>ERZ724516.940-NODE-940-length-17299-cov-3.842496_pt1 | contig 17299 bp, 19 predicted proteins | sample MGYA00376049_ERZ724516 | MGnify/ENA primary metagenome ERZ724516 (study PRJEB28724, sample SAMN07190886) | activated sludge metagenome | isolation source: activated sludge of sewage treatment plant in Hong Hong | place: USA: Christiansburg, Virginia | collected... | reverse complement strand
GATTCGAGAAACTCCCTGTTACCCCGCCCTCGTGGCGGGGTTTTTTTGCCTTCGCACCGATTCCGCTGTCTAATCACCCACTCGCCATAAGGCGGTAACGCTCCCGGGTCATGATTCCAGACCTGAACCAGCACTCGACCGGTAACCGTATGAAGCCAGCCATTTTCCCCGCTACACCCCTGCTAACGGGCGTCGACGCCGACCTCAAGCGCCAGCAGATACGCGACTACTTTCACGCCACCTTCGACCGTTACGAACAGCTGTTCGATGTTTTGACATGCGACGAGGCTTACTACGTCAAGCCGATTGCGCTGCGTCATCCGCTGATCTTCTACTTCGGCCACACCGCCACCTTTTTCATCAACAAGCTGGTGCTGGCCGGCTTGATCGAGCAGCGCATCAACCCCGGCTTCGAATCGATGTTTGCCATCGGCGTCGATGAAATGAGCTGGGACGACCTCAGCGACCAGCGTTACGACTGGCCGCGCGTGGACGAGGTGCGGGCCTATCGCCAAGCCGCGCGGGCGACCGTGAGCCAGTTGATCGAGAGCTTGCCGCTGAATATGCCGATTGGCTGGGAAAATCCTTGGTGGCTCATCGTCATGGGCATCGAACACGAGCGCATCCACCTTGAAACCTCGTCGGTGCTGATTCGCCAGCATCAACTGAAATACGTGCAAAAACACCCCGCCTGGGAGCCTTGCCGAGATAGCGGTGTGGCGCCGGGCAACACCCTGGTGGATATTCCTGCCGCAGAGCTACGGCTCGGCCGCGAGCGCAGCGACCCGAAAATCTACGGCTGGGACAACGAATTTGGCCGTCACGACGCGTCGACCGCAGCATTCCAGGCCAGCCGTTATCTTGTCTCGAATCGCGAGTTTCTCGCTTTCGTTGAAGCCGGTGGCTATGCCGACGATTCACTATGGCCGGAGGAAGGTTTGGCCTGGAAGAATTTCGCCAAGGCCGCCCATCCGACGTTCTGGATCAAGGATGGCGACCAATGGCGCCTGCGCCTGATGCTCGAAGAAGTCGCCATGCCCTGGGACTGGCCGGTCGAAACAAATTACCACGAGGCCAAGGCTTTCTGTAACTGGAAGGCGCGCGCGAGCGGCCAGGCCGTCCGCCTGCCGACAGAAGACGAATGGCAGGCGCTACGCCAGTTCGCCGGTATTGCTGATCTACCCGGCGAATTGCCCGCAAACCTCGGCCTGAGCCAGGAAGCATCGAGTTGTCCGGTCAATCGCTTCGCGCATGGCCCGCTCTTCGACGTCATCGGCAACGTTTGGCAATGGCTGGAAACGCCGATCTACCCGTTTGCCGGCTTCGAGGTCCATCCGATCTACGACGATTTCACCACGCCGACTTTCGACGAGCGCCACAACCTGATCAAGGGTGGCTCGTGGATTTCCTGCGGCAATGAAGCGGCGCCGGTCTCGCGCTACGCGTTCCGCCGCCATTTCTTCCAGCACGCCGGGTTCCGCTATGTCGTGGCTGACGCGATGGCCACCCAGCCGGCCTCGCATTACGAAACCGACAGGCTCATTTCGGAATACATCGAATTCCATTACGGCGACGAGTACTTCGGCGTCGCGAATTTCCCAAAAACCCTGGCTCAACTGGCCATTGAGACGATGGGCGACAAACCGGCCGGCAAGGCCCTCGATCTCGGCTGCGCCACTGGCCGGGCAACTTTGGAGCTGGCTCGCCATTTCGATCAGGTCACCGGCATTGATTTCTCGGCCCGCTTCATCGGCGTCGGCACACAACTGGCCGAACAGGGCCGGCTGCGCTACACGCTGACCGAAGAAGGCGAACTGGTCAGCTACAAGGAATGCTCGCTGGGCGCGCTCGGGTTGAGCGATATCGCGGCCAAGGTCGAATTCTTCCAGGGCGATGCCTGCAATTTGAAGCCAGTTTTTTCCGGCTACGACCTGATTCTGGCCGCTAACCTGATCGACCGCCTGTACAGCCCGGCGCTCTTCCTCAAAACCGTCCATGAACGCCTGAATCCGGGCGGGCTTCTGATGCTGACCTCGCCCTACACCTGGCTACCGGAACATACCAAGCGTGAGGAATGGGTCGGCGGGTTCAAGAAGGATGGCGAGAACTTCACCACCTTCGATGGCCTGAAAGCCATGCTGGGCGAGCATTTCCGCCTGGTGCGGGGACCGGAATCGGTACCCTTTGTCATTCGCGAAACCAAACGAAAATTCCAACACACGCTGTCAGAAGTCACCGTCTGGGAGCGGATTTAGCCGACTGAAGCGGCCTGAAACGCTCAGGCCGCTTCGCCGAACCAGTTGGCGCCAAGGCAGGCGCGCAGGGCCAGGCGGGCCCGGTGTAGTTGCACCCAACAATTGTTGGTCGTGATGGCCAGGGTTTCGCAGATTTCATCGGTATCGAAACCGAGCACTTCGCGCATGGTGAAAATGCGTCCGCTGGCTTCCGGAAGGCGGTAGAGGCAGGCTTCGAAGACTTCCCAGAACTGCTTGTTTTCCATCGCCTGCTGCGGCGTTTCCCACTCGGAAGGCCGGGTGTCCTCGGCCCAGTGCTCGCGATCATTGAAATAGCCTTGCAAATTTTCGTCATTTTCCGGGTTGACCGTGGCGTTCTCGCGAACCCGGCCCCGCAGCACATCGACGATCTTGTTTTTGAGGATGGAGAGCACCCAGGTGCGCAGCGAGGAGCGCGAGGCAAATTTTTCACGGCCGTTCAGGGCGCCGGCCAGCGCCTCCTGCACGGCATCCTCGGCTTGTTCCCGGTTGCGCAACTGCATCTCGGCAAAGCGCAGCATGTCGCGACGCAAGCTTGTGAGAAACTCTGGGTCGTGAAGAGGGTCAGAAGCCATGGCTACTCAAATGGTTTATTGAGACGGATCTTACTTCAGAAAATATTTTGTAAGGTTTCGATCTCATTACCGACTAATTGAGCAGGCCACCAAGCCGGACACGTAAAACAGGAACTGAAATGATCAGCTGCAGGGAATCCACCCGCCTCGCCTCGTTACAACTGGAACGCAAACTCAGCTTATGGGAGCGCGTCCAGTTTCGATTTCACTTGGCGTTTTGTGTCGGTTGCCGGCGTGCTGAGAAGCAGTTCGCGTTCATGCGTCAGGCAACTAGTGCCTGGATGAGTCACAAAGACTGATCCAAACAACCTCAATCTCAACGGAGCAAATCATGAAAAAGCAAAATCTCGTTTCCCTGGCCGTCGGTTCTGCCTTTGCCGTCATTGCCCTGACCCCGGTCGCCCACGCCGCCGAAAACCCGTTTGGCGCAACCAAGCTCGAAGCCGGTTATCAGCTGGCTCAGGCCGACACCAAGATGAAGGACGGCAAATGCGGCGAAGCCAAGTGCGGTGCCGACAAGAAGGCCGCTGGCGAAAAGAAGATGAAGGACGGCAAGTGCGGTGAAGCCAAGTGCGGCGCCGACAAGAAGGCGGCCGGTGAAAAGAAGATGAAGGACGGCAAGTGCGGCGAAGCCAAGTGCGGCGCTGACAAGAAGTAATTTTTGCATCCGGCCGGCGGCGCAGGCTCAGGCCTGCCCGCCGCGCCTTGCCAGGAGCAAGACCATGTCTCATCGTCCCCTTCGCGGCGCTGGCCTCGGCTTTCGCCGTGAACTGATCGCCACGCTCAAGTTGCATGTTCCGGAAGAAATCGCCTTCTTTGAACTGGCCCCGGAGAACTGGGCTGGCATGGGCGGCAAGTCCGGCAAGGATTTGCGTCACTTCACCGAGCGCTATCCCTTTGCCTGCCACGGCCTGTCGCTGTCGCTCGGCGGCATTGCGCCGCTTGACGTTGCCTTGCTTCGCCGGATCAAGTCTTTCATGGCCGAACACGGGATGAGCTTGTACACCGAGCACCTCTCGTGGTGTGCGGACGAAAGCCATCTGTACGACCTGCTGCCGATTCCGATGACCGAAGAAGCCGTCAAATGGACCGCAGACCGCATCCGGCAGGCTCAGGACATTCTTGAAATGCGCATCGGCATCGAAAATGCCTCTTACTACGTCGCCCCCCCCGGCGCCGACATGAGCGAGACCGATTTCATCAGCCACATCATTCGCGAAGCCGACTGCCTGCTCCATCTCGATGTGAACAACATCTACGTGAACAGCCGGAATTTCGGCTTCGACCCGGTCGACTTCATGACCGCGCTGCCGCTCGAGCGCACCTGCTACATCCACGTCGCCGGCCACTACGTCGAGCCGGACGGCCTGCTCGTCGACACGCACGGCGCCGAGGTCATCGACCCGGTCTGGTCGTTGCTCGAAACCGCCTACCGGCACACCGGCAACGTGCCGACCTGCCTGGAGCGCGATTTCAATATTCCCGATATTTCCCGGTTGACCGCAGAAGTCCGCACCATAGCCCGCCTGCAGTCCGCAATCCCGGCGACAGAAGCAAAGGCAGCATGATGAGCACCCCGAATTTTCAGGATTTTCAGCGCGCCTTCGGGCGGCATATTCGCGACCCGCGACAGACGCCCCGGCCAGCCGGCGTTCCGGCCCGCCGCATGGCCGTTTACAACGAGTTGTTGTTCAACAACATCTGCGGTTTTCTGGACAGCTGCTTCCCGGTCAGCCGTGAAACACTGGGCGAAAAACGCTGGCGCCGCTTGAACCGCAGCTTTTTCCGGGACTGGCCAAGTCACACGCCATGGTTCCGCGAGATTCCCCGCGAATTCGTCCGCTATCTGGCCGAGGCAGATATCCACCAGCCGCTGCCCGTCTGGCTGGCCGAACTGGCCCATTACGAATGGGCCGAACTGGCGCTTGACGTCATGGATGTATCGACCCCTGAGCATGAGCCGACCGGCGATCTGCTGGCCAAGCCGGTCGTTCTCAATCCGGCCCTGCTCAACCTCACCTACGCCTGGCCTGTGCACCGCATCGGCCCGGATTACCGGCCACGCAAGCCGCAAGCAACCTACATCGTCGTCTATCGCGATGCTGAAGACGACGTGCAATTCAGCCAGATCAACGCCGTCACCGGCCGCCTGCTTGCCCTGCTCGCCACCGCGCCGACCACCGGCGAAACCGCCATCCGCCAGATCGCCACCGAACTGCAACACCCTGCCCCCGAACAACTGCTGCATCACGGTGCCGTCCTGCTCGATGACCTCCGCCGGCAGGGCATCGTGCTCGGCAGTTTGGTCAGCGCGATTTCGTTGTCCTGAGCGGGTTTGATCAGACGACAATCGGCCATGAAGAGCCATTCGCCGGCAAAACCTGTCGGACCGATTCAGACTGCCAACAGCCATTCAGCTTTCTCCAAAGCGGCCGTTCAGAAAGACAAAACGGGAGCAGAAGCCCCCGTCTGAATGCAGCCATGCTGTATATCAGGCCGATCTTTGTTGCAGCTTGTGGCGACGAGCAACACCTCCAATCAAACCAAGGCCAGCGAGGAACATGGCATACGTTTCGGGTTCGGGAACTGCTTGCAGAACATCTCCATCACGGACGGCGATTGCATGTTGTCCCACAAAAGCATAGTAAGTGCGTTGGTAGCCACCATTTGTTAAGAACTGCCATACCAAATCATTTCCCCACCAATCTTTGCCCTGTACTGTAGATCCAGTCCAGTAACCGTATTGCACCATATTTATGAAACTGCCGGGCTTGAATGAATCTGGAACATTACCAAGATCAACGTACCAAAGATGACCCATCTCGCTGCTCTGACAGTTATAGCCATCGCAAGATTGGGATACCTCAGGAAGGCGCCAATCCGAGAAACCACCGAACTCTAAATTGGCAGCCCAAGTCGATGCTTCGTGCCAAGTCATTTCTCCATTCATGTTGGCATTCCGTAGCCAAGTGATGTTGAGCGTTGTGTCATAGAATGCGTCAATCTGACCATTTTTATCTATATCACGGTCTTGAAGCGCTGCGTGAGTAGGTGCAGAGATAAGAAGTGCAGCTACCAAAGCTGAAATCATAGTTGGTTTCATTTGAATATCTTTAACCCATATTTGCATGCACCAATCATATTAGCTCAGGGCGTTTCAAGAAATAGCCCATTCAGACTAATGGGGGCATCAATACCCTCTGATGACTCCTAACGCTGCGACGCTGTCCTTGCGGCAAAAAACCTGACCGGCTCTTATGGGCACACTAGAGCCATTCACCCTAGACGCAACCCTGCAAGCAGCAGCACGCGCTCCCCACTCCTGAATCATTCCCCGTTGAGCTGTAAGTTTTTCGTCCCGCCGGCGACTAATGATTTCCCCACCTCAACGGAGAATAATCATGAAAACTATCCAGCTTCTCGCCGGCCTCGCCCTCTCTGCCGCAGCCAGCCTCGCCTTCGCCCTAGACATCCAGCCCTACACTGCGGAAACGCTGGCCTCAAAACAGAAGGCCGGCGAAGCGGTCAGCCTCCACTTCCATGCCGACTGGTGCCCGACCTGCCGCGCTCAGGAAAAGGTGTTCAACGGCTGGAAGGGCGATGCCGCTGTGCCCGGCACGCTGCTCGTCGTCAATTTCGACAAGGAGCGCGAACTCAAGCGCCAGCTCGGTGTGCGTTCGCAATCGACGGTGATTGTCTACAAAGGTGGCAAGGAAACCGGGCGGCTAGCCGGTGAGACCGACCCGGCACCCTTGCGCGCCGTGCTTGGTAGCGCGAAGTAGGCACCATGGACATTCCCCTCGCCCACCTCGGGCTGAGCCTGGTTGCCGGCAGTTTGACGACGCTGTCGCCCTGCGTTTTCCCCATCCTGCCACTGGTCCTCGGCGGCGCCGTGCAGGCCAACCGCCTCGCCCCGCTGGCCATGGGTGCCGGGATGGCGATTTCTTTTGCGCTGATCGGCGTCGTCCTCGGCGCCCTTGGCCCGGCACTTGGTATCGATTCGGACAGCGTGCGGCTGTTCGGCGCCTGGATGTTGATCACCTTCGGCCTCGTCATGCTGGTTCCCGTGCTCAATCGGCACTTCACGGAATGGATGCTGCCCATAGCCTCGAGCGCCAACGCCACCTCGGCCAAGCTCGATGGCGGCTCGCTGGGTGGCGCGTTGCTCCTCGGCGGCGTGCTTGGCCTGGTCTGGAGCCCGTGTTCCGGCCCGCTACTCGCCTCGGCGCTGACGCTGGTCGCCAGCGAGGGCGGCGCAGTGCGCGGCGGGGTCATTCTTGGCTTGTTCGGGATTGGTGCAGCGATTCCGCTGGTCGCCGTCGCCTACGCCTCGCGCAAAGGCTTCAATGCGGCGCGCGGCTGGGTGTTGCAGCGCATCGATGGCATCAAGAAGGCCTTCGGCGTGATGATCCTGCTCACCGGCATAGCCATCCTGTCCGGTGCAGACAAATGGCTGGAGGCTCAGGTCGTCAATGTGCTGCCGGATGCCTGGGTTAGAGCAACGACATTGTTCTGAAGCTGGAGGCGCTCAGAAGTCGAGGCGCAAGGTCAGCCACTGGCGGCGCTCGACTATCCGGTCGGCTGGATTGTTGTAGGCCTTGTACTCGAAATGCGAACCGTTTGCGGACTGGACGATCCAGGCCAACTCGCCACGCCGGCCGGCCCAGCGGAAGGGATAAGCCAGCCGGGTATCGACCCGGCGGTACTTCAAGGCCTCGGTATTGATCGACCACTTCATGTTGCGCTGCCAATAGCCGGCGGCCGAGAACTCCAGGCCATAAGGTAACTTCTGGATCAGCAGCAGCGAGGTGGAACGGTGCGGCGTGCCGTATTCGGAGAGGGCGTCAATATTGCTTCTCTTCGCGAAGTTGTTGCCGGGGTTCCACAAGGAATTTGAGGTATTGGCCAAAGCCGAGGGCATGAATTCCGCATCGATGCCGATGAACATCTGGCTCAGGACGATCCGGGTTGGCGTGAAGGGCTGCCAGCGCCACTGGTATTCGACGCCGCGCATCCGGACGTCCTGGATGGCGGTCATCGCATCCGGGATCGCATTGTTCCCTTCGTCCCTGTCGATGACCAGCAGGCGGTTGTATACCTTTTCATTGAAACGCCGCACATCAAGGCTCATGCGCCAGTCGCGCCAATCGCCGAGATAGCCGATTTCCACAGTATCCATGCGCTCGGAAGGCATATTCGGGTCGCCCCGGAACTGGTACTTGGCGCCGTTGTACCAATCGCCCTTGTAGTCGACCGTACTTCCCGTCCGATATGCCCGTGAGGTGCCGAAACGCAGTGTATTTTCCGGATCGAGGTGGAAAGAGACGCTCAACCGGGGAGCAAAATGCGGTCCGGCCAGGCTGTCCTCCTCACCGGACAGACCGAGGTTGCCGGTGAGCCAGCTAGACGGCTTCCACTCGAGATTTCCAAAATCCGTGCAACATCCCGGCTGACATCACCCTGACCAGCCAAGGTGGTTTGTGCCCGGACGGCATCCTGACGCCAACTGCCTCCCCAGGCCAGGCGTGCTGTCTCGAACAGACGGATATTGTGCTGCGCCTCGAATTCATGGCGCGAGCCTTCGGCGCCCCAAGGATCATAGATGTAAGGTGCGCCGTTGTTGGGATTGACATATGCCTCCGTCCCCTTGTCGACCGAATAGGCATAGCGCAGCTGGAAATCCGAGTCGTTGGACAAGGCCCGCCGCCATTGAAACTGCAAATAGCTGTTCGACTGCTCGAAGTCACGGATCGGATTGCCGGGGTTGCTCTGCCCGGTCGCAGTATCGAGCCGACCGCGTTGTGTCACCGCATCCACGTGCCCGGCGCTGACCTGCAGGCTATCGCGTTCGTTGAGCACAAAATCGGCCCGAAAATCGAACAGTCGGGAGAAGTATGAGTCAGTCCAGTCGTATCGATCACGCAATCCATCGTCATTCTGCTGACGATAGGTGAAGCGAAAATCTCCCGCCTCTCCCAGTTTGCCGCCAGTCCGCAGCGAATAATCGCGCACGTTCTGATTGCCATAACTGGTCGACACGGAGAATCCGTGCGCCACCGATGGATCCACAGTGATGATATTGATAACGCCGAGGAAGGCATTGGAGCCGTAGGACACGGCATTCGTGCCGCGAACCACCTCGATGCGCTCGATGTCTTCGATAGCCACCGGAATGAGCGCCCAGTTTGTCCCGTTGCGGAAGGCTGGCGAGTACATCGAGCGGCCATCGACCATAACCTGCAGGCGCGGCGAGAACTCTTCGTCGGTCAGCCCGTGATAGGTAACACGTGCCGCTTCCGTGTTGTTGGGATAGGTCTGAAAACCGGGCACCAGCCGGAACACGTCGTTCAGATCACGAATCGGCAAATTGCGGATCATGTCGCGATCAATGACCGTAACCGATGTTGGCGCATCGGCGAGGCGCTGTGGCAAGCGACTGACCGAGGCGACTACCGGCAGGCCGGAGAAATAGTAATGCTCTTCAGCCTGTGCGGAGAACGCAAGCATCAGCGAGGCCACAAAAACAGACCAAGGACACCGCGACACGAAGTGAATTGCGCTTTTCTTCACCGCATTCTTCAGAAAATTTAGCCTCTGGCGGATGGATAGCTGCAAGCAGAGGAGGCTTAGTCTCAAGCAACAACGGGGACAAAGTCCGTTGCGCATCACCCTAAACCGCCACCTCCTGATTGCGAATATGCACTTCCCGCTGAGGGAATGGAATGACGATACCTTTTTCCTTGAACGCGCGCCAGATGGCAAAATTGACATCGGACACAATGTTGCCTTTGCCCTCTTCAGGATCATCGATCCAGAAACCCAGTTCGAGGTTGATGCTACTGTCGGCAAACTGGGTCAGAAAAACCTTGGGTGCCGGGCTGCTCAGGACCCGGGGATGGGCAACGGCCGCTTCGGTCATCAGATGGCAGGCCAGATCTAGGTCAGTATTGTAGGCAACGCCGATGGTCGTTGTCAGGCGCAATTCGTTGTTTGAATAGGTCTGGTTCTGCACCGTGGTGCCAATCAGCGTTTCATTCGGCACGATGAACTCAGTGCCGCCCGGATGCTTGAGCACCGTATAGCGCGTCGTGATCTGCGTGACTTCACCGCCTTCGTTGCCAACCTGGACGATGTTGCCGATGCGGATCGAACGGTCGAGCAGGATGATGAAGCCGGAAACGTAATTGCTGGCGATTTTCTGGAGGCCAAAACCGAGGCCGCCGCCGAGCGCGCCGGTGAATACCGAGAGTGCCGTCATGTCGATGCCAACCAGCGCCAGACTGGTCAGGATAGCGATCACGGTCAGCCCGGCCTTGGCGACGCGCACGCCAACAATGCGCAGGTTCGCATCCAGCGTATGAATGCGCATCAGGCGCGCTTCGATGACGCCGGCGATCCACAGCGCGAAGACGACAGTCAGGAAGATGGTCGCAATACCGCGCAGCACGGTCCACAAATCGATGTGCTGCTTGCCGATATGGAACTGCACGCTTTCCAGCGCATCGATGACGTAGGGCGCCAGATCGGTGATGTAGAGTGCCAGCCAGCCCCAGACGATGGCCGCGATGATGCGTTCCCAGGTGGTCAGCCAGGTGGCCCGCGGGAAAGCCTGGCGAAGCACGAAAATGACACTGCGCACGAGCGCCATCGAGCCGAGCAGCGGCATGGCCAGCTTGAGCAGATTGACGTGAATGAGCGAACCGAGCGTGGCGATGGCGATGCCGGTCAGGACCATGCCGGTGAGCGGGAAGGCGAGCCGCGAGCTGGCATCGGACAGCCGCCCTTCGCCTTCGGTACGACGGCCGCGCCACCAGTGTGCAATCAGCGCGGCAAGGCCGATACAGGCGACCAGCGAGACAACCTGCCAGACAAAACCCGGATCGCGAAAATCGGCGACGAGGTCGTTGATCAGGCGCAAGGCCTGGCTTTTGTCGCTCATGCCTTCTTTTCCAGCGCCGCGGCGAAGAAACCGTCGGTGTTGTGCTGGTTGGGCAGCAGACGCAGTATGTCGCCATCGAAGGCGATGCCTTGCTTGGCGAGAATGGCCGAAGCCGGAACCAGGGTGAAATCGGGATGTTTGGCCAGGAATGCCGTGACGATGTGGTCATTTTCTGCGGTCAACAGGCTGCAAGTGGCATAAACCAGCCGGCCGCCGGGGCGAACCATGTTTGATGCGGCTTCGAGAATCGACAGCTGTTTGACCGTCAGCTCGGCCACCGAAGCTTCGTCCTGACGCCATTTGAGGTCGGGATTGCGGCGCAGGGTGCCAAGGCCGGAACACGGCGCATCGACCAGCACGCGGTCGGCCTTGCCGGCCAGACGCTTGATCTTGGTGTCGCGCTCATGCTCGATGCGCGCCGGATGGACGTTGGACAGGCCGGAACGGGAGAGGCGCGGTTTGAGGTTGGCCAGCCGCTTGTCGGAGACATCGTAGGCGTAGAGGCGGCCGGTGTTGCGCATCAAGGCGCCGAGCAGCAGCGTCTTGCCGCCGGCACCGGCGCAGAAATCGACAACCATTTCGCCGCGCTTCGGTTCGAGCAGGAAGCCGAGCAGCTGGCTGCCTTCGTCCTGGACTTCGACGGCGCCCTCGATGAACAACGGATGCTTGGCCAGCGCCGGCTTGTCGCGCAGGCGCACGGCAATGGGCGAGAGCGGGCCGGGCATGGCGGCGATGTCGTCGGCGGCCAGCCTGGCCAGTACGTCTTCGCGATTGGCTTTGAGCGTATTGATGCGCAGGTCAAGCGGTGCCGGCTGATTAAGGGCGTGGGCCAGGGCCAGCGTTTCCTCGGCGCCGAACTGGGCGTCGAGGCGGTTGTACAGCCAGTCCGGCATGTCGCAGCGGACAGCTGGCGGAAAGTCAGCTTCCGGCATGGCCTTGGCGGCGGCCAGCCATTCCTCTTCACTCGCCTTGAGCACCGGGGCCAGTTCGCGCTGGCTCCAGCCACGCGTCACGGCCAAGGCGACGAGCAAACGGCGACGGTCGGAGAGCTTGCCGGCACAGCGCGCTTCGAGGCTACGGCCGCGGCGCAGCACGGCAAACACCGTTTCGGCAACGAAGGCGCGGTCGGCGTGGCCGAGCTCGCGATGCTCGCGGAAATAACGCGAAACGACGGCATCGGCCGGGTAATCGAAGCGTAGCAGCAGGCCGAGAACGGCTTCTGCGTGGGCAAACAGGGCAGGTGTGAAGCGGGCTTTCATTTCGATCCTATTTCGGTAGCGACTTGTTCAAAGATGTCGCCTTTTTTATCGGTGTAGCGGATTTTAACCGGCAGGCGGTGGCGATCGAGCGCTATCCAGATTTCGGTCACGGTATCGCCCATGGCGCGCAGGTGCAGGGTGCGGAAACGGCCGGCCGGGATGTCGATTTCTTCTTCGCCCAGCGAGTCGAGGGCGAAACGGTCGTATTTCTTGCCGGTGACGACACCGACAGTGGCGCCGGCATCCGGCTGACGCAGGTAGGCGAGCTGATAGTTGAGCGACAGGATGTCCTGGGCGCCGAGGCTGACAGGCTGCGTGGCGCCGCTGCGCGACAGGCGGACTTCTGCGGTCGACCAGTCGAAATCGGCATTTTCGTTGGCGTCCTTGCCGTTCTTGCGCGTCCGGTATAGCTCGGGCTGCAGGCCGCCGGCGACCAGTTTGCCGCTGCTTTCGTTCTCAAAAACGAGCGGCTTGATGAGGGCGGCCAGGCCACTTGTTTTGGTCATGCCGCTTAACCGGTAACTGCCGTCTTCGGTAAATTCCCAGGTGTGTTCCGCAATGCCGACCTGAAAGCCCTGTGTGCCGTAGTAAATGGCGAAGCGCATGGTGCCTTTGGCCGGCAGCAGCGGTTTGGCAGCTTCCTGAGCTGGCGCTGCTGCGGTCGACGGTGATTCCGGGGCCAATTCGGAAGGCTTGCTTTCGGCTGATGTCGGAGCAGCTTCGGCATTGACGGACGGCTTGCCGGTGAGCAGCGGTGCCGCCGGTTTCGGGGCTTTCGGGCGCGGTTTGGCCACGGGCTTGGGTTCGGCCGCGGCCTGCGCTGCCGCTGGAGGCGGCTGCAACTCGGCGCGCAAGGTCACCGGCTCGTCTGCCCCGCCAAACAGCTCGACATCGGTACCGAACAGCGCGGCGGCATGAATGCCGAGCGAAGCGGCGAACGCGATGGCGAAGGCAATGGGCATGGCGGCCTAGCGAATCTCGGGCGAGATCAAGACCGGCGGCTCGGCCAGATCGGCGGTCAGGCGAACACAACCGTTTTCCAGGCGCAGCTTGCCTTCGACAAACCAGCGCACGGCCCGCGGGTAAACAATATGCTCCTGCCGCAGGACGCGGGCCGACAGGCTGGCCTCGTCATCACCATCGAGCACCGGCACGGCAGCCTGGATGATGACCGGGCCATGGTCGAGGGTCGGCGTGACGAAATGCACGGTGCAGCCGTGAATGCGCACACCTTCCTCCAGCGCCCGCTGGTGCGTGTGCAGACCAGGGAAGGACGGTAGCAGCGAGGGATGGATGTTGATGAGCCGGCCTTCGTAATGACGGACGAAACCGTCGGACAGGATGCGCATGAAACCGGCGAGGACGACGAGGTCGGGCTCGAATTCGTCGATGCACTGGGCCAGCCGGCTGTCGAAAGCCTCGCGCCCGGCAAAGGCCTTGTGGTTGATGAAGTGCGTCGTGATGCCCGATTTTGCCGCTGTTTCCAGCCCCTCGGCCTCGACCCGGTTACTGATCACGGCGACGATGTTGACGGGCAGCGTTCCGGCGTCGCGTGCGGCGATGAGCGCCTCCATGTTGCTGCCACGGCCGGAAATCAGGATGACGATTCTCTTCATTTCAAAAAACTCACGGGCAAAAAGATGGCGCTGGCCACGGACTGGCTCAGCCGGGAAAAAGTGCGGCCATTGCGGTCGGCGACGACCTTGGCCATGAAATCGAGCAGGCCCATGACGCGGCCGAATTCGCGCTCGAACGAGAGGTTGCGGTTGGCCGGATCAAGCTCGTTCGAGAGCAGGAACAACTCGCCCGCCGCCGTGCGGTCGTGGCCGAGCTTCCAGATCGCGACATCCATGTTGCGGGCGCTGTTATAAAGCTTCAGTTCGTTGAGGCTGTCGAGGATGTAGAACTCTTCCTTGTGCTCGAAAGCGGCATCGACCATGCTGAGCAGCCCATACATCAGCGCCATGACGCGGTCGCCGGCATATGCCTCGGTAAATGCCAGAGAGGCCACCGCCCCCTCACGCAGGCCCGTAAATTCAGGCCAGTTGCGGTAGGTGCGCTGGCGCAGGCGTTCGACCGCCGCTTCACGACTCACCGCACCGCTCTTCTTCCATTCCTTCGGGTTGCGTTTGTAGAGCTTGTCGGCGATGAGAAGCAAACCGTTGACCACCTCGGCACGATTGGTATCGGCGATGCGATCGACTTCCGATTTGAGCAGATATTTCGGGTCGACCGTGGATTCCGTCCGTCCTGCCTTGTCCAACTTAGTCGTGCAGGCCGCCAGCGTCACGAAGAGGATGACGGCCAGCCAGCGCATCAGGCTTCCTTGCTTTTCAGGTAGCCCCAGCCGATGGGGATGAGCGAGGAAATAATGATGCCGATGATGATGACCGACAGATTGGCCTTGACCCAAGGCAAGTTGCCCAGCCAGTAACCGGCCACGCACAGCGACACCACCCAGCCAACGGCGCCAACCAGGTTGAACAGCGTGAAGCGCGCATAGGTCATCGAGCCGATGCCGGCGACAAATGGCGCGAAGGTGCGGAACAGCGGCAGAAAGCGCGAAATGATCAGTGTCTTGCCACCATGTTTTTCATAGAAAGCATGCGTCTTGATCAGCGCATCACGGTTGAAGAAACGCGAGTTTTCTTATTGGAAAACCTTGGGCCCGAGGTAACGGCCGATCTGGTAATTGACCGTATTGCCGAGCACCGCCGCAGCAATCAGCACGCCCATCAGCGTAAAAATGTCCATACCGCCCTCGCCGATGGCAGCCAGCGCCCCGGCCACGAAAAGCAGCGAATCACCCGGCAGGAAGGGGGTGACGACGAAACCGGTTTCGGCAAAGACGATGAAAAACAGGATGCCGTAGATCCACAGCCCGTACTCCAGAACCATCACGGCAAGATGCTTGTCGAGATGAAGAACGATATCGATGAATTGGGTGAGGAGTTCCATGCGCGGCGCCGGGTTTGAATGACGGCGCATTTTACCTTATGGCGGCATCCGTACCGTGGTCGGAAATATTGCAAAACAGATGCTGGCTACCACCGCTCATCAGTCGACTTTGCCATCGTCGCCCGTTGCTATACATTGGGCGTAACAGACCAATATCGAGGGCGCATTGAGTTACGAAGTCACTTGGGAGCCTCGTGGCGTCATCAAGCGTTTCTCGGCGCTGGTGACCGACAACGAGATGATTCAATCGGTCGTGGATACCGAAAAAGATGCGCGGTTTGACGAGTTGCGCTACGTCATCAACGACTTTCTCGGCATCACCGGCATTTCCATGACGAAAGACAGCGTGGAAGAGATTTCCGTGAGGGACAGGGGCGCTGCGTACACCAATCCCAATATCAGGATTGCCGTCGTGGCAACGCATCCGGAAATCATTGCGCTGGCCAACGCGTACGCAAACTCGCCCCTGAACGCCTACCCAATCAAAATATTCCCCACGCTCGTCGAAGCTCGCTCCTGGTTGGGCCAGGAGAACCCGCACCGCTAGCGTCCGGCCTGCCGGCTCATCGTCCACTCACAAAGCCACTGATCGCACGTCGGCCAAGGCAATCTGGGATAATCCGTACATGCCGACCATCGCCCGCCTCCCCGACTTGCTGATCAGCCAGATTGCCGCTGGCGAAGTGGTTGAAAGACCTGCCTCCGTCCTCAAGGAACTCCTCGAAAATAGCCTCGATGCCGGCAGCAAGGCCATTCAGGTGCATCTGGAGGAAGGTGGCGTCAAGCTGATCCGCATCACCGATGATGGCTGCGGCATTGCCAAAGATGAGCTGGCGCTAGCACTGACCCGGCATGCCACGTCGAAGATTGCCAGCCTCGACGACCTTGAGCGCGTCGGCACCCTTGGCTTTCGTGGCGAAGCGCTGGCTTCCGTCGCTTCTGTTGCCCGGTTGAGCATCACCAGTCGCGAACGCGGCGCGGCGCACGCCTGGAAACTGCGCGGTGAGCCCAGCGCGGAACCCGAACCGGCTGCCCTGATGGCCGGCACCGTCGTTGAAATGCGCGACCTGTATTTCAACACCCCGGCCCGCCGCAAGTTTTTGAAGTCGGAAAGCACCGAGTTCGCCCATTGCGCCGACGCCGTCCGCCGTCTGGCGCTGACCCGGCCGGATGTGGCGATCAGCCTGACCCACAACGGCCGCAACCTGTTCCAGCTCGCGCCGGCCGATGCGCCGCGGCGCATTGCCGACATTCTCGGCGACGACTTTCTCGGCGCCGCCCGAACCGTCGATGCAGGCGCCGGCCCATTGTCACTCATCGGCTTCGCCATCGACCCGACCCGCGCCACCGATGCCAAGGATGGCCAGTACGTCTTCGTCAACGGCCGCTTCGTCCGCGACAAGATCATCAGCCACGCCTTGCGCGAAGCCTACCGCGACGTGCTGCACGGCAGCCGCCAGCCGGCCGTCTGCCTGTTCGTCAACATCGACCCGGCGCTGGTCGATGTTAACGTCCATCCAGCCAAGACCGAAGTCCGCTTCCGCGACTCACGCGCCATGCACCAGTTCGTCTTCCATGCCATCCAGCGCACGCTGGCGGCGCCGGTGCAGGCTGAAAGCGCCGCGGCGCTGATCGAACGAGGCGCCGTGAGCGGTGACTACCCGATTTCCACGGTCAACGGTCAAAATAGGCCAAATTCCGAATACGCCCCGCCGCTCCGCCACCAGGGCAGCCTCGGCGTCGCCGAACCGGCCGCAGCTGCGTACCTCGCCTTCGCCCGCGCCGCGCAGGACATCGGCCAGTCACCCACCCCGCGCAGCGAAGTCGCCCCGCAGTTCCAGCCTGTCGACAACAGCAGCGAAGCCCCGCCACTCGGCTACGCGCTGGCCCAACTCCACGGCATCTACATCCTCGCCCAGAACGCCCGCGGCCTGATCCTCATCGACATGCACGCCGCGCACGAACGCATCCTCTACGAAAAGCTGAAAACCGCCGTCGACAACCGCCAGATCGCCACCCAGGCGCTGCTCATCCCCGCCGTCTTCTCGGCTGACCCGCTGGACATCGCCGCCGTCGAAGAACACACCGACGCGCTGGCCGACCTCGGCTTCCAGATCGCCCCGCTCGGCCCGAATCAACTTGGCATACGCGCCGTCCCCGCCCTGCTCCAATCCGGCGACCCGGCCGCCCTAGCCAAATCGCTCATCGCCGAATTGCGCGAACACGGCATCACCCAGCTCGCCACCGCCCGCCGCAACGAACTGCTGGCCACCATGGCCTGCCACGGCGCCGTAC
>ERZ724516.937-NODE-937-length-17359-cov-3.986304_pt1 | contig 17359 bp, 11 predicted proteins | sample MGYA00376049_ERZ724516 | MGnify/ENA primary metagenome ERZ724516 (study PRJEB28724, sample SAMN07190886) | activated sludge metagenome | isolation source: activated sludge of sewage treatment plant in Hong Hong | place: USA: Christiansburg, Virginia | collected... | reverse complement strand
CCCGCACCAGAATTGTGTAACCGGTGGCTCACGTGCCCGGATTCGCGCCTGGGGTCGCGCCCGGGTTCGCGCCCGGGTTCGCGCCCGGGTTCGATTTCCCCGACACCAGCAAATCGAAAACGATCCGCGCGAAGCTGGCTGCTTTCTTCGGGTCGGCCAGCAACTGCATCATCTGGTTCTGGTGGGCGGCGCTGCTGTCCATGATGGCATCGTCGATGGCCTTGGAAAAATCGCCGAGCAAGGCCTGTTCGGGCGCGTTGTTTTCGATCTGCTGCATCACCATCCGGTTCTCCCCGACCTTGTCGCGAATGGTGTAGGCGTAGTTCACCATGTCCTTGTCCGTCAGCTGGTCGGCAACGAATATTTCGTTCAGGCGGCTGATGATCTGCGACAGGAATTCTTCCTTCAGGTCTTGAGGTTTCGCCGTGCCCAGGCCCTCGCCCGGCTCCAGCTGGTATTCGGCGCTGTCCTGCTGCAGCTGCAGATCCTGCTGGCGGATCTTGGCGACGCGGTAATGGCTGAGCACCACGTTGCCGAGGTCGATCTCATCTTCGCCGAGCAATGTTTCTCGCAGCATGGGCCGCAGGTTGCGGGCGTACAGGCAGAGCTTTTCCAGATCGGTGTCGTCGTAATCGACGATCTGCGACATGAACTCGTAAAAGCGCACGAAGGTGCCCAGGTCCTTCTTGAAAATCTCCAGCGCGTCCTTTTCCTTCTGGCAATCCTTCAGGCAGTTCTCGGCATTGGTGATCAGCACCGTGTCGCCCGTCTTTTTCGTGCGCTCGAACATCATCTTCGCCTGCTTGAACGCCTCCACCGCTGATTTGTAGCGCTGTTGCCAGCGCTGCACCGCCGGCTTGCAGATATTGGCGATGGCCGCATTGCTCTTGTTCTTCACGTAGAAGGCGGCGCAGAACTGTTCCACTTCCTGCCAGGTGAAGATGCCCGCCGCCCGCAGTTTGTCGTGCAGCGTGAAGATCAGGTTCGGGTCGGAAACGTCGGCCAGTTCCGCCGTCTGGTAATAAGGCTGGAAGGCGCTGAGGATGTCCTCCGGCGCGTTGAAGAAATCGAGCACGAAGGTGCCGGTCTCGGCCTTGTTCGGGTAGGTGCGGTTCAGGCGCGACAGCGTCTGCACGCACTCCACGCCGGCCAGCTTCTTGTCCACGTACATGGCGCACAGCTTGGGCTGGTCGAAGCCGGTCTGGAACTTGTTGGCGACGATCATCACCTGGTAGTCATCCGAATCGAAGGCCTTGCGCATGTCTCGGCCCTTCAGAAGCGGGTTCATGTTGCTCTCGGTGAATTTCTCGCCGATCAGGCCGGCGGCGTTCGGGTCCTTGGCGTTGAATTCAACTTCGCCCGAGAAGGCGACCATGGCGTGGATCTTCCGGTAACCCTTGTCCGCTATGTAGCTGTCGAAGCACAGCTTGTAACGCACCGCCTCCTTGCGCGAGCTGGTCACCACCATGGCCTTGGCCTGGCCATTGAGCAGGCCGAGCACGTTGTCCTTGAAGTGCTCGACGATCAGCATCACCTTCTGCGCGATGTTGTGGTCGTGCAGGCGCACCCACTGGTTGAGCTTGACGCGGGCACGCTTGCTTTCGACTTCCTGATCCGCTTCCTGAATTTTCAGCGCCAGTTTGTAGGCCACCTTGTAGTTGGTGTAGTTCTTCAACACGTCGAGGATGAAGCCTTCCTCGATCGCCTGCCGCATGCTGTAGACGTGAAATGCCTCGGGCTTGTTGGTGATCGAGGGTACTTCATCGGGGTGCGGCAGGCGGCCGAACAGCTCCAGCGTCTTCGGCTTGGGGGTCGCGGTAAAGGCGAAAAAGCTCAGGTTGCCGGAGGCGCGGCGCGAGGCCACGGTAGCGGCGATGATGTCGTCGCTGTCGATCTCCGCTTCGCCATCCTCGCCCGCCTCCTTCATCAGCACTTCCTTCAACTGCCGTGCCGTCGATCCGCTCTGCGAGGAATGCGCCTCGTCGGCAATGATCGCGTAGCAGCGCTCCTTGAGGCTGACGCTGTTCTCGATGGCGCGCAACACGAAGGGAAAGGTCTGGATGGTGACGATGATGATCGGCTGCGCGTTCTCCAGCGCGGCGGCGAGCTTTTCCGATTTCGAGCCGTCGCCTTCCTTGTTGTTGATGCGCCCGACCACACCGTCCGTGTGCTCGAACTGGTAGATGGTGTCCTGCAACTGGTCGTCGAGCACCGTGCGGTCGGTAACGACGATCACCGAGTGGAACTGCTTGCCACCGTCGCCCTTGTACAGCGACGACAACTGATGCGCCACCCAGGCAATCGAGTTGGACTTGCCCGAACCGGCGCTGTGCTGGATCAGGTATTTCTGCCCCGGCCCCTCGCGGCGGGCGGCGGCGAGCAGCTTACCCACCACGTCCCACTGGTGATAGCGCGGGAAGATCAGGCTTTCCTTCTTGTACTTGCGGCCTTCCCAGTCTTCCTTGTCCTCGATCTGTAAATGCACGTAGCGGGCGAGGATGCTCAGCAGGTTGTCCGGCAGCAGCACCTCGTTCCACAGGTAGTCGGTGGCGTAGCGGTTCACGTCTTCCGGCACGTCGTTGCCGGCACCGCCGTCCGCCGTGCCCTTGTTGAAGGGCAGGAAACAGGTGTTCTCGCCCTCCAGCCGCGTCGCCATATGCACCTCGTACTGGCTCACGGCGAAGTGCACCAGCACCCCCCGTTTGAAGCTGAGCAGCGGCTCCGCCTTCTTCGCCACCGGGTCGATGGGCAGGCGCGTCGTCTTGTACTGGCGGATGGCGCGCTCGACCGACTGCTTGAATTCCGATTTGAGTTCCAGCGTGGCCACCGGCAGGCCATTGACGAAGAGCACCAGGTCGATGCGCCAGGCCTTGGCTTTGGCGCCGCTGCTGTTGTCACCCTCCGCCAATTGCGCCGCCGACGCCCACGGGCTATAGACCAGCTCCGGCACCACACGCAGCCGGTTCTTGGCGTAGCGCGCCAGCGTCTCCGGGTTCAGCTCGTGCTCGGGCCTGAACTGGCACAGCGACAGGCGCGCATTGCGGTCGCGCAACTCGTGGCGCAACACCCCCAGTGTGCCGAAGCGGCGGCTGTCCTTGTGCGTCGCGTTCGGGTCGGCCTTGGTCAGTTGACCGGCGATGAGTTCGAGAAACTTCTGCTCGCTGTCCTTCGGGTGGTTGGCGCAGAACTTCTGCCACTGCGCTTCCTGCGTCTCCTGCACGAAGGCCAGCGCATCCTCCGGGTAGAGCGCCAGTTCGCGGTTGTATTTGTCCGCCGAGCCGAGCAGCCAGCCGTTGGCCTGCAGTTGCCGGAGGATGTCGTCCTGGAAGATGCGTTCGCTGGCTTGGTCGCTCATGGCTGGGTTCGGGTTGGGTTGGCGGGCGGGAGGAAGATCAGGCAGCGGCAGGCTGCCAGTCGCGGACGTCGATCTTGCCGGTGACGGCGGCGGAGATCAGGGCGGTGCGGCGTTCTTGCATCAGTTCGATTGCGGAAACAGCTTCACGTACCAGCCCGTCGAATTTGTGTTTTCGCTCGGTTACATAGCGAACGATTTGGTCCTGCTCTTCGAGGGGAGGGAGGATCACCGGAAATGCACCAATCTCGGAGCAGGTTATCGCCCCTTTTGTGGAACCGGCACCTTCAGATTCGTACCGAATTCGCTCGTAGTTTCCTTCAAGCCACAAATACAAAAACTCGTGACTTAACCATTCGTCGTAAATTGAAATGGATGCCAGATGCTGATTGATCGTTGCATTGGTGTTGCAAATAGCAACCCGTCCCCGCGTCTGCCCTTCTCCGGTAATAGCCATTACGAGATCACCTTGCGTTACTGGCTTTACGCTCGTCTTTGACAAAGCCAATTCCGTAATGAACTGATCGGCCTCTTCGATAACGCCATCATTTACTTTCGAGCTGTTGAGCCAGCCGATAGTCCCGTTCTCCCAGAACAACATGTTTTCGCGGCTCGGGGTAGCGCCGTTAGAAACGCTTGCGTGGTAGCTCAGTTTTGATACGCGCCAGTGCTTCGGAACAGCGTCTACCCATTCCGCCCCGGAATCCTGCATCGGGGCCTTGGGGTTGAGGCCTTTGGTCACGGCATGGCTGATGACCGCCTGGCGCTTTTCCTTGAGCAGTTCGATCAGCCGCTGCTGCTTCTCGATCAGCGCGTCGATCTTCGCGGTTTCGTGGTCGAGGAAGGTGGCGATTGCCTCCTGCTCACAAAACGCAGGGAAGCAGAATTTTTCTGCCAAATAGGATGCTGAATCCAAATTCTGGATTCCTGTATTCTGTTTTATTGAGCAAAAGTTGATATTGCTGCTGTAGAAGCGACTAAACACATAGTTTAGATAGCGACTTGAGAACCCTGATCTCGGAGTCATTTTCGCCACAAAATTTGATGTGATCGCCTCAAATTCTTTGTCAAACAAGACAACTTGACCAACGAGCGTTTTCTCTCCTCCCCCAGACTTTTCAAGTAACAAATCCCCACCAGTTAGAAGACGGGACTTCTTTTCTTTTTCATCAATTTTTCTGAATGTATATCCATCACCCAGCACCGATAATCGAGCCCGATCGAAGTCAGCTACACGAATAACGATAGTGTCACTTCCATCGCCCTCAGGCTCCGCACCCCAAATACCATTTACACAATCATTTACGCTACGTTTCAATTGCATAATCTGCCAAGTTGCAGGAATAACACCAACCCCAGCGATCTCAGAATCCCTGTACTCCGGATAAGCCTTGTACCGACTCACGCCGCGTCTCCTTCGCCCACATTCGCGGCATAAAACTCATGCAGTTTCGCCTGCAGCAGTTTCTTGTCCGGCAACTGGGTCTGGTATTGCGCGACCAGGGCCGGCGACAGGCTGCGGCTGAGGGCGTATTCGACCACTTCGTCGTCCTTGCTGGCGCAGAGCAGCAGGCCGATGGCCGGGTTTTCGTGGGCTTTCTTGTGGCCGCGGTCGAGGGCTTCGAGGTAGAAATTGAGCTGGCCGAGGTGTTCGGGCGAGAAGCGGGTGGTTTTCAGTTCAAGGGCAACCAGGCAGTTGAGGCCCCGGTGAAAGAAGAGCAGATCAAGGGCGAAATCCTGCTGGCCGACCTGCAGCGGGTATTCGCTGCCGATGAAACAGAAGTCGCGCCCGAGTTCGAGCAGGAATTGCTTGAGCCGCGCCAGCAGGTCGCGTTGCAAGTCGCTTTCGAGGTGCGCGGCGGGCAGGTCGAGAAATTCGACGAGGTAACTGTCCTTGAAAATGCTGGCTGCGCCGGGGTGGGTTTGTGTCACCAGCGGTGACACTTTTGCCGGGGAGAGAACGGCGCGCTCGAAGAGGGCGGTGTCGTATTGCCGCTCCAGCTCGCGTTTGCTCCATTTTTCCTGCGCGGCCATTTTCAGGTAGAACTCGCGCTCTTCAGGGCGCTTGCTGCGACTTAAGATGGTGAGGTTGTGCGTCCACGGCAATTGTCTCAGCAGTGCCGAGATTTTTGCATCGTCACGATAAGCCTCGTAAAACTGCCGCATGCGGAACAGGTTGCGGCGGGTGAAGCCTTTCAACCCCGGCTGGGTATTGGCAAGGTGCTGCGCCAGTTGTTCGACGATGCCCTCGCCCCATTCGGCGGCGTTGATCTTGCCGCTGAGATAGGCGCCCACCTGCCAGTAAAGCTCGATCAGTGTGGTATTGACGGCCTGGTAGGCGCGCTGGCGGGCGCTGTCGATCAGTCGGGTGATTTCGGAAAAGTCGGGGTCGGGCGTCAATGCGCTCATGAATGCACCTCCCTCAGCAAGGCCATGATTTCGGCGCTGACGGTGCGCCGGGACGAGGCCTTGGTCGAAATGTCCAGCGCTTGTAGCGTGTTTTCTCTCATCCGGGTTCTCTTCGTCAGCTGCGGGCAAAGGCAAGGAGCGCGGCCATATCGCGGGCGTCGGCGGCTTGCAGGGCGGCGATGTAATCGCGGCGGATCGGGGTGGCATCGGTGAGGTTGCCGCTCGCCATACGGCGGCCGCCCCAGCTGAAATGTGGCTGGCCCAGGCGTTCAATGAGCAGGTCGGCCATCATCCGGGCGTGACGCCCGTTGCCGTTGGGAAAGGCGTGGATGGCCACCAGGCGATGATGGAAACGGATGGCGATTTCATCGGCCGGAAAGGTGGCGTGCTCGATCTGGTAGCGCACGTCGTCGAGCAGTTTTTTTAGCTCGACGCCGATGTAGAGCCAATCGACGCCGATGTTCTTGTCGGACTTGCGAAACTCGCCGGCCCACTTCCAGGTTTCGCCGAACATCTGCCGGTGAAGTTGGCGCAGGAAGTGTTCGCTGAGGATTTCCTTGCGCTGCTTGCGCGCCCACTTGTCGCCTTCGCCGATGTTGAGCTGCTCCCACTCGTTGAGTTCTGCCTGCGTGGTGATATGGCCGGGGATCAGGCTGGTCAGTTCGTCGGCATCGAGCGGGGTGGCGCCGGGCGGGTAGTCGAGATTGACAGTCGGTTTGGCGGCCATCGGTTTCAACTTTCCCGCCACAGTGCGCGCCGCGAACCCTTGAGCAGGCTTTCGGCCAGGGCACGGGTTTGTGCCTCGACGGTTTCGGGCGAGGTAGCTTGGGCTTCCAGTGCCATGCTGTGGCTGATGGCTGCCATCTGCTGGCGCGCCAAGGCGGTGGCGCGAGCCTCCAGGGTGTCGGCCAGCGACTGCTTTGGCACCAGTGCGTATTGCAACTCGCAGCCCAGTGCTTCGGCAGCGCGGCGCAAGGTGGCGAGGCTGATGGTGTCATCCGCCTCCGAGGTTTCGAGGCGGGTGACGGTGGAGGTGGTCACCCCGAGCGTTTTTGCCTGATGGGTCGCCGTCATGCCGAGCGCCTCGCGGATGGCTTTCAGCCAACCCGACACCGGGCGCGACGGCAAATCGGCTGCACGCCAACGGCTGAGCGTGGCGTCAAGTTGGCGGAGCTTGAGTTGAGTAAAGTCCAATGCCATTTATTGCACCCTAAAGCAAAAACATTTTGTCTATTAATTGCAGTATATAGCAATAAAACAAAATAGCTAATTGCGTCATGATGCAAAATTAAGGTGGGGCTCACGATCGGTACTGCCCCAGGGGTTCACGAATGTACCTCGCGCAGCAAGGCCATGATTTCGGCGCTGACGGCGTCGAGGTCGGCGTCGATTGCCTCCAGTGGGCGCGGCGGCTGGTATTGGTAGAAATGCCGGTTGAAGGGGATTTCGTAGCCGACGATGCCGACTTCATTGTCCTTGGCGTCGCGCTTGCCGGCGTCGATCCAGGCGTCCGGCACATGCGGCTGCACTTCCTTGATGAAATAGGCCTCGTTGACAGCGTCGACCGTGCGGCTGGGGTCAAGGGCGATGTTCTCGAAGTCGCGCAGGTCGCCGTCGGCCTGGTATTCGATGATTTCCTTGCCGACCAGGAAGAGGCCGTAGAGGGGGCTGGCCGCGTTTGCCTTCGTTTCCTTGTGCAGTTTCTTGACGACCTTCTCGGCGGCCGGATTCTTCCAGCTGACGGCGTCGGCGATCTGTTTTTTCTCCTTCGCGTCGAGGCTGATGCCGGCTTTTTTGCTGGCAGCTTTCAGCGCCTCGTCGTAAGCGTTGAAATCATCAAACTGTGCCGTGCCGATGACTTGCTGTAGCTGCCGCGCCTTGAGCAGGGTTTGCTTCTGGGCAAGCCAGGTGTCGGCATCAAGCAGATCCTTGATCTGCTTTTCCTTGAGGTCGGCAAAGTGGCGCTTGAGGTGGGCGCGGATTTCGTCGTTGTGGGCGGCAAGCTGCCCGTAGTCTTTGCAGGCTGGTGCGTCGTTCCATTGTTGCGCGCCATATTCGCTGTAGATCCATTGCATGGCGCCATTCAGTGCGCCGGACTGGAAGCGCAGGGTAGCGATGCGCTCGTCGCTGAACTGCCAGGAGAGGCGCAGCGGGCGCTCGATGGTGATGCGGCGGTAGCCGAATTCGTGCGTTTGAAAAATCTTGCTGGCGAAGGTTTTGGGGGCTTCGGCCCTGGGGTTGGCGGCCTGCCGGCCGCGATTGCTCTTTTGCTCGGCGGGCTTGTCGAGTTGGCGGGCATCGACCGCTTCGAAGTTGCCGAAGCAGCGGGTGATGGTGGCGATGTCACTTTCGTCCATGACGTTGCGCTTGCTGCCCAGCGATTTGCGCATCTTGCCGCAGAGGTTCACGCCGTTGATGAGCTGCACCTTGCCCTTGCGCTCCGCAACCTTCTTGTTGGACAGCACCCAGACGTAGGTGGCGATGCCGGTGTTGTAGAACATGTCGGTCGGCAGCGCGACGATGGCTTCGAGCAGGTCGGCCTCAAGAATGTAGCGGCGGATTTCCGATTCGCCGGAACCGGCGCCGCCGGTGAATAGCGGCGAGCCGTTGAGGATGATGCCGATGCGCGAGCCGCCGTCCTTGACGTCGCGCAGCTTGCTGATCAGGTGTAGCAGGAAAAGCAGCGAGCCATCGGACACGCGCGGCAGGCCGGGGCCGAAGCGGCCATCGTAGCCCTTGAGGCTTTGCTCGTCGGCGATGTCGCCTTCGATCTTCTTCCAGTCGACGCCGAAGGGCGGATTGGAGAGCATGTAGTCGAATTTGCTGGCGTAGAGATGATCGTTGGAGAGCGTATTGCCGAGCTTGATGTTGCCGACTTCCTGCCCCTTGATCAGCATGTCGGCCTTGCAGATGGCGTAGCTCTCGGGGTTGAGTTCCTGGCCGAAGGCGCGCATCACGGCTTGCGGGCTCAGCTCATGCACGTATTCCATCCCCGCCGACAGGAAGCCGCCGGTGCCGGCGGTGGGGTCGTAAATGGTGCGGATGATGCCGGGCTTGGTCAGCGCCGCGTCGTCTTCCATGAATACCAGCGAGGTGGTGAGGCGCACGATGTCGCGCGGGGTGAAGTGCTCGCCGGCGGTTTCATTCGAGCTTTCGGCAAAGCGGCGGATCAGTTCTTCGAAGACCAGGCCCATTTCGTAGTTGGAAACGGCCTTGGGGCTGAGGTCGGTGGCCTTGACCTTCTGCACGATCTTGTAGAGCAGGTTGGCGTCGTTGAGCAGGCCGATGAATTCGGCAAACTTGAAGTGATCGAAAATCTCGCGGGCATCCTTCGAGAAGCACTGGATGTAACGTTCCAGGTTGGCCTTGATGCCGGCTTCGCCCAGGCTGCCCAGGTCCATCGGCGAGGTGTTGAAGAAGGTCAAGCCACCAGTGGCGCGCAGCAGCATCTTCTCTTGCGCTTCTTCCGGCAGCTTCATCTTTTCGACCACCGGAACCTGTTTGAGCACGGCTTCCTTGCTGGCGGCCAGCACGCATTCGAGGCGGCGCAGCAGCGTGAAGGGCAGGATGATGCGGCCGTACTGGCTTTGTTTGAAGTCGCCGCGCAGCAGATCGGCGAGGGACCAGATGTAGGCGGCGAGGTTGTTGGTGTTTTGGGACATTGGGGATGAGGGCTCGGTGTTGATGAGGTAAATGTTGATCAAATCAAAACTCGCTATCCCGGTGCGCGCCGGAATCCAGACGAAGGACGTGCAAAGCTGGAAATTCAACGAACTGGACACCGGCCTTCGCCGGTGTGACGGACTTGATCAGTGCTTCCTGAGGCGCTGAGATGAGCAGATGTGCCCGACGCCTTCTATTCTACGATTTCTTGTAGGTGATCTTCTTCTCGCCATGCTCGCAAGTGCCGACAATCTTGGCACCCTTGGCCTCGTCGGCCGCAACGATTTCCAGTTGGAAGTTCTTCACGCCCTTGCTTTCAAGCTTGGCGGCGATGTTCGACTTGAGTTCGTCGCAGGATTTCTGGGCGAAGGCCGGGGCGGTGAAAAGGAGAAGGGGGCAGAGGGCGAGGGTGGCGGCAAGCTTTTTCATTTGGGCTCCTGATCGCGTGAGGCAGCGTGTTTTGCCTGAGCGGCCAGAATATCGGGGCCTCCGGCTTCATTCAAGTGGCATTTTCGTCTGCGACCGTGCATGGATCAAAATCGCCACTTTAAATATCACGACGTGAATAATAGACTAGTGCCAATTTCAACGCAGACCGTTCGGAGCGTCCATGGGCAGGCAGGCTGCGGCACTGGTAGTAGTGGTCTCGACACTGTTGCCCTTCGCGGCAGGCGCTGCTGAATTGCCGCCTGGCAATTGCTCGGTGCCAAAGGCGATGACGGATCTTTCCCGCTGCGATTTCTCGCGCCAGAAACTGGCCGGCAAGGATCTGCATGGCGCCAAGCTGGCCGGGGCCAAGCTGGAAAGCACGGATTTCCGCAAGGCTGACCTTTCCGGTGCCGACCTGCGTGGCAGCAACGCCAAGTGGGCGCAGTTCGGCCGGGCGAAGATGACGGGCGCCGATCTGCGCAATGCCGATCTGTTTCACGCCGTCTTCGACGAAGCCGATCTTTCCGGGGCCAACCTCTCGGGCGCCTATCTGTTCGGCGCCAACCTGATCGACACCAAGGCGGTGAAGGCGGATTTTTCCGGGGCCTACCTGAAGGATGTGCTGATGGAGGGCATCGACCTGTCGGGCGGCTCGATCCGCAACTGCTATACGTTTCGTGGGGTGTTCGTCGGCGCGAAGATGGTGGGCACCGATTTGTCCGGTGCCGACCTGACCGGGGCGTCGATGGAGCAGGTGAATTTCACCAATGCCAGGCTCAAGGCAACGCGCCTTGCCGGCGCGGTGTTGCGCCAGGCAGTGTTTACCGGCGCCGATCTGGCTGGGGCCAACTTTGCCAATGCCGATGTCTGGGGTGCCAGCTTCGACAAATCGCTGAACCGTGACAGCACGGTTCAGGAGGCGCTGGTCGAGCCCTTTGTCGTGCGCGGGCGTTAGGCGATCAGGCCTGTGCAGCGACCTGCCGGCGCGGGATGCGCGCTTCGTCGAGCAGGCGCTCGATGCGGGCAAAAACTTCGAAGCGGTTGAACGGCTTCTTCATGAAATCGTCGGCGCCGATGCGGTTGGCGTAGAACTGCTCGGTGGCCTGTTCGTTGCCGCTGATCATGATCACCGGAATATTGGTCATGGCCGGGTCGCGCCTTATCACGCGCAGCGCGGCAAAGCCGTTCATGGCCGGCAAAACGATGTCAAGAAAGATTAACTCCGGCTGTGCACTTTTAACCACCTCAAGCCCGGTTTCGGCATCGAAGGCTTCAAGCACTTCGTATTTTTGCGAGCGCAGGATCTTGCGCAGGGCGGCAACGATGGTCGGTGAATCGTCGATGATCAGGACACGAGTGCCTTCTCGCGCGTTGGTACGTTCGCGCTGCCTGCGGTCGGGGGCTTCGCCGGCTGAGTCGTCAAGCCCCTCCGGCTTGAAGGGCTGGCTGCCCGATTCGTCGGGTTTTTTTCCGACAATCGATCGCAGTTGTTGAAAGAGGCTCATGTAATTTTCCTGTGGAATTCAATTTCAAGCGCATATTAGCCGAGGTGTCGGCGCTTTGCTGTGCTGTTTGCCTGAACTCCTGAAATTTGCTGCCCTAATCAGCCGGGATCTCTGGCGTTGCTCCATACGGATTGACAGTCACCATGACAGCGGAGGACGATTGAAAAAGCGGCGCTTGCCGCAGGGAGACAATAAATGGATAAACAGAGCGCCCCGCATAGGGTGCCATCCGGTCATTCGCCAGTTTCTGCCGGTTCTGGACTGCGCGGTACGTGGCCAGCCTGGGCTGTGCTCGGTATCTGCCTCGTGCTTTCACTTTGGGCCTGGCAGTGGGCAGAAAAAGCGGTTGATTCCCGCCTTCGCCTCGAGTACCAGTCGCAGGTGTCTGGCGTTCGTGACACGCTGCAGTCGCGCATGGCAACCTACGATCAGATCCTGCGCGCGGCAGCGGGCCTTTTCCTCGCCAGCGAAGAGGTGACACGCGAGGAGTGGCGCCGTTATGTCGCCAGCCTGCAACTGGGCGAGCGTTACCCATCCATTCAGGCGCTGGCCTACGCTCGTGTCGTCTCTGCCAGCGGCCTCCCTGGTCTGCTTGCAGAAGCCCGTCGCAGTGGCATTGCCGACTTCGCCGTCTACCCCCCCGGTGACCGCGAGCGCTATGTGGTCAACGTCTATGCCGAGCCCTTCCAGGGGCAGAATACCAAGGCACTCGGCTACGATATGTGGCAGGACGCCGTGCGCCGCGAGGCAATGGAGAAGGCATTGGCATCGGGAGCGCCGGCGATCACCGGCCGCGTGATCTTGAAGATCGACGAGGCAAGTCATCCCGTACCGGCATTCATCATGTACATGCCCGTGCTGGATGCCAAGGAGGGGGTTAGGGGGTTTGTCCTCAGCCCATTCCGTATGCCAGAGTTGGTCGAGGGGCTGCGTGGGGCCACCTCTGCCGGGATTGCCTACAGTCTTTACGATGGCTCCGCTGTCGAGCCGGCGTCCCTGCTGCATCGTCAGGGAGAGGCAGGCACGGAAGGAAGTGCACGCTTTTCCTCGACGGAGTCGATTGTTGTTGGCGGCCGGGTGTGGACCCTCTCCTTTGCCAGTTTGCCCAAGCTGGAGGCTGTGGGGGCCGCGCACTCTCCTTTGCTGGTGCTGGCGGGTGCCCTGCTTTCCAGCGGCTTGCTGTTCGCGGTGGCCTGGACGCTGTCTTCCACGCGCCGTCGGGCGATGGTGCTTGCCGACACCATGACGACTTCGTTGCGGGCCAGCGAAGCGCATTTGCGTACTCTGTTTGAGAGCATCAACGATGGTGTCTTCCTGGTGGACCTGGCCACCAGGCGCCTCCTGCAGGTCAATCGGCGCGCTTGCGAGATGTACGGTGCGACGGAAGCCGAACTGCTGGCCTCCAGTTTTGACGAACGTTCTGCGGGGGTTGCGCCCTATGCCGGTGCGGATGCGATCCTGCATTTACAGAAGGCGGCTGACGAGGGGCCCCGCCTGATTGAATGGCGTGCACGGCGCCTTGATGATGGGCAGCTTTTCTGGACCGAGGTAAACCTTCGCCGGGCGAGTGTCGATGGCCGGGACTGCGTACTGACGGTGGCCCGCGACATTTCCGAACGCAAGCAGGCGGATGATGCTCAGGCCTTCCTTGCGCAAGCACGCGGCGGCCCCTCCGACGAACCCTTCTTTCCGGCTCTGGCACGCTATCTGGCCTCCGCGCTGGACGGTTTTTATGTCTGCATTGATCGGCTGGATGGCGATGGGCTGTCGGCCACGACACTGGCGGTCTGGTGTGATGGCCAGTTTGACGACAATGTCACTTACCTGCTTCACGACACCCCGTGCGGTGCCGTTCTTGGCAAGGAAGTTTGCTGTTTTCCGGAAGGCGTAGCTGCGAGCTTCCCTCACGATCAGGTGCTGCAGGAACTGCGGGCCGAGAGCTATGCCGGCGTCACCTTGTGGGATACGGCAGGCCAGGCGATCGGCCTGATTGCCGTGATTGGCCGAAAACCGATGAGCCACCCGGCGTTGGCCGAAACGGCGCTCAGGCTGGTGGCACCGCGTGCCGCCGGAGAACTTGAGCGCTTGCGGGTCGAAGCGGCCATGGGCGAAAGCGAGCAGCATTACCGCACGCTGGCCAATGGCGGCCGGGCGATGATCTGGACCTCCGGTCTGGACATGGGCTGCAATTACTTCAACGAGCCGTGGCTGCGCTTTACCGGCCGCACGCTGGCGCAGGAACTTGGTAATGGCTGGGTCGAAAGTGTTCATCCGGACGATGTCGAGCGCTGCATGCAAATATATGTGGCGGCATTCGAGCGACAGGAAATTTTCTCGATGGACTATCGCTTGCGCCGATTCGATGGCGAGTATCGATGGATCCGGGATGACGCCAGTCCTCGCTACGACAGCCAGGGAGAGTTTCTGGGCTATATCGGCTACTGCGTCGATATTACGGCCCACAAGCGGGTGACCAATGCGCTGAATTGCATAGTGACGGAGTTTGCCCGCCTCGAGGGTAGGGCATTGTTTGAAGCCATTTGCCGACATCTGTGCGAGGTGACCGGGCAGCAACATTTCCTGGTCGGTACGGTGTCTGCCGATGGCGGTCATATCGATGTCCAGGGTGGATGGTCCGACGGTGCGGAGATGGCGCTGTTTTCCTATGCGCTGGCCGATTCGCCTTGCGCCGATGTCGCCGGGCAAACCCTCTGTGTCTTCCCGCAGAACGTCTGTTCTCAATATCCGGATGACGAGTTGCTGGCGCAGATGTCGATCCAATCTTATTGTGGCGCGCCGCTTGTCGATCGCCAGAAACGGGCGCAGGGGGTTCTCGTCGGGCTTGGCCGTCAGCCGCTGGCCGACCCTGAAGAGGCAGGCACCCTGCTACAGTTGTTTGTTGACGGCATCAGTGCCGAGATTATCCGCAGCAAGGCGGAAGCTGTGCTGCGCGAGCAGCAGCGCTTTTTGAACAGCCTGATCGAGAACAGCGGTGCGCTGATTTTCGTCAAGGATTGCGATGGAGCGTACCGCCTGGTCAATCGTCGCTGGGAGGATGTCACCGGGTTGGTGCGCGAGAACGTCCTCGGCAAGACGGACCAGGACCTGTTCACCGATGCCTTGGCGAAGCAGTTTCTGGAAAACGATCGCCGGGCAATGGCGGCGGATGTTCCGCTGGAGTTCGAAGAGATCCTCGATACACCGACCGGTCCGCGCTACTTCATTTCGGTCAAGGGCGCCCTGCAGGGGGCTTCAGGTGAACGATCGGGCTTGTTCGGCATGACCACGGAAATCACCGAGCGCAAGCGGGCGGAGGCCGATCTCGAAAAATATCGCCATCATCTTGAATCAATGGTTCTCGAACGCACGGCTGAGCTGGATGCGGCAAGCGCCAACCTGCAGGAAACCTATTTCGCGATTGGCAACGCGGGCATCGCCGTGCACTGGGTGGATGCCGGCACGGGGCGCTTCCTCTACGTGAATGAGCGCGCTTGTTCGATGCTGGGTTACACACAGGAAGAAATGCTGTCGATGTCCATCTCCGATATTGACCCAGGTTTGCCTTCCGATCAGTTTTTCGAGCGAACGGCCTGGATTCGCGATGCTGGCGGTGGGCGGCTGGAAGCACTGAACCGCCATCGGAATGGCACCCTGATCGCCGTGGAGGTTTCTTCTTTTTATCGGCAGACCGAAGGCCGCAAGGAGGACGGGAGTGAAAACAAGGGCCATCTCATCGCCTTTCTGACGGACATTTCAGAGCGCAAGCGGGTCGAATCTGCGCTTAAGGAAGCGCGTGGCGCGGCCGAGGCAGCGAGTCGTGCGAAGAGTGCTTTCCTAGCCAACATGAGCCACGAGATTCGCACCCCGCTGAATGCCATCACCGGGCTGGCGCACCTGGTCCGGCGCTCCGGCGTGACACCGCAGCAGGCCGAGCGCCTGGAAAAGATCGATCATGCCGGACAGCATCTGCTGGAAATCATCAACGCCGTGCTCGATCTTTCCAAGATCGAAGCCGGCAAGTTCGCGCTCGAACAGATCGATGTTTCCGTGGCAGGCATCGTCGCCAACGTGGCCTCGATGCTGCACGAACGGGCCCATGCCAAGGGCCTGCACCTGCTCACGGAGGTGGCACCGCTATCGTGTTCGCTGCGCGGCGACCCGACGCGCATTCAGCAGGCCTTGCTCAACTTTGCCGGCAATGCGATCAAATTCACGGAGTCCGGAAGCGTGACCCTGCGTGTGATGCAGGAAGCCGACGAAGGTGAGCACCTGCGCATCCGCTTCGAAGTGGCCGACACAGGCGTCGGTATTCCGCCGGAGGCCGTCAGCCGGCTGTTCGCGGACTTCGAGCAGGCGGACAATTCGACGACGCGGCAGTATGGCGGTACCGGTCTGGGGCTGGCGATCACCCGGCGTCTGGCGCATTTGATGGGTGGCGATGTCGGGGTGCGCAGCACGCCCGGCGCGGGGAGCCTGTTCTGGTTTACCGCGCGGCTGGTCAAGGGCGGCGCGGCAGATTCCCCGCCCGGCTTGGCGGCTGCGGGCGCGGCCGACGAAATCCTCGCGCGTGACTTCGCCGGCGGCCTCATCCTGCTGGTGGAGGACGAACCGATCAACCAGGAGGTGGCGCGGACGCTACTGGAAGAAGTCGGCCAAGTCGTCGACGTGGCGGAAGACGGCCTGGCAGCCGTCGACATGGCCGCCAGGCAGCGTTACGACCTGATCCTGATGGACATGCAGATGCCCCGTCTCGATGGCCTGGAAGCAACCCGGCGCATTCGTGCGCTGCCGGCGCTTGCGGAGACGCCGATTCTGGCCATGACGGCGAATGCCTTTGCCGAGGATCGGGAGCGCTGTTTTGCAGCCGGCATGAACGACTTCATCGCCAAGCCGGTCGATCCCGACGTCCTGTTCGAGACGCTGCTCAAATGGCGGCGCCTGCAAGGGTGAGGATACGGGGCGGTTTCAGCTTTTCCCCAGCCATTGCTTGCGCAGGGCGTTGCCTGCGGCGCCTGTCTTCAATTGCGTGGTGTCGGTGGCCGCCGCCGTCAGGCTGACACTGAAACGCATCAGCTCGTCGCGCCGGAACGCCAGCAGTTCGACCGTGTCGCCGGCCCGGTGGCGACCAAGCTGGCGCTCGAAGCTGGCGGGCGTGATGCGGATGCCGTCGATCGCCACCAGCACGTCGCCTGCAGAAAGACCGGCGTGTTGTGCGGCACCGTCGGCGTAGACGACGGACAGCTTGAGGTCGCTACCGTCGGTGACGGTCTTTACCCCGAGTGATGGCGTGTTGCTGGCAGCTTCCCGCCGCAGCGTGATGCCGAAGGGCTTGAGCAGTTTTTCCAGCGGCAGGTCGCGGGTGCCGTTGACCGCTTCATTGAAGAAGCGTTTGAGCCGGAGGCCGGAGAGCGCTTCCGCAACTTTCCGTATGTCGTCATCGCCGACGCCGAGGCCAGTCTGGCCATGGCGTTGCCACAGGGCGCGCATGACCTCATCGAGCGAGATGTGGCCACTGCGCCTGCCCGCCGTGCCGGCGCGCAGGGTCAGGTCGAGCGCCAGTGCCACCAGTGCGCCCTTGGCGTAGTAGCTGACGACGGCGTTCGGTGTGTTCTCGTCCGGGCGGTAATACTTGCTCCAGGCATCGAAGCTGGAGTCGGCCAGCGACTGCTTGAGGCGGCCCGGTGCGCGCAGCACGTTGTCGATTGTCTTCGCCGTCAGTTCCAGCCAGTCCTTCTCGCTGATGACCCCGCTTCGGAGCAGTGCCAGGTCGTCGTAGTAGGAAGTAAATCCCTCGAAGGCCCAGAGCAGGGTGGTGTAGTTCTCGCGGTCGAGGTTGTAGGGGGTGAAGGCCGCCGGCTTGATGCGCTTGACGTTCCAGGTGTGGAAGTACTCGTGGCTGCACAGGCCGAGGAATTTCAGGTAACCGTCGCCGATTTCCGTGCTGTTGGAGGCCGTCGTCGGCAGGTCGGCGCGCGCGCAGATCAGCGCCGTCGAGGCACGG
>ERZ724516.935-NODE-935-length-17372-cov-6.382052_pt1 | contig 17372 bp, 11 predicted proteins | sample MGYA00376049_ERZ724516 | MGnify/ENA primary metagenome ERZ724516 (study PRJEB28724, sample SAMN07190886) | activated sludge metagenome | isolation source: activated sludge of sewage treatment plant in Hong Hong | place: USA: Christiansburg, Virginia | collected... | reverse complement strand
GGTTCCGGCGGCAACCGCCATTCGATGCCATGCGATTCCAACACCGCAATCAGGCGTACGTTTTCGGCCTGTGCTGCGGTCAGCAGACTGGCATCAACCGTTGGCGCTGTAGCGGACAGGACATCCATTGGCTACATTCCGCTATCGCCAGAAGTTGGTTTACGCGTCATTTCGGCTTGATCGATCAATCGGTCAAAATCACTCTGAAAAAGTCGATCTTGCACGATGCGGTATTTCTCGAACTCGCTCTCAGCATGCGCCTTGGCGATTTCTGCTGTGACTTTGCCTGCGTCCTGCAGCACTTCGCGATCCCAAAGTTTCAAGAACCCTCCCAGACGCACCTCCCAATCTTGCATGGTCATGGGAATGCGGCGCATGGCTTGAAGCTCTGCCATGTCGAGATAGGCGGAGACAATCCGCTGCATCTGAGCCAACTCGAACTCCGACAGGTAGTTCTTGGCAATGGAGACATCGTATTTGTGAATTTTCCCGTGGGGTGCGCCATCCCAACTGGTCAAACCCATGTTTTCCTTTTTGTGATCCGCACGATTCACAATCGCTTCCGCCGCTGTCTGGCCGTGGATCGCATAGTGCAGCTTGTTCTGAACTGCCGCAAAAAATCGCTTGGTCGCCGTGGCCGCTGGGTCATAGTCCAGGGAGGTGGCGTAGATGTCGGTGATCTTCTGATAAAACTTGCGCTCGGAAAGCCGGATCTCCCGAACCTTTTCCAGTTGGCGCTCGAAAAAATCAATGCCCAAGATGCTTCCGCCGTGTTTGAGACGGTCCACATCCATGGCCCAACCCTGAATCGTGTAATCCTTAACGATCTGGTTGACCCACTTACGGAACTGCACGGCACGCTCGTTTTCGATTTTGAATCCGACGGCGATGATGGCCTGCAGGTTGTAATGCTCGACGCTGCGCTGTACCGACCGGTTGCCTTCAGTTTGAACCGTTAAGTATTGCTTAACAGTTGCATCACGTTCCATCTCGTTGTCGGCGTAGATGCGTTTCAAATGCTGGCTGATGGCTGGCACCGAAACATCGTACAGGGTGGCCATCATTTTCTGGGTGAGCCAGATGTTCTCGCTCTCGTAACGCATCTCCACGCTGGTTTCGGCACTACCCGTTGCGGCGACAAAGGTCAGGTACTCGGCCGCAGATGAACGGACAAGTGAAACTTCAGTTTTCTTGGAGCGATGTTTTCCAGGGTCAGTCATGTTGAATCACCTCCCAACGCGGTACAAAACAAAGTACCGATCAGAACGCCCCCCAAAAAAAAAGGGTTCGCTACCAAATAACTAGCAGCAAACCCTTGTATCCATTGGTGCCGGAGAGATGAATCGAACACCCGACCTTCTCATTACGAATGAGCTGCTCTACCGACTGAGCTACACCGGCTGGTAAGCCTCAGATTATATCGCGGCGATCAGGCTTCCAGATGGTAATGCGTCACACGTTCCACCTCGTTCTTTGAGCCCAGAACGACGCTGACACGTTCGTGCAATTTGCCGGGCTGCAAGTCCATGATGCGTTCTCGGCAATTGGTGGCTGCTCCGCCGGCTTGTTCGACGAGCCAGGCCATCGGGTTGGCCTCATACATCAGGCGCAGCTTGCCAGGTTTATCGGGCTCGCGTTTGTCCCAGGGATACAAAAAGACGCCGCCACGGGTCAGGATGCGGTGAACGTCGGCCACCATGCTGGCGATCCAGCGCATATTGAAGTCCTTGCCACGCGGACCGTCTTTGCCCGCCAGGCACTCGTCGACATAACGCTTGATGGGGGCATCCCAGTGGCGCATGTTGCTCATATTGACAGCAAATTCCCGTGTGTCTTCCGGGATGCGCATGTTTTCGTGGGTGAGGACAAAAGAGCCTTGTTCACGGTCCAGCGTGAACATGGCCACCCCTTTGCCCACCGTCAGCACCAGGGTGGTTTGCGGGCCGAAGACACAGTATCCGGCCGCAACCTGATTGTTGCCGGCCTGCAGGAAGTCCTGCTCTGACACACCTGCGCCTTCTGGCTTTTTCAGCACGCTGAAGATGGTGCCAATACTGACATTCACGTCGATGTTGCTGGAGCCATCCAGCGGATCGAACAACAGCAGGTATTCGCCCTGGGGGTAGCGGTTGGGCACCAGGTAGATGCCTTCCATTTCTTCTGACGCCATGGCTGCCAGGTGGCCACCCCACTCGTTGGCTTCAATCAAGACGTCATTGGCGATGATGTCCAGTTTCTTCTGGACTTCACCCTGGATGTTCTCACTCTCGGTAGCTCCGAGCACGCCGCCCAGTGCGCCCTTGTTGACGGCCAGACTGATGCGTTTGCAGGCGCGCGCTACGACTTCGAGCAGCAGACGCAAATCCGCAGGAATGGCCCCGTCTATGCGCTGCTCGGTGATCAGATAACGGGTCAGAGATACTTTGTTTGCCATAGATTTCCTTCAAATGGGTGAGAGTCACAGCAATAGGCGAACGCGCAGGCGTGTCAGTCAGCCAGGGCGCGATCGACGACTTCGCGGACATCGTTGCTCAAATCCGTTTTCGCGGCCACTCGGGCCAGTGCTTCGCGGGCCGCGCTGCGGTAAGGTTCGACCAGGCGCTTCCAGCGGTCCAAGGCGCGCGCCAGGCGGGCGGCGACCTGCGGGTTGATGCTATCGAGTTCCACCACCCGCTCGCTCCAAAACACATAACCGGCCGCGTCCGCGCGGTGAAAGCCGCCCGGGTTGCCACTGCAATAGCTGAAGATGACGCTACGCGCCCGGTTGGGGTTGCGGATGTTGAAGTCGGGATGCGCCATCAACTGGCGCACGGCGGGCAACACCTGGCCGCGACGGTCTGGCGCGCCGGCCTGAAGCGCAAACCACTTGTCCAACACCAGGTCTTCATCCTTGAACAGGGCATGGAACCGAGCCAGAGCAGGTTTCGCCAGAGCGTGTCCGCTGCCGACCAAGGCCTGCAAGGCGTTGGCGCGGTCGGTCATATTGCCGGCGTCCTTGAAACGTTGGAGGGCCTTGCCAGGCCATACTGCATCACCGGTCTGCGTGGCAGCGAGGCAAAGGTTGCCCAAGGCCATGCCAGCCAACGCGCGTCGACCCGCCGATGCGGCGTCAGGTCGGTACGCGCCGCTGTCCTGGTGGGCAGCAAAGGCCCATTCCCAATCCGCTTGCAGTCCCATGGCCAGTTGCAACCGCATGGCTTCGCGTACGGCATGGATGCGCTGGGGATCAACCACGTCCATTTGCTCGGCGATATAGGTTTCGGACGGCAGCGTGAGTACCAGTTCCTTAAACGCCGCATCCAGAGCAGGGTGGCGTAAAACACTGCGCATGGCATTAATGTAGGCATCATTTAGAACGCCAGCCCCCGTAGAACCTGCGTGAGTAGCTATCGAGTTGATAGCGCTTCGCAGGGCCAGGCGTTGCCCGGCTTCCCAGCGGTTAAACGGATCCGGGTCGTTGGCCAGCAGGGTCAGCAACTGGGCATCGGTGTAGTCAAAGTCCAGCACCACCGGCGCCGAGAAGCCACGCAGGATGGAGGGAACGGGCTCCTCCGTCACTGCAGTGAACGTGATGCGCGCGGTCTCTTCCGTCATCACGAACAAATGGTTGGCGGCCGCCCCGTCGGTGCCGCCTTGCACCGTCAGTGGCAGTACTGCGCCACTGTTTCCCACCAATCCGATCAACACAGGGATGACGAAGGGTTCTTTGCTGGATTGGTTGGCTGTGGCGGCGCAGCTTTGTTTGAATTCCAGCGTGTACGTCTGTGCGGCAGCGTCATAGGTGCCGTGGGCGTGCAAATGGGGTGTTCCCGCTTGGCTGTACCAGAGCTTGAACTGCGGCAGCAGCTGCGCCAGGCTGGAGCCCGGGTTGGCGTCGGCCATGCTTTGGGCAAAGTCGTCGCAGGTCACAGCCTGGCCGTCAAAACGCTCAAAGTACAGCTTCATGCCCTTGGCAAAGCCGTCTCTACCGACCAAGGTCTGCATCATGCGCACCACCTCGGCACCTTTTTCGTAAATGGTGACGGTGTAGAAGTTGTTGATCTCGATGTAGCTGTCCGGGCGGACGGGGTGGGCCATGGGGCCTGCATCCTCAGGGAACTGGGCGGTGCGCAAGACGCGCACGTCTTCAATGCGTTTGACAGCACGGGCCGACACGTCAGCACACATGTCCTGGCTGAATTCCTGGTCACGAAACACGGTTAGGCCTTCCTTCAGGCTGAGCTGGAACCAGTCGCGGCAGGTGATGCGGTTACCGGTCCAGTTGTGGAAGTATTCGTGGCCGACCACACTTTCGATGTTGGCGTAATCCACATCGGTAGCGGTGGACTGGCTCGCCAGCACGTATTTGGAATTGAAGATGTTCAGGCCCTTGTTCTCCATGGCGCCCATGTTGAAGTCGCTGGTGGCGACAATCATGAAGCGTTCCAGGTCCAGCGGCAGGCCGAAGCGGGCTTCGTCCCAGGCCATGGAGGCCATCAGCGAGTTCATTGCATGCTCGGTTTTGTCCAGGTCGCCGGGGCGCACAAATACCTGTAGCAGATGCTCCTTGCCGGCCCGGGAGGTGATGCGCTGCTCGCGCGCCACCAGTTGACCTGCCACCAGGGCGAAAAGGTAACTGGGTTTCTTGTGTGGATCGACCCACTTGGCGAAGTGGCGGCCCACATTGTCAGGTCCTTCCAGCGGACCGCTGTCCACTAGATTGCCATTGGAGAGGAGAACCGGGAACTTCGCCTTGTCGGCGCGCAGCATGACGGTGTAGCTGGCCATCACATCGGGGCGGTCCAGGAAGTAGGTGATGCGGCGAAAGCCTTCTGCCTCACACTGGGTAAAGAACGAGTCCTGGCTGACATACAGCCCGGACAACTTGGTGTTCTTGATGGGTGCGCAGGTGGTGAAGATTTCCAGCTCAAAGGGCTCAAGGCCCTCGGGCAGATTCTCCAGCACCAAGCGCTCGCCTTCCATCTTGAAAGACGTGCCTTGGCCGTTGACCAGTACACGGGCCAGATTCAGCTCTTCGCCATCCAGTTTCAGCGGCTGGGCCGGCACGTCCGGGTTGCGGCGCAGCGTCATCTTGTTCAGCACGCGGGTCTTGGCCGGGTCCAGATCGAATGTCAGTTCCACCGTGTCGATGCGGTAGGCGGGTTCCGTGTAATCGGCCCGGTGGATGACGGTGGGGGCACTGTCGTTATCGCGGAATTGCAGCATGGGGTTCTCCAGAAATTCTTGTGGTGGGGTAGTCGCCGCCGGGCCGCCCCAAGGCGACTATGGCCCACTCGGGGGGCAGCGTAGTACACGAAGTGACGAGCGTGGGGGCCATATTTTTAAACGCCTTGCTTTAGCGAGGCTTCAATGAAGACGTCCAGGTCGCCGTCCAGCACCTTCTGTGTCGCCGAGACTTCAACATTGGTGCGCAGGTCCTTGATGCGGCTGTTGTCCAATACGTAGGAGCGAATCTGGTGACCCCAGCCCACGTCGGTCTTGGTGTCCTCCAGCTTCTGCTGCGCTTCCTGCTGCTTGCGCAACTCGAAGTCATACAGGCGCGAACGCAGGCGCTTCCAGGCGACGTCGCGGTTGCTGTGCTGGCTGCGTCCATCCTGGCACTGCACCACGATGCCGGTGGGAATGTGGGTCAGCCGCACGGCCGAGTCGGTCTTGTTGATGTGCTGGCCGCCGGCGCCGGACGCGCGGAAGGTGTCGGTGCGCACGTCGCTGGGGTTGATGTCGATCTCGATCGAGTCGTCGATCTCGGGGTAGACAAACACGCTGGCAAAGCTGGTGTGGCGCCCGCCCGACGAGTCGAACGGGCTCTTGCGCACCAGGCGGTGCACGCCAGTCTCGGTGCGCAGCAGGCCAAAGGCATATTCGCCATCAATCTTGATGGTGGCGCCCTTGATGCCGGCAGTGTCGCCCGCGGTTTCGTCTTCAATCGTGGTCTTGAAGCCCTTGCGCTCGGCGTATTTCAGGTACTGGCGCAGCAGCATGCTGGCCCAGTCGCAGGCCTCGGTGCCACCGGCACCGGCTTGGATGTCCAGAAAACAGTTCAGCGGGTCGGCCGGATTGTTGAACATGCGGCGGAATTCCAGCCCTTCGATGATGGCGGACAGCTTGGCAGTCTCGCCCTCGATGGTGATGAGTCCAGCCTCGTCGCCGTCGTCCTTGCTCATCTCGAACAGTTCGAGGTTGTCGCTTAGCTCAGACTCCAGCTCGGTGATGGTCATCACCACGCCGTCCAGGGCTTTCTTCTCCTTGCCCAACTCCTGGGCGCGTTTCGGGTCGTTCCAGACGGTGGGGTCTTCTAGTGAGGCAACAACGGTGCGCAGGCGTTCGGCTTTGGCATCGTAGTCAAAGATACCCCCGTAACTCTTGGGTCCTGGCGGACAGGTCCGTGAGTTGGGTGCCAATGAGGTTGATGCGTTCTGCTTCCATGATGGTGCTGTCCTATGCGGTGAATTCGGGGAATAACCCGGCATTTTCTCATGCCTGCGGTTGGGGGGGTGTTGACGCGGTTGTTGTTTTGGGGGTCAGGATGCCCTGAGGCAATATCAGACTCCCCACTCCCCCCAGCCCCCTCGCCCCCGTCGGGCGAGGGGGAGTTTTTAACAGCCGATTTTGGAATTGCGCGCCGAATACGAAATCACTGGCAAGAGGTTGCGTTGCGGGCTCGCACTCTCAGAGTGATCTCCAACGGTCGTAGAGACCTCGTTCTGTGTTGGCGCGGAGCCACTGGCACGCGCAGCGGCCAGCTTGGGTACACCCGTGCCGGAAGCCGTTTACTACGACCGCCACCCCTGCAATCTGTGTATGCCACAACGTACCGTAACGCCTCGCCTGTAATTCCGTATTCGGTGCGACGAAATCAAATCGGCTGTTAAAAGCTCCCCCTCGCCCGACGGGGGCGAGGGGGCTGGGGGGAGTGGGGAGTCGAATTTTGGAAGTCGGGAGTCGATCAGCGCTAAGCAATAAACCGCTCAATCAACCCCGCCAAAACCTCCGGCTGGTCGTGGTGCATCATGTGCCCGGCATCCGGTATGAAACCGATCTCCACATTGGGCACGTGTTGGATGCGCTCGTGGTACTGCTTCAGTGTGAATTTGCCCTTCCACCACAGGTCCAGGCTGTTGTCGGATGCCTCCACGGCCAGCACCGGCATGTTCAGGCGACGGTACAGGGCCAGCACCTCTTCAGCCTGGTACAGGTGGGCGCTGATGATCTTGTGCGCGGGCTGGCCCAGAATGGTCCATTTGCCCTCGGCGTTTTCCTCGGCCCAGTGCCGCGCCAGCCAATCGGCCTTGTCCTGGCTCAGGCGGGGGTTGGTCTTCATCAGGCGGCGGGCGACGCCGCTCACGGCGTCATAGGCGCGCATGTCCAGCTCGCCACGGTGCAATTTTTTCAGCTCATCCATCCACTTGGCGTAACGTCCCGGCGCCATGTCGGGCGTGGTGGCCGGCAGGCCGAAACCTTCCAGGTTGATCAGGCGGCGTATGCGCTCGGGACGCACACCGCCGTATAACATCACAACATTGCCGCCCAGGCTGTGGCCGACCAGGTTGACCGGCTTGTCGGGCGAGTAGTGGTCCAACAAGAATTCAAGGTCTGCCATGTAGTCAGCAAACCAGAAGTTGTCCACACTGCCGGCGGAGGTCTTCCCATAGCCGCGCCAGTCCGGCGCGATGATGTAGTGGTCTTGCGCAAAGGCATCCACCACAAACTGGTAGCTGGCGGCGACATCCATCCAGCCATGCACCATCACCAATGGCGTCTTGTCGGGCGCGGGTTCGCCCCACACCTGAACGTGGTACTGCAGGTTGCGAATAGGGACAAACTCGCTGTGGGGTGTTCGTTTGACTTGGTACATTTGCTCCATCATACGGAGCCATTTCATGCCGGTCAGTCAAAGCAGTGACATATCTACCCCCCCCAGTCGCACACCGCCCGCGCTGTTCGGCGGCGTTCCCATGGCCTATGCCAATGTGCACCGAGACTTCACATGGGCGGTGCCCGAACGCTTCAACGTCGCACAGGTCTGTTGTGCGCGCTGGGCTGCGCGTTCCGAAACTGCAAAAAATATAGCAATACACGCCCACTTTACGGGGGCTAGCGATGTTTTTTATTCCTTTGCTCAGTTGCAGGAGCAGGCCAACCGGTTCTCCAACGTCCTGTCTGCCCAAGGGGTGATGCGCGGCGACCGGGTGGCCATTGTGATGCCCCAATGTTTTGAAACGGCGGTGGCCTATATGGCCGTGCTGCAAATGGGCGCTGTGGCCATGCCGCTTTCATTGCTGTTCGGCCCTGACGCACTGGAGTTTCGCCTGCAGGACAGCGAAGCGGTGCTGGCGATCGCCGATTTGACATCGCTGGCAGATCTGCAGTTGGCACGCAAACGCTGCCCCCTGCTTCGTACGGTGATCGGGGTCGGTGCTGCTGCAGCTGTCTTGGCGCAGGCAGACTGCGAATTCAACGAGTCCCTGGCGCAGTTCAGCACCCATTTCGTCCCAATCGACACCTTGGCGGATGACCCGGCTGTGCTAATTTACACCAGTGGAACCACCGGCAACCCCAAAGGTGCCTTGCTGGCACACCGTGCGCTGATCGGCAACCTGCCGGGTTTTGTGGCGAGCCAGAACTGGTTTGGTTTCGATCCTCACCCCGTGAGCATTCTTGGGGCAAAGCCCAGTCAGCGGGAGCTAGAAACGCGCAGCGTCTTCTGGAGTCCCGCTGACTGGGCCTGGACCGGCGGCCTCATGGACGCGCTGCTGCCCACGCTGTATTTCGGCCGCCCCATCGTCGCCTACAACGGGCGTTTCAATCCGCAAACCGCGCTGGAGTTGATGGGAACCTGCGGCGTAACCCACACCTTTCTGTTTCCCACGGCGCTCAAGGCCATGATGAAGGCCTACCCCGGCACCGCCAGACGCACGGTGCGCCAGCAGTTCGGTTTGAAGTTGCAGGCCATCATGAGTGCAGGCGAGGCGGTGGGTGACGCCGTTTTTTCCTATTGCGAGCTTCAGCTTGGCGTCAAGCCCAACGAGATGTTTGGCCAGACCGAAATCAACTACATCGTTGGCAATTGCAATGCACTGTGGCCTTCCAAACCCGGCAGCATGGGCATGGCTTACCCCGGCCACCAGGTGCGGGTGATTGACCACGAAGGTAATGAGTGTCCCGTTGGAGTGCCGGGTGATGTGGCGCTTAACCGATTTGACGTGCATGGACATCCGGATCCGATTTTTTTCCTGGGCTACTGGAAAAACGATGCCGCCACGCAAGCGAAGTTCACCGGGGACTGGTGCCGCACCGGTGACCAGGCGGTGCGCGACGCCGACGGTTACCTCTGGTACCAGGGGCGTTCCGACGACGTGTTCAAGGCCGCGGGTTACCGCATCGGCCCCGGCGAGATCGAGAACTGCCTGGTCAAACACGCGGCCGTGGCCAACGCGGCGGTGGTGCCAAAGCCCGACCCCGAGCGTGGTGCGGTGGTGAAGGCCTATGTTGTAATTGCTCCTGATTTGATAGCTGCTTGTGCAGGTGATACGGGGGCCGTGGCCCAATTGCACTTAAGACTTACGCAAGAACTGCAAACCCACGTAAAAGACCTGCTGGCACCCTACGAATACCCCAAGGAGATTGAGTTTGTCGACGCCCTGCCCATGACCACCACCGGCAAAGTGCAACGGCGCGTGTTGCGCCTGCAAGAAGAGGAGCGGGCGCGAGACCGCCAGTTGGGTGCGTGATGCAAGTGCCGACCCCTCGCCAGTTTCGGCCTTCGCTGCGCCAGGGCATACGCCTGTTGACGGCGTCGAAAATTGTCGCGTTCCCGTTGTTGCCAATGGGCGGTTTCTGGCTATTGCACGGCGTGGGGTTGGTGGTCTTCGCCGTGGTCAGCCTGGTTTTGCACCTCGCGCTGCAGGTATGGGAGACCAGCCTGCGCCGCCAGTTCATTCGGGAATCGGTTCTTCCACGCTTTATTGGGGCCAAGCTGCGCGCCCAATACCCGCAGCTGGGTCCCAGGGATGTGGAGCTGGTGATGCATGGCCTGCGCCAGTTCTTCATGGCGCATTTGCGTAGCGGGCGCAAATTTGTGGCCATGCCGTCCCAGGTGGTAGATACCGCCTGGCATGAATTTATTCTGCACACTCGTGCCTATGAGGATTGGTGCGGCGTCGCCTTTGGAAAACTGATGCACCACACACCCGCCGAGGTATTGGGCAAAGACCCCAAACGCAACGATGGTTTGCGCCGCACCTGGTATTGGGCCTGCATGGAGGAAAGCATCAACCCGCGCAAACCCAGACGCCTGCCGCTGCTGTTTGCACTGGACAAGAAGTTCGCTATTCCAGGCGGCTTCAGCTACGTGCCCGATTGCCGCGACATCAACCGCCAAAGCAGCTCGGGTGCCTATTGCGGCACCGACTTTGGCGGCAGCGAGGGCGGTGCCGCCGGGGATGCCGACGGTTTTGGCGGCAGCGAATCCACCAGTTCCAGCGACAGTGGTGGGGACAGCAGTAGCGATGGTGGTGGCGGGGGCTGTGGAGGCGGCGATTAAGCCCTTCGTTGCGCGAACTATGCCAAGAGAAGCGCCGGATCCACCATACAACGGTTGAGCAACACGCCCCAGTGCAGGTGGGGTCCAGTGGCACGCCCGGTGGCGCCAACGGCACCCAGGCGATCTCCGGTTTGCAGCACATCACCAACTTTGGCGTCGATGGCGCTCAAATGGCCCATCAGGCTGATGAGCCCACCACCGTGGTCCAGCCACACGGCGTTGCCGCTGTAGAAATAGTTGCCTGTATCAATGACCCGGCCCGGCAGCGGTGCCAATACGGCTGTGCCCAGTGGAGCAGCAATGTCCATACCGCTATGGGGGCTACGCGGCTGGCCGTTGAACACGCGGCGCAGACCAAAGGAGCTGGACCGCCTTCCTTGCACCGGGGCGCGCATGCGCAAGGGTGCGTTCGCCGCAGCTGCTGGCAGGGGTTCGCTGAATGTGGCGATCACGTTTGCAATATGCACACGTTCGCGGTCGGTGCGCGTTTTGTCGTCCTGCGACAAGTCCACCATGCCGGGCGCTACCTTCACTTTTTGCACCAGATACTGTTTGGGCAGAACCTTGAAGTCCACCGTCTGGCGACCGGTCGGCCGATGAACCGAGATGCTCGCGGGCCCCGTCGGTGTGGCCAAAGCGATGCCGACCAACGCCATCCATTCACCCGGGTCACCAACGACGAGCAACGGTACTTCTTGACCCTCGTCCAGAATGGTCGCCCGCGGCCGCGGCCCGGAGGCTCCCAGAGACAAGCGCGCAATGCCCCCTGGGACCGGGGAGTGGGCGGGCCAGGGGTCGAGAGCTGCGGCAGGTGAGGGGGCAAGGGCCGAGCTGACCGACGGCAGTGAGGCCAGTCCCAGAGCGGCGCCCGACAGCAACCATTGGCGGCGGTTTTGGGGTTCCAAGATCGAAGGTGAAGGGTGTTTGGGCTGGTGCAAAGTGGAAGTTTCGGGTTGTTTTTGAAATGGGGCCCGCGATGTTAGCCGGTTCTGTTGGTGCGACACCCCTGTGACAGCGGGTCACAGAGACGCTGGCTACACTGACACCATGAAAACCGTACCCCTTGGCCAAAGCAACCTGCACGTGACGCCCATCTGCCTGGGCACCATGACCTTTGGTGAGCAGGTGGATGAACCCACCGCCCACGCCATCATGGACCGCGCCGTGGAGTGCGGCATCAACTTCCTCGACACAGCCGAGATGTACGCCGTGCCGGCCCGCGCCGAGACCTTCAACGCCACTGAAAGAATCATGGGCAACTGGCTGGCCGCGCGTCCGGGTTTGCGCCAAAAGCTGGTCATCGCCACCAAGGTGGCCGGACCGTCGCGTGGCATGCCATGGGTGCGGGGTGGCAAGGGCGATCTGAACGCCGCTGACATCATCGCCGCCTGCGACGGTAGCCTGCAGCGGCTGAAGACCGATGTCATCGATCTCTACCAGTTGCACTGGCCCAATCGGTCGGTTCCCATGTTTGGCGGCCTGTATTACAAACCCGCCGATGACCAGGCCGTGACCAGCCTGCATGCACAACTGGAAGCTTTGGGCCAATTGGTCAAGGCCGGCAAGGTGCGCGCCGTGGGCTTGTCCAACGAAACGCCCTATGGTGTGCACGAAATGGTGCGCCTGGCCGAGCAACACGGGCTGCCGCGGATTGCGACGGTACAAAACGTCTACAACCTGATCAGCCGGGGTCTGGAAAACGCTTTGGACGAGACCCTGCACCGGCTGGACGTGTCACTGCTGGCCTATTCACCGCTGGCATTCGGTTTGTTGACCGGCAAATACGACGCGGGCGGCACGGTGGGTCCCGATGCACCCCAAGAGGCGCGTATCGCCAAATTTGAGACCATCCGCAAACAACGCTGGGGCCGCCCGCAGTCTCTGACCGCCGCCAGGCGCTACAACGCGCTGGCGCAATCGGTGGGTCTGACACCGACGCAGATGGCGTTGGCGTTTTGCTACACCAAATGGCAGGTGGCCAGCACCATCATTGGTGTGACTTCACTGGCCCAACTGGATCAGGACATCGATGCGTTTGGCACCATGCTGACGCCCGAGACATTGGCAGCGATTGATGCCATTCGGCTGGAGCTGCGCGACCCTGCGTATTAGGTCTGGGGGTGTTCCGGGGCGGTGGCGGTTTGCAGGAAGTGTGCGTGAAATCGGGAAAGTTGGTGCGTCGCCTGTAGACGCATTGCGGTAGTAGAGATTTGCGATTTGCCCGCTCCAAAGCGGTCTGTCAATCCCTCATCCTGGGTCAGCTCTACGGAAGCGTAATTTATCTCAGGGAACACCTCCAGTTGACAATGTACTGACATTGGTGAAGGGGCTACTAGGGATGAGCCAGTCGTACATTGTGTCAAACTTGCGGATCGTTCAAAACGTCAATTTGGCCTTTAAGTTCCCTGATCGAGAATGCAAGTGGCCGCGGCTTCAACGCCCTTTAGGGGAATCGCCCTCGGGTCTAAATGTCGGGTGATAGAATTTTTTTGGAACAAGATAGTTGGCGCTATTGCCTACAAACCACCCAGCGGTGGCCAGGGACTTTTTATGGACCCCGCTGTTTGCGGCATCTCCTTCAGAGGTGAGGATGAACAGGGAGCAGAAATGACTGAAACAGCGCCTGGCAATACCCAGCTGCCTGGGGGAACAACAGATCACCCAGTGCAAACAAATCCACAAATCTCTGCGCCACTAGGAACGCAGTGGTCACTTTCCCAGGCTCAACTAGGTAGTGCCGCGACGGCGCTCACCAGCCTACTACTGGGATGCGGTGGCGCAGCAGATGACGAAGTCGATCCATCGCTATTACAAACCGATCGTGCTAAGGACCAACCACAATGGCTGCGTTCAGCTGCCACACGTAGTACCACCGCTCCAGGACTATCCCGAATACCCACTGCGGACCAATTGTTCGTATGGGCCCAGACCGGGTTTGCAGACTTCTTTCCAGGAAACCCGACCACGGAGTCCATTCCAGGTGTCGTGTTTCGACGGTACAGCTCGGGCCATTTGCTCGGAGTACGCGGGACCGACGTTTTAGTGCTTGGACCTGCCACGGGAGGACAGGTACTGAGACTGGGATCTTTGGCCGATTTTCCATTAGCAGCCCGATCGGGGTTCTCACCCAGCAAATCCAGTGATGCCGCACGGTTCTTGCAGATGGCATCGCTTTCATCATTGCCAGTCGACATCGATGCCGTGATGGCCATCGGTTACGACGAATGGCTATTGCAAATGATGAATAGAACCACCGAGCCAACAGTCGTTTCCTGGATGGTTGATCAGGGATATTCCCAGATGCAGACTCAAACACGCCACTATGTTGGTAGTGATGTTGGTGACGTCGCAATCAGTCGGCAAATCTTGCTCAGTGCCAATCCGGTGCGCATGCGGGTCGCACTTGCGCTGAGCGAGTACTTCTGCCCCAATTCCGATCCGATGGGCTGGTATATCAATTTTGGTGCTGCCTATTTCTGGGATTTGCTTGTCGGCCATGCATTCGGAAACTTTCGGGATCTGCTGGAAGCAGTGACCCTCAGCCCCTTGATGGGCGAATGTCTGAATATGAACGATAGCCGCCGTGCTGACACCACTGGCCGTGTTCCCGACGAGAACTATGCAAGAGAAATCATGCAGTTGTTCACAATCGGATTGCTTCAGCTTAATCTGGACGGCACACCGGTACTCGGTGGCGATGGGCGTCAAGTGGAGACGTACACAAATGCCGACGTCAATGGGTTGGCGCATGTCTTCACTGGCTGGGAAGACGACTATCGTCCCACGCGCCTCGTGGTGATTCCAGAAGACCCAACAACATCCAATGGACGGGCAAGCCACGAATTCGCCGTAGTGCCAATGCGGCACTTCCCGCAACACCACTCTCCTGAGGAAAAGCGCTTCTTGAGCGCGACCATTGCAGCGAACACTGATGGACCGACTTCGCTGCGCGTCGCCTTGGACACGTTGTTCCAACACCCGAACGTTGGACCCTTTTTCTGCAAGCAGATGATTCAACGCTTGGTAACTAGTAACCCTTCCCCAGCGTACGTAGCCAGAATCGCCGCAAAGTTCAATAACAACGGTGCTGGTGTGCGCGGCGACTTAGGGGCAGTCTTTTCAGAGATATTGCTGGATCCCGACGCTTTAAATCCTGCCAATCGCGAACAATCTTCCTTCGGGAAACTCCGGGAGCCCATGCTGCGGTTTTATCAGTGGGCCAGAACTTGCGCCACAGAGACGACGCGAGCTAAATGGGGTGTGAGGCTAAGGATGGGAAATGGCGCCTTCGGCCTGGGGCAACTGCCCTTGCGTTCGCCAACAGTTTTCAACTTTTTTCGTCCTGGTTACACCCCGCCCTCGAGCAACCTTGGCGGGCGTGGTTTGAGTGCCCCTGAATTTCAGATAACTACAGACACCACGGTCTGTGGCTATGGCAACACAATGGAATCACTCATCCGAAAGGGCTTTGAATCGTTTGTCAACGAAGATGTGTATGCCACTGGGATTTACCAGGATCCCCCCAAACGCTACGATCAAGCCGATTTTTCTGAAATGATGCCTCTGGCCGATCAGCCTGATCGGCTGCTCGATTACCTCAATCTGGTTTTGTGTGCTGGCCGGTTGGGTACGCTCAGTCGCAGCATCATCCGCCAGGCGGTCCTTGAAATAACCGCTCTGACACCTGATGATCAACGGGTCTATCCCGGCATAACCCTGCAACAGAAAAAAGTCCACTTGGCTGTGTTTATGGTCATGATTAGTCCGGACTACGTCGTCCAAAAATAATCATCTAGGGAGAGTCAAAGATGCCACACCATGGAAACTGGACGCGACGCGCCTTCTTGGAGCGAGCTGGGCTGTTGGGAACAGCCACGTCTGCGCTACCTTGGGCGCTGCAATTGGCCGCGATGGGCGATGCAGCTGCGTTTTCCGCCACCGATTACAAGGCTCTTGTTTGCGTCTTCATGGCTGGCGGCAATGACTCAGCAAATACCATAGTGCCTTATGATTTAGGCAACTACGACCAATACCATCGCATTCGTGGTGGCGGTCCGGGCCGATCTGCTGGGGGCGTGGCCTTGGGGCATAGCGACTTGAGTGCAACAGTTCTGACACCTACAAGTCGACGCGCAGACGGTTTGGAGTTTGCTCTACACCCGCGGATGACCCAACTACGCAATGTATTTGACCAAGGCCATGCCTCGGTCCTTTTTAATGTCGGGCCTTTGGTGGTTCCCACCACCCGCACACAGTACCAGCAAGGTGCTGTTCCATTGCCTCCCAAGCTGTTCTCTCACAACGATCAGCAGTCCATTTGGCAATCCGAGTCAGCAGAAGGTAGCACGATAGGCTGGGGTGGGCGAATTGCTGACATGGCCTTGGCGTCCAACAGCAAAGCCCACTTCACCTGCATTTCTACCATGGGTAATGCCGTCTTTCTAGCTGGCCAACAGGCCGCGCAGTACCAAATCACGCCCAATGGCGCGATACCCCTGCTTGCCTTTAAATATGGGACGTTCTTCAACATCGCTGCGCGTGACCAAATTCGAGCGTTGTTAGGTCAGACGAAAGTGGATCCGTTTGAAGCTGACTATTTGCGAACCATCAACCGAGCCATTAACTACGAAGGCGAGATTGAAGCGGCTCTGAATGGCAATTTCTTGAACACACCTTTTCCGGCTGGTACGGCGCAGAGCTTGGGTGCGCAGCTGCAGATCGTGGCTCGTCTAATTAAAGCGCGTCAAGCATTAGGCGTAAAACGACAGGTCTTCTTTGTTCAACGCGGCGGCTTTGATCTTCATTCCTCGCTAGCCAGTCAACAGCCTAATCAATTGCAAGACGTGAGCGACGCCCTAGCTGCCTTCTACGCCGCCACTGTTGAATTGGGTGTTGCCCAGAGCGTGACGGCATTCACTGCCAGCGACTTCGGCCGCACATTAACGTACAACGGTGATGGAACGGATCACGGTTGGGGTGCACATCACTTTGTGGTTGGCGGTGCGATAAAGGGCGGCAAGTTCCTCGGGACGCCGCCGCCAATTAGTGTTGGCGACACTACCGCACCCGACGATCAATGGCATGTAGGGCAGGGAAGATGGTTGCCAACGACATCTCTAGCTCAATTCGGTGGCTCATTGGCCCGATGGTTTGGAGCAACTGAAGACGAGGCATTGGCGATCTTTCCGAACCTGGTAAATTTCGGAGGGGATGGTTACCCGAGGGACTTAGGTATGTTTTCCTGACGTGAACCGATTGGGATTTCCAAATCGCGATCCTGGCCCCAAGCAATAAATTGATCCTGATGACGCGATGTTTACTGGCAGAACCCCCACCGTTTCCTCCGACTGAGATGGTCAATCGACTTTTGGGCACTTTCGACTAAGAGGTCCGCATGTCGCACGCCTCGCGGTCGTTAGCCAGGAAATCAATGGTCCTATGGATGACCCGCGGGCGGCGAATCGTAAGCGGATTGATCCAGATGATGCGATTTTCGCTGACTGTTCCAAATCAGTTTGTCTTGCAGGCGCCCACTTCAGTCGAGTCTCTGAGAGTGCGGACATGGCGAACAGGTCAAAACCCGGGGTCTAATCTGCCGTTGATCTGCGTAGGGGGCACACCTACGCCAGCATCTTGACCGACATTGACCGCTCGCGGGTACTGGATCTGGTGCCAGAGCGAAAGCTTGAAGCGGCCATTGGTTTGTTGGAAACGCTCACGCCAACACAACGGCTGTCGGTCAAGGCGGTGGCCATGGATATGTGGCCGGCATACATGAGTGCCACCAGACAATGCATGCCGCAGGCCGACATCGTGCACGACAAGTTTC
>ERZ724516.932-NODE-932-length-17379-cov-6.027476_pt1 | contig 17379 bp, 12 predicted proteins | sample MGYA00376049_ERZ724516 | MGnify/ENA primary metagenome ERZ724516 (study PRJEB28724, sample SAMN07190886) | activated sludge metagenome | isolation source: activated sludge of sewage treatment plant in Hong Hong | place: USA: Christiansburg, Virginia | collected... | reverse complement strand
AAAAAGACATGGACTTCAAGAAACGCCAGCAGGAAACGTCGGAAAAAGCTGAAAAGTCAGAGAAGGAAAAAGCTGCGGCGGCTGACAAACGTGAGAACTGTGACCGCGCACAGAAACAACTTGCCCTGCTCGAGTCTGGTCAGCGTATTGCCACGACTGACGACAAAGGCGAACGGCAAATCATGGAGGATGCCGAGCGGGATAAAGAAATGGAACGAGCACGGCGCTTTGTCAGTGAGTCATGCAAATAGGCAGACTCTCCTGAATCACGTCTCTGCTTCGGCATCCCCGGCGCCTTTTTTCATGACTTTGCCTTCTGCCGCGCGTTGCTTGCGCACCTCTTTTGGGTCAGCGATCAACGGTCGGTAGATCTCGACGCGATCACGGTCGCGCAATACGGTATCAACTTTGGATAGTTTGGCAAAAACTCCAAACTTGTTCTTCTTGAGATCAATTTCCGGGTGTTTGACCAAAACACCGGAAGCCTCCAGCGCCTGTTGCAGCGTCGAACCTTCCGGCAACTTGACCTTGATCAGTAACTGTTTCTCAGGCAGGGCATAACAAACGTCAACATTAATCATTTCAGCCATGATCGGCTCCATAAACCTGAGAGGCGCGGCGCACAAATGCGTCGACGAAAGTATTGGCAATATGATTGAACACTGGGCCGATCACTTTTTCGAATAATTTGCTCGAAAACTCGTAGTGCAACTGGAATTCGATTTTGCAGGCGTTCTCGGCCAAAGGCTTGAAGCGCCACGAGCCTTCCAGTCGGCGGAACGGGCCATCTACCAGACGAATTGACATCGAAGTCGGATGCACCTTGTCGTTCTGAGTCGTGAAACTTGATTTGACGCTGTGATAGTTGATATGCAGCGTCGCGACCGTTTTGTGCTCGTCGCGATACTTCACCTCTGTTTCACTGCACCAGGGAAGGAAGGTCGGGTAATCCTCGCAACGATCCACCAGGCCAAACATGCGATCGGCAGATTGCTCAATCAGTACGGTTTTTTCGACCAGAGCCATGCGGCGTCAGCGTTCCTGTTTCCTGTAGAATCGCCAATTTTAATGGAACACCGGCAGCATGAGCATCACGGTCAATAAAAAAGCCTTTCACGACTACTTTGTCGAAGAAAAGTACGAGGCTGGTCTTGCCCTCCAGGGTTGGGAGGTCAAAGCCATTCGCGCAGGCCGGATGAATATCAAGGAATCCTACGTCATTATCAAAGGCGGTGAAATTTTCCTGATCGGCATGCACATCACTCCGTTGCTCGCCGCCTCCACCCACGTCAATCCCGATCCGACGCGCACGCGCAAGCTGTTGCTACACGCCAACGAGATCATGAAACTGATCGGCAAGGTGGAACGCGCCGGTTATGCACTGATCCCGCTTGACCTGCATTACAAGGGCGGCCGCATTAAACTTGAAGTTGGCTTGGCCAAGGGCAAAAGACAGCACGACAAGCGTAACGACGAGCAGGAAAAAGACTGGAAGCGCGAAAAAGAGCAGATCATGAAGGAAAAGCAGCGCTAATCCGCCATGGACGCTCTGCTCTACTGGGTTGGCCTCGTTGCCGTAGCCGTCAATGCACTGACCGGTGTGCTTGATGCCGGGCGCAAGCAAATGGATCTGATCGGTGCGGTAATGGTTGGTGTCGCCACAGCGCTGGGCGGGGGCACCATACGCGACCTGCTGCTTGACCGTAATGTGTTCTGGGTCGTCGATCAAACCTATTTGCTGGTGGCGCTTCTTGCTGGCCTGATGACATTCTTTGCCGTACGCAAACTGCCTCTGCCACCACGCCTGTTTCTGATCCCTGACGCGCTAGGTCTCGCTTTATTCACCATCATTGGCACCCAGGTTGCTCTGCAATGGCATGCGCCGTGGCTGGTCGCCAGTCTGATGGGAGTAACCACCGGCATCGTTGGCGGCGTCTTGCGCGATATCCTGTGCAACGATGTACCTCTCGTCTTTCTAAAGGGTGAGCTTTATGCCACCGCTGCCTGGACAGGTGCACTGGCGCTGATCGCCATGCAGGAAATGGGTGTCTCCGGAATTATCAGCGCCTGGATCGCAATGGCGATCGTTTTACTGTTGCGCTTGCTGGCCATGCGCTACAACCTCACCCTACCCACTTTTCGCCAGCCAAACACCTAAGCTCTGGCGATATTTGTTGTGTCATGCCGACACTATCGCGCTGCTGAGACTTAGAATGGACCGGGAGTAAAGTTGTTTCTCATCTTCCAGCTTTTCGCCCACTTCTGATCGGTCCTTCTCCATGCAGATATCCGACCAATCCCGCGTTACCATGGATCAACTTCGGATCGGGTTGTATGTCTTTCTTGATCTCACATGGTTTGAGCACCCTTTCCCCTTCGGTCACTTCAAAATCAAGACCGAAGAGCAGATCAGGACAATTCGTGGTCTGGGGTTGAAAAGCGTTCGCTACGATCCGGCACAAAGTGATAGCCCGCAACAGCAAACAGAACCACACAAAACCACTCAGCAGCCTGTACAAGAAATCAGCGATGTTATCGCTCAAGGCCTGGCCGCCAAGCGTGCGCTCATTGAGCGGATCAAAGTGCAGAGGGAAGCGGCAACACGTATTGAAAACGCTTTCATCAATACTGCAAAAACGGTTCGCGAGATCGACAAGAACATTTTTTCGCATCCAGCAGAAACCGTGCAACATGCAACACAACTGGTAAAACAGATCGCTGATTCGATACTTTGTGCTCAAGAACTCGCCATTCATGTCATGGGCGACAAAATGGGTGGCGAAGAATTGTATTTCCACTCACTGAACGTCACCATGCTGTCGATGATGGTGGCCCGCGAGATCGGTTTACCGCAGCAGGCGGTTGGCGTACTTGGTATCGGTGCCCTGTTTCACGATATTGGGCACAAGGAAATTCCGAGCCAGATTCTTCTCAAAACAGAACCGCTGACGCCGACGGAACGCCATCTTTACGAAATGCACTGCCAGTATGGGGTTAATTTGGGCCGAAGGCTCCAACTCACCCCGCCTGCTCTGGCCATTATTCACGATCACCATGAGTTTTATGATGGCACGGGATATCCACGAAAGCTCAAGGGTGAGGCTATTGGTTTACTGGCCCGTATCGTGGTGATCAGCAACCATTACGATGAACTGTGCAACCCCCCCAATATCGCCGACGCACTAACGCCCCATGAGGCGCTGTCGACAATGTTTGCCAAACTGCGCAACAAATTTGATCCGAAGTTGCTACAAATTTTTATTCGCTGCCTTGGCGTCTATCCGCCGGGAACCATATTGCAACTTTCCAATGGGGTAATTGGCATGGTTGCCACGGTTAACACAGCCAAGCCGATGAAACCCATGATTGTCATTTACGACGCAAATATTCCAAAGGACGAAGCTATTCTCGTCGATCTTGAGCGAGAAACAGATATCAACATCGCCAAAGCCATCAGGCCCGCCCAAGTACCGATTGAAATCTACAACTATCTCAGTCCGCGCAAGCGAGTCAGCTATTACTTTGATCCGGCTCAGCAAGGACAGGAAAAGCTGGCACCATGAGTAGCCTTGAACAACTGATGCTTGATCATTGCCCGGAGATGATGCTTCTGGTTGACCCCAAGGATTTACGTATCCTGATGAGCAACCGGGCAACCCGGCAAGCACTCGGCTACGCCGAAGATGCGCTGATGACGATGAGCATCACCGACATAGAAAGCTCATTACAAGACGTTTTCTATTGGGAAGATGTTCGCAGCGGCCAGTATCAGGATATCGAGAAGCAGGAAGGCCTCTATCAATGTGCTGACAGTTCCATGCTGACGGTGATCAAAACTGTCCGCGTAGTTGATTACGAAGGCTCCTCCTTGCTGGTAGTCGTGGCAAAAGACATTCGGGAGGAACGCCAGGTTGAAGATGTGCTGGAGCGCACCCTGTCACAACTAAGGGCAACACTGGAATCCACGGGTAACGGTATTCTGGTAATTGACTGGCAAGGATGTATCTCCAGTATGAACCGCCAATTCAGTGCAATGTGGAGCATCCCTGAGGCATTGTTGTTGGACAGAAACGAAGCGGCAATTTTTGCGGCGATGATTGCTCAAGTTGTTGAATCGGAGGCATGTCGCGCTCGCCTGCAAGCGGTTGTCGATCATATTGAAAGCGAAGAGGTTTTCCAGCTCAAGGACGGTCGCGTTTTTGAATGTCGATCGCGACCGCAGTATCTTGGCGAGAAAATTGTTGGGCGGGTTTTCGGGTTCGACGACATCACTCAACGCACGCTTGCCGAAGCAGCGTTACGCGAATCCCGCGATAGTCTTGAGGCAAGAGTTCATGAGCGGACGCTAGATCTACAGACAGCAAATTCGAATTTACAGGCGGAGAAGCTGCGTCAGACAGAACTGATCAAAAAACTTGAAGAAGCACAGAACCAGCTGTTGCAATCGGAAAAAATGGCCTCGATGGGGCAACTGGCGGCCGGGGTGGCGCATGAAATCAATAATCCGGTTGGTTTCGTCAATTCCAATCTTGGTACCTTGCAGCGCTACGTTAACAACCTGCTACGTCTGCTTGGCGCGTACGAACAGCTTGAAGAGTCACTCGGCGACGATGTGCTGCAAAATATCAGGCAACTCAAGCAAGAAATTGATACCGCTTACCTGCGCGAAGATATTGGTGATTTGCTCTCTGAATCACTGGATGGGCTGCAACGTGTAAAGCGGATAGTTCAGGATTTAAAGGACTTTTCCCATGTCGACAAGGCCGATCTTGAATGGGCCAATCTGGAAAATGGGCTGGATAGCACGCTCAACGTGGTGTGGAATGAGCTCAAGTACAAAGCCAAAGTGATCAAGGAATATGGCGATCTACCACTTATCGAATGCTTCCCCTATCAGCTCAACCAGGTATTCATGAACCTGCTGATCAACGCGGCGCATTCCATTGAAAACACGGGTGAGATCACGATTCGTACCGGCTACGACACGGCGCAGGTCTGGGTCGAAGTGGAAGATACCGGCAAGGGCATTGCTCCCGAACATCTGGACCGAATTTTTGAACCGTTTTTCACCACCAAGCCAGTCGGTAAAGGTACCGGGCTTGGACTGTCCCTATCGTACGGAATCGTCAATAAACACGGGGGACACATAGAGGTGAAGAGTACCGTAGGAAAAGGTTCACTATTCAGGGTGCTGCTACCCAACAACTCAAGCGCTGCCAATAAGACGGCCTGAAAATGACTTTCTCCCAATGTTCACTGAGCAGTCGTTTGTGGGTGGTATTGGCCCTTGCCATGCTGCCATTGATTGGTTTGACCATTTACGATTACCAGCATGCTCGCCAGGATGCGTTAACCCATATTGAGCACGATGCTCGACTTATGCTTAATGGCGCACAAATTGAAGAAAACTCTGCTTTTCGCCAGGTCGGCCAACTTTTCCGCATCATGGCTATTGCGGATAATTTGCAGAATCTTGACCCTGAACAGTGCAATGCACTAAGTCGCCGGCTGGTCAGTACGTTTGAAGACTTTTCCAACCTGGGGGCGGTATGGCCGAATGGCGAGATTTTTTGCAGCGCAACGCCACTCACAAAGAGCGTGCAAGTTTCGGACCGCAAATGGTTTCAAGATGCAATAAAAAGCGAAGGATTAGCCAAAGGGCAGTTTCTGATCGGAAGAGTATCCGGCAAACCGGGCATTACGTTCGGATACCCATTACGTGATAGCGCAGGAAATCTGCGCGCTACTCTTTTTGCCGCCAGCAATATCAAGTGGTTTGACCGCCTGACGGAAAATTACCAACTACCGGAGGGCTGGACATCCGTCCTCTTCTCGGCTGATGGGACAGCGCTTTCCCGCTATCCCGACCCTGAATTATGGCGTGGTAAAGAACTAAGTGAAACCAGCCGCAGCAAGTTGCTGAGCACCCTGCGAGAACAGCGGGATAGTGTCACCATGGCCGGCATTGATGGCATCCAGCGGCTTTTTGTCTTGTCACCCGTTAAAAGTACCGATGCGCAACTGATTGTTGCAGTTACCGCGCCACTTGAAACAACGCTGGTGACCGTTGAAAAAGTGTTCTGGACCCGGCTGGCGGCGCTTTTGGTGATTGCGCTGGTTTCTGCATTCCTGGCGCGGCTCTATCTTTATCGCCTGATCGAAAGCTGGGTAGCAGATTTGAGTAAAGCATCTGCAGATGTCGCCCAAGGTAACCTGATGGCACGGGTTTCGACCAAAGAAGTGCCGCGGGAACTCAATATCTTGAATTCCCGTTTCAACGATATGGCGACAGCACTTTACCATCGTGAAACTGAACTCATGGCCAACAATAAGGCAATTCAGGAGCTCAACGAACAATTGGCGATGCGACTCGCTGAACTGGAAATCACCCAGCAAAACCTGCAACGTCTTTCAACCGCCGTCGAGCAAAGCCCGGCCAGCATCGTCATTACCGACATCGATGCCAATATTATTTTCGTCAATGACGCATTCACCCGAGCAAGTGGTTATAGCGCAGCCGAGGCGATTGGCAAGAATCCGCGAATTCTCCAGTCAGGGGATACAAGCAAAACGACCTATCAATCACTTTGGCCAACGCTCGTTGAGGGTGACGTATGGCGTGGTGAGTTTTTAAACAAGCGCAAGGATGGTTCGCGTTACCTTGAACTAGCCACCATTTCTCCAGTGCGCAATCCCAACGGCGAAATCACTCACTACGTTGCAGTCAAGGAAGACATTACCGAGCGCCGGAAAATAGATGCCGAGCTTTTAAGCCATCGTCAGCACCTCGAAGAACTCGTCGAACTACGCACCTATGAACTGGCGATTGCCAAGGAAGCGGCTGAGGCAGCCAGTCGTGCCAAGTCAGAATTTTTGGCCAATATGAGCCACGAAATTCGTACTCCGATGAACGTCATCATCGGTCTCAATTACCTGCTCATGCAAAGCCACTTGCAGCCAGAGCAGCGACAAAAGATGCTCAAGGTGTCAACTGCGGCCGAGCATTTGCTGCGAATCATCAACGACATTCTTGATCTGTCGAAAATTGAAGCTGGCAAGCTGATTCTCGAGCGCCAGGTTTTTTCCCCGCTTGAAGTTATGACCACGGTCGCCAGCATGGTTCGTGATCAGGCACAGGGTAAGGGCCTGCGTATCGATATTGTTAGCGACGGATTGCCCAGACAGGTTTTTGGTGATGCCACTCGCCTGCGCCAGATACTGCTCAATTTCGCGAGCAATGCGGTTAAATTTACTCAATCCGGATCAGTTACCCTTTCTGGTGAATTGTTGAATTGCGATGCTGACGAACTGGTTTGCCGATTTTCGGTGACTGATACCGGTATCGGCATCAAACCGGTCGACAGTGCTCGCCTGTTCAATGCCTTCGAGCAACTGGATGGTTCGACAACACGGCGCTTTGGCGGTACCGGCCTAGGTCTCGCCATTGCCAGTCGTTTGGTGCAGTTAATGGGTGGAAAGATTGGTGTAGACAGCACCCCGGATGTTGGCAGCCGTTTCTGGATCACCGCCCGACTGGGCGTCGTTAATGGAGAAATGCTTACTTCTTCAGCGCTTCCAGAGACCGCTCCCCACTCAGGAAAATTAATGGGGCGAGTTCTGCTTGTTGAAGATGAACCGATCAATCGAGAGATCGGTGAAGACCTGCTTTCATCAATCGGATTACAGGTTGAAACCGCTGAAAACGGAAATGTTGCGGTCAACTGCGTAAAACAGACAAAATTTGACCTGATCCTGATGGATATCCAGATGCCCGAAGTCGACGGACTGGATGCCACCCGGCAAATTCGTCAACTTCCCGGCTACGCGGAAATACCCATTGTGGCACTAACCGCCAATGCCTTCGCCTCAGATAAACAAGGTTGTTTTGAAGCCGGCATGACGGACTTTTTATCCAAACCGGTCAGTCCAGTCGAGCTCTATGCCGTTCTTGGAAAATATTTACCGATAGCCGAGGCCAACCCAAGTCTGCAGGTAACGAATGCAGTTGTGGCAGAACCACTGAATTTGGCAGAGTTGATCGATGAACTTGCGGTCCTCGCCGAACTGCTCAATACCGGCAATGTCGAGGCGATTCAGTACTTCACTCGTATCGAGAACCGTCTGCAACAGGTCTACCCTTCAGAGTCAGCCAAGTTGAATTTCAGCATCAATAACTTCGAATTTGAGGCAGCACTTTCTCTGATTGAATCGATACAGATGCAGATCGCCGGATAATCACTGAAGAATGCCCGCTTTCCCTTGCCGGCGAAGCCTTGGCGGGGGAAACTAGTACGCGAAGCAAACGCAAGCTGTTCATTAGAAAAAGGGCTCTGGAGGCTAACGCATGACGAATCAGAATTGGGATAGGCTAGGAGCAGCCAAACCCATCGTTCTTGCTGTTGATGATGTCGCCGATAATCTGACGGCAATTGCCGAAATGGTTAGCGCGCTGGGAGTTGAGGTAAGGGTTGCCCGCAATGGCCCAACCGCGCTGCGCTATGCACAAATTGAGCCGCACCCGGATTTGATTCTGCTGGATGTCATGATGCCTGACATGGATGGCCATGAGGTCTTGGCTCAGCTACGCGCCAACCCACTGACCCGCGATATTCCGGTAATTTTCGTGACCGCCCTCGACAACCAGAGCGACGAGGAAGCCGGTCTGAGTGAAGGGGCTGCCGACTACATTACCAAGCCGATCAAACCCGCCGTGTTGCAGGCGCGGGTTCAGGCGCAACTTGAGTTGAAGCGGGCCCGCGATCTACTGAGTGGACAAAAAGCCTGGCTCGAACAGGAGGTCAATCGCCGTCTGGCTGAAAACATACAACTCGAAACCCGCCTTCAGATGGCCCTCTCTGCCACTGGTTTTGGTATCTGGGAACATGATCACCTGACCGGGCATAGTTTCTGGAACGATTCATTGTGCGAGGTTTTTGGCCTGAACGAGGGGCCGGCAACGATAGCTGAATGCCTTGATCTGGTGCACCCGGAAGATCGTCCAATGCTGGATTCATGCATCGTTGACTCACTAGTCAAGGGTGACGAAATTTACATTGAGGAGTGCCGGATGCGGCACCAGAATGGCCACTGGATCTGGATCGAGGTACGTGGCCGGGCCGTCCGGAATGATCCGGAAGGCAAGCCGCTGCTCACCGTTGGCACCATGTCTGACGTCAGTCGCCGAATTGAGGCAGATGCCGAACATCGGCTGACGACGGCCGTATTTGACGGCATTTCCGACGGTATTTGTATCACCAACGCGAAGGGCGAGATTCTACTGACCAATGCCGCATTTACCAAAGTCACCGGCTATGCAGAGAGTGAAGCCCTGAATCAGACGCCGCGACTACTTAAGTCAGGTATCCACACGCCAGCCTTCTACGAGAATATGTGGAACAACATCAAGCGCCAGGGTACCTGGCAAGGTGAAATAACAAACCGGCGCAAGGATGGTGGACTGATTACCGAATGGCTAAATATTTCAGCAGTACTTGATGGCAGCGGCCGTCTGACCAATTACGTCGGACTCTTCAGTGACCTTTCCGAACGCAAGGCGGCTAACTAACGAATCAACTATCTCTCCAGCTTTGATCCGCTAACCGATCTGCCCAATCGCAACCTGTTCGCCGATCGCCTCGGGCAATCGCTCGCTAATGCCCGTCGCTTCAACCGCGAGACGGCGGTCATCCTTCTTGATCTGGATCGCTTTCGTAGCATCAATGACACGCTTGGCCCTCCCATCGGCGATGAACTGCTGATTGAGGTTTCCCGCCGACTCAATTTGCAGGTGCGTGAGGGGGACACCATAGGCCGGCGTTCCGGCAACGAGTTTGGCTTTGTCATGGCCAACCTGAGCCACGAGCGGGATGCAATTTCCCTTGCCCAGCGCATGCTAGATGCCATCGCCGTACCGTTCAATATTGCCGGCCAGTCGATAGTCGTCACCGCCAGTATCGGTATTAGTGTCTCGCCACGCAATGGTGATGATGCCAATATCTTGCTAAAGGGGGCTGACGCCGCCTTGCTGCGCGCGAAGAAGTCCGGGCGCAATACATTTCGTTTCTATTCTCCGGAAATGGATGCCGATGCAGAACGCCGACTCGGACTCGAAGCCGGTCTGCGCGAAGCGCTGCTGCGCAATGAACTGACCGTTTATTACCAGCCCCAGGTCAGTCTCGATAGCGGCAACATGATCGGTATGGAGGCACTGCTACGCTGGAACAGTCCACGGTTTGGTGCCGTCTCGCCAGTTGAGTTCATCCCGATTGCCGAGGAAACCGGGCTTATCTTGCCGATCGGTGAATGGGTTTTGCAAACAGCCTGCCTGCAAACCCGAAAATGGCTTGATCTTGGGTTAGCCAACCTGCGTGTTGCGGTCAACCTCTCAACACGCCAGTTTTCTCAGGCCAATCTGGTCAGCGTCGTCCGTGAGGTCCTGCTTGAAACTGGTTTGCCCGCTGCTGCACTGGAATTGGAGATTACTGAAAGTGCCTTCATTGACGATGTAGATCAAGCCATCACCCAGTGTCATGCACTCAAGGCGCTGGGTACCAAGCTATCGCTCGATGATTTTGGTACGGGTTACTCTTCGCTGGCTTATCTCTCGCGTTTTCCCTTCGACAAGATCAAGATTGACCAAGGTTTTGTACGTGACATCATTGAGAATCCGGTCAATGCGGCGATTGCCACCGCGGCGATCGTCATGGCTCGCAGCCTGAACCTTTCAGTCCTGGCCGAAGGTGTCGAAACTGAAGCACAGGCAAACTTCCTGCGCGGCCGGCGCTGCGATGCAATGCAGGGTTTCTTGTTCAGTCGCCCGTTGCCTGCAGCAGAATTTGAACTGCTATTGGCCGGCAACAAGCGCATGACGATAGCTAGTGCACCACATGACGGCGGCCAAACCCTGCTGCTGGTCGACGATGAGCCAAACATTCTCACCTCGCTGTCGCGTCTATTCCGCCGCGAGGCCTTTCAGACATTAACGGCCAACTCTCCGGCTGAGGCATTCGAACTCTTGGCCAAACATACGGTGCAAGTCATTCTTTCCGACCAGCGCATGCCGAATATGTCCGGCACTGAATTCTTTGCGCGCGTGCGCCAGTTATACCCTGACACGGTACGCATTCTGCTGACTGGCTACACTGAACTTGAATCGGTGACCGGTGCCATCAATCGCGGCGCCGTCTACAAATTTCTGACTAAACCCTGGGATGACGACCAGTTACGCGACCAAATTCGTGAAGCATTCAGGCTTGCCAAGGATACGGAATACCTGACTGTCCAATCTCCGAAACACCATGAATAGCCAGTTAGCCTCCTTTCTTCGCCTCTTCCTACCCTTGGCTGCCCTCATTTTTGGGGGAGCCTGGTTTTTTACCAAGAGCGAACAAGCACATTACCTGGAGCAACTCAAAAGCCAGGAAAAACTCAGTGTTGAGCTTGGTGGGGTTTCGCTGCTGCGCAAACAGCGAAGAAATATCACCAGCGATCTCCGCTACATCGTGGGAAATTTCGCGATGCAACAATTGGCCAACAATCCAAACTCACCGGAAAAACATAACCTTGAAACAAATTTCAAGAGTCTGGTAAACGCCAAAAAGTTTTATGACCAAATTCGCTGGATTGATGCCCGCGGCAATGAAGTCATCCGCGTCGATCAAGTGGATGGCATGCCCAAACTGGTGCCACGAGAAAAACTGGCATTCAAGGGTGACCGATACTATTTCACTGAAACCATGAACAGTGATATCGGCCATCTCTTTATTTCTCCGCTCGATCTCAACATGGAAAATGGCCAGATCGAACAGCCATTGAAACCCACACTACGTGTCGCAACTGCAGTTACTGATAGCAAGGGCAACAAGGCCGGAATTGTTGTCCTGAATTATCTGGGCAATGACATGCTGAATCGCTTTGCAGTCATCACGAATAAAGTTCGTGATCACATCATGGTGACCAACAATGAAGGTTACTGGCTGCATGCGCCCAACCCGGCAGATACGTGGGGTTTCATGTTCGATGATGTCAATCGTAGTCTGGCCAAACGTTTCCCCGCATCATGGTCCCGTATGCAAGGACGCAGCGGCCAGTTTGAAGATGAGCAAGGTCTATGGACTTTCGAAAGCATCTATCCGCTACGTGCCGAACTGGATGATTTGAATTTTGTGCAGCAGAAATCCAACCGTACCGATTCTGTATCTGACAACTACCGCTGGCTGGTCGTCTCTCACATTCCGCAGAGCACCCTGGCGGTCTCGTACCAGGGCGATACCCAGAAGCAGTGGATGTTCGCTAGCTTGCTACTCTTGCTATGCGGGTTGGGCATCAAACGGCTGGTGACTATCAATCAAGTTCAGGATATTTCTGAGCAGCGCTTTCGGGCAATTTTTGACTACGCAATGGTTGGCATGGCGACCACTTCGCCAGAAAAAGGCTGGCTTTCGGTAAATCCGGCTTTATGCCGCATATTGGGTTACAGCGCAGAAGAGCTAACACAGAAGACCTGGGCTGAATTAACGCACCCAGACGACATTTCTGCAGATGTCGCCAAATTCGAAGCGGTCATGCGTGGCGAGTCGGATGGCTATTCGATGGAGAAGCGTTTCATTCGCAAAGATGGCTCTATTGTTCATGCCTTCATTGCTGCCAGAGCAATACGCAAACGCAATGGAGCCGTTGATTTTTTTGCCGCTGTCGTTGAGGACATCAGCAACTGGGTTCTGGCAGAAAAGGAATGGGAAAAGTCAGTAAAAACCTTGCAACGGTTTATCGACCATTTGCCTGGTACGGCCTATCTGAAGGACACGGATGGTCGTATTCTGGTCGCCAGTCGAGGATTTGAAACCCTGTTTGGGCTGGACTCAAAGACGATGATAGGTCGCCTGAGCGGAGATGTTTTTGGTGGTGAGTTCGGCCAGAAAATTGCACAAGATGATGCACGAATTCTGGCAACGGGTATCACGGAAGTGATTAAAGAGGAATTCAACGGTCGTCATTACGAGTCCACCAAGTTCATCATCCCCCGCACTGATGGGCCGACAGAATTGGGTGGAATCACAATTGATGTGACAGAACGCCATCTCTCCGAGAAAAACCTGGAATGGCAGATCCGGCGCTCTGCGGTTCTACTGGAAATGTCGCAAAAAGCGGAAGTATTGGCAGAGAAGGAATTCATGCAGTTCGCGCTGGAACAGGCAGAGGAGCTGACGCAGAGCAAGATCAGTTTCATGCACTTTGTCAATGACGATGGTTTGACCATTGAACTGGTCACCTGGTCGCATAACACGCTGGAGAAGTACTGCACCGCAGCCTTCGATTCGCATTACCCGATCAACCAAGCGGGCATCTGGGCCGACGCCGCCCGCACCATGCAGCCGGTGATGGTCAATGACTACGCGCAGGCAACGAATAAACGCGGTTTGCCAACGGGCCATTCACATCTGCAACGCTTTTTGAGCGTGCCGGTCACTGAATCGGGTGCCGTGCGAATGATGACCGGGGTTGGTAACAAGAGCAGCGACTACTCGGACTTTGATGTCGAGACCGTGCAATTGATCGGTAGCGAAACCTGGCGCATCGTTCGCCGGCAGCGAGCCGAGCGTGCCTTGCATCTGGCCATGCAAGTTGTCAATGCGAGCCCGGTGGTGTGTTTCCGCTGGTCGGCCAGCGCAGGTCGGCCGGTAGTTTTTGTTTCAGAGAATGTAACGCGTTGGGGCTATGCCGTTGCCGATCTCAAGGCGGGACGTCCACCGTTTGCCGAACTGGTACATCCCGATGATCTGGCGCGAATTGCCGATGAGGTGATGCGTAATACTGCTGCCGGCGCCTCGGGTTACGAGCAGGAATATCGCCTGATAACCGCAGAAAACAAGGTGATTTGGGTGGTCGACCGCACCATTGTGCAACGCGACCCCGATGGTAAGGCCATTTTTTACGATGGCGTCCTGACTGATATCACCGAACGCAAAAACCAGCAATTGGCGCTTGCCGAAACACTCAGCCAACAGAAAAAACTCAACAAACGCCTGGAAGAGGCCCACAACCAGCTCTTGCAATCAGAAAAAATGGCATCCATCGGCCAACTGGCGGCCGGTGTTGCCCATGAACTGAATAATCCCATCGGCTTTGTCCACTCCAACCTGGGCACATTGGATGGCTATGTTCATGACTTGATGGCGATCATTGCGGCCTATGAAGCGCAGAACACGATTCAGGCAGATAGTCATCAGCGTGCAAGCATGCTGCACCTTATCGAAGAAAGAGATTTTTCCTTCATCAAGGACGATATTTTCAGTTTGCTGGATGAATCCAAGGATGGATTGGGCCGTGTGCGCAAGATCGTTCAGGACTTGAAGAGTTTCTCGCGCGTTGGCGAGCAGGAATGGAAGGAAGCTGACCTGCACCAGGGTATCGATTCGACGCTGAATATCGTCTGGAACGAACTGAAGTACAAAGTCACAGTGGTCAAGGAGTATGGTGATATTCCCCACGTTTTTTGCTTGGTCTCGCAGCTCAATCAGGTGTTCATGAACCTGCTGGTCAATGCCGGCCATGCCATTGAAGCCCAGGGGACAATTACCATACGCACCCGTCGCCATGGGGACGATGGTGTCAGTATTGAAATCAGCGATACCGGCAAGGGTATTTCCCCCGAGCATCTCAACCGTATCTTCGAGCCCTTCTTCACCACAAAACCTGTTGGCAAGGGAACAGGGCTGGGATTGTCGCTTTCTTACAGCATTATCGAACGCCATCAGGGGCATATTGAAGTTGATAGCCAAGAGGGAGCAGGCAGCACCTTCCGCATCCTTATACCGATTCACCCGGCCCCCGTCGCCAATAATCAAAACCCGGAGAGCTCATCATGAGCGACAGCACTTACTCCCCTGCCCTGCTTTTTGTCGATGACGAACCGGGCATACTTTCGTCCTTGCGTCGGCTATTTCGCCCGCAAGGGTACCGTATCTATATAGCCGAGAGTGGTGCTGCCGGCCTGGAGATTCTTGCGAAGGAAAGCATCGATCTGGTCATTTCCGACATGCGCATGCCGGAAATGGATGGTGCAACCTTTCTCAAGGAAGTGCGCAGCCGCTGGCCCAAAGTCATGCGCATTTTGCTGACCGGTTATGCCGACATTACGTCAACCGTGGCCGCCATCAACCATGGAGAGATCTATCGTTACATCGCCAAGCCCTGGGACGACAACGAGATCGTCACCATTGTGCGTGAGGCCTTGGAACGCATGCACCTGGAAAAAGAAAACCAGCGCTTGTCGGCCCTGACTCTGGCCCAGAACGATGAATTGAAAGCGCTGAATACCAGCCTTGAGCAAAAAGTTGCCGAGCGCACCGCTGAACTGCGCCAGGCGCTGGCTTTCGTCGAACAGTCGCACGGCGAACTGAAGAAGTCATTTTTGACTAGTGTCCAGGTTTTCGCCGGCGTCATTGAATTGCGCAGTGGTTCAGTTGGCAGCCAGATGTCAGGCCATGGCCGACGCGTGGCTGAACATGCACGTAGCGTTGCGCAGCGTATGGGCCTCAGCGATAACGAGGTACAGAACGTCATGCTTGCCGGTCTGCTGCACGACATTGGCAAGCTCGGCCTGCCGGATGAATTGCTGAGCAAGCCCTTCAATACATTGACTGGCGAACAGCGGGCACTGGTCATGAAGCACCCCTTGATCGGCCAGAACATACTGATGGGCATCGAAAAGTTCAAGGAAGCCGCCGTGCTGGTGCGCCACCACCATGAGTGTTACGACGGCAGCGGCTACCCCGACCACCTGACCGGTATTGCCATTCCACAAGGGAGCCGTATCCTGCAAGTGGTCAATGAGTATGATTCGCTGCAGATAGGCACCTTGGTTCAGCGTCCACTCAAGCCGGCAGAGGCGATGACGTTTCTAATCGAGAATCGCGGCAAGCGCTACGATCCTGTTGCGGTCGACGCTTTTTCGAAGCTGATTTCTGAAACCCAAAAGACCGGCATCAGCGAAGCACCACTACGCACCATGCATCTCAAACCGGGCATGGTCTTGACTCGTGACCAAGTCCATCGTGATGGTTACATGCTGCTCGCCAGGGGCAGCGTACTAACCAGCGAAATAATCGGGCAATTGATCAAGATGGAGCATGCGGAGCAACATACGCTGACGCTCTACATCCGCCAGGAGGAAAAATGAACCGTATCCTGATCGTTGATGATGAGGACTCCATCCTAAAGTCCTTGAAGCGCTTGCTGCGCATGGCTCCTTGCACTTATGGCAACAAGAGTTTTACGCTGGAAGTGCACGCTTTCACTTCACCCATAGCTGCCTTGGAGGCTGCCGGCAAAGAGGAGTTTGACCTGTTCATGAGCGACTATCGTATGCCGATGATGGATGGCATCGAATTCCTCATGGCCGCCAAGGCCCTGCAGCCAGATGCGGCGCGTTTGATTCTCTCCGGCTACGCAGACCTCAATGCGCTGGTACGGGCGGTGAACGAAGTAGGTATCGAGCGTTTTATCGGTAAACCGTGGAACGATTACGACTTGATGTCAGCTATTGGCCAGGCCCTGGCACATCGCGAACTGCTGCTGGAAAACCGCCAGCTGGCCAATCTGGTACGTCTGGAAATGGGGGATACCACGGAGGAAGCGCTGGAAGCCGAACGGCTGGAGCGTATCGAACCAGGCATCACCGAGGTCAATTGGGGACCGGACGGCTCAGTCGTCCTTGATCCGGAATTTCTGGCTCACAAGGAGTGAGCTGATCATGGATGCTTTCATCTGGAATGAGCGTTATTTGACCGGCGAAAGCATTGTCGATACCGAACACCAGGAGTTGGTGCGCATCATCAATCTGGTGGTGGAAAAGGTATCGAGCGAAACACCGGAAGATGAAATCAAGAGCATCATGGACCGACTGGTCCAATACGCCGTAGTGCACTTCAGACACGAAGAAGAGCTGATGACGGCAGAAGGATGTGATCCGCGCTTCATCACCCAGCACATCGCAATCCACCGCGAATTTGCCCGCCAGGTGGTCAATATGCGAGCGATATCCGGTCCGGGAACCGGCACAGAATACTTGTTGCGCTTTCTGACCAGTTGGCTGGCGCACCATATCCTTGGCATTGACCAGGCGATGGCCAGGCAAATCCGCAGTATTCGCGCCGGCAGCACCGCTGAAGCGACCTATCTGGAAGAAAGCAAACGGGCCACTGATCCGACAACCTCCAGCCTGTTGGATGCCATGAACTCGCTGTATCAGGTCATTGCGGCACGTAACGACAGCCTGCAGCAAATGAATGAGAACCTGGAAAACAAAGTGGTGGAGCGAACCCAGGATCTGCGCCACGAACAGGAGCAGTTAAAAGCTGCAATGAACGAAGTCGCGCT
>ERZ724516.930-NODE-930-length-17385-cov-3.810271_pt1 | contig 17385 bp, 13 predicted proteins | sample MGYA00376049_ERZ724516 | MGnify/ENA primary metagenome ERZ724516 (study PRJEB28724, sample SAMN07190886) | activated sludge metagenome | isolation source: activated sludge of sewage treatment plant in Hong Hong | place: USA: Christiansburg, Virginia | collected... | reverse complement strand
CCAGCACCGCGACAAAGCTTGATGCGAGCGCCGAACGGCCCAGCGCGCCACCAAGGCCCGCAGGCAGAAACACCTCCAGCCGTGCCCAGTCGATCTGCATCCCGATCAACCGGCCGACGCGCTCGATCGCATCATCGAGGCTCATCACCGGGCGGCGCGCGACATGATGCACGGCGGGCGCCGTCCGCGCCTTTACCTGCCCATAGGCCTGGATCAGCTCGAACAGGCTGACCTGCCAGAGCGAACGTCGCTCTGTATGCAGCCCCTCGGGCGCACTGCGCAGGAACACGTCGCGAGCCACCCGGTCGCGCGCCAGCAGCCGCGCCCCAGCATCACGCATCGCATGAAGGCGTTGCAACCGCAATTGCAGGCGCAGCGCCAGTTCCTCGGGCGACGGGTCTTCCTGTTCGGCGCGGGGCAGCAACAAGGCGGACTTGAGATAAGCAAGCCAAGCCGCCATCACCAGATAGTCAGCCGCGACCTCCAGCTTCATCGCCTGCGCGCCCTCGATGAAGTCGATATATTGCTGCACCAGTTCGAGGATCGAAATCTCGCGCAGATCGACCTTCTGCGCCCGCGCCAGCGTGAGCAACAGGTCGAGCGGCCCTTCCCAGCTCTCGAAGCTGACGGTCAGTATGTCGCCCGGGGTCGCCCGTTCGCCGAAGAACAGGTCGGCTTCTCCGCCCGCCGCCATCACGCCACTGCCAGCATCAGCGCATCGCGGCGCGCGAGCAGGGCGTCGAGCGGCTCCGGTTCACCCGCTCCAGCAACACTCGCCATCGCCCGGTCGAGCCGCGCGCGCGACACGGCGCTGATGTCCGGCAGAATCCCGGCGATCCCCACCATCTCGTCCATCCGTGCCCAGCAATTGAGCGCAAGGTCGCACCCCGCCGCAATCACCCCGGCGGCAAGCGTCGGAATATCGCCCTTCAGCGCCTTCATATCGAGATCATCGGACATCAGCAGCCCGTCGAACCCTATCGCCTCGCGGATGATCGACTGGATGACGACGGGCGACAGGCTGGCCGGACGTTCGGCGTCCCAGGCGGTATAGACGATGTGCGCGGTCATCCCCATCGGCGCCGTGCGCAGGGCGCGAAACGGCGCAAGGTCGGTTTCCAGCTCCTGCGCGCTCGCCGTCACGGTCGGGAGGTCGTGGTGACTGTCGACGCTCGCGCGGCCATGGCCCGGCATATGCTTGACGATGCCCACAATCCCCGCGTCAGCCAGCCCATCGAGCACCGCACGGCCCAGCGCCGCCACCCGCATCGGCTCCGTGCCCAGCGTGCGGTCGCCCATGATGTCGCTCGCCCCGTCCTGCCGCACGTCGAGCAGCGGCAGCGCATCGACGGTGATGCCGCATTCGCGCAAGGTCACGCCGATGGCCGCGGCATTGGCGCGGCACGCCTGCATCGCGGTGGCGGGTGCAATGTCATAGAGCGCGTCGAAGGTCTGCGCGGTCGGAAAGGCGGGCCATTCGGGCGGCTGCATCCGCGCCACCCGCCCGCCTTCCTGATCGATCATGATGAGCAGATCGTCCCGCCCATGGAGCGCGCGCAGATCATCGGTCAGCGCGCGCAGTTGCGCCCTGTTCGCACAATTGCGTTTGAACAGGATATACCCCGCAGGCTGCGCAGCCTGAAAAAAGGCGCGCTCCTCCGCACTGATGCGCTCCCCCGCTATCCCGAAAATGACCGGCTTCATGGGAAGAGCCTAGCGATATGGGTGGGTAGGCGAAAGGGGAAATGCGGGGGTGGGGAGGGCTAGCCATCATCACCCGCTATCGACCGGCGCTTGATACGATCAATCATTAATGCAGACAGCAAGCAGCCGACCGGACCTCCTGCGATTGCAGACGTCGCGATCAACACAAGTTGTATTAACATGCCCCCAGCATCCGCGTTGCGAACTTTAATCATCCACAACAGCCAAAGCCCTACAAGGGCCGCAAACGCACCAAAACATCCGATGCGGCTGGAAGCGTTTATTTCGATGGGGAAAAATGCGTAAGCAAGTGTCGAAAAAGCAAATGTCAGAACCGCATACGCAAACGCACACAACGCCATGAGAATGAGTACTTGCAAAAGCATTGACCCCTCAGTTCACCACCATACAATTCTCGCCCGCGACCTTGAGTTTGCCGCACAGCATGGCCGCGTTGCCGCTGCTGCCCGCACCGGCACGCAGGCGATAGAGGGTTGTGCCGCCGACTTCCACCGGCTCGACCGAATTGCCCAGAGCGGCGAGATAGTCGAAACGGCGGGACAATTTGGCCCAGGCGTCCTTCGCCATCGCTGCGCTGCCATAGGCGCCGAGCTGGATCATCGGTCCGCCGCTCGCCGCCGTTGCGGCTCTGGTGCCTGCGGAGGTGCCTGCCGCCACGGTGGTGACGGTGGTCGTCACGCTGGCCGAGGGTTTGGCGGTGGACTGAGGGGCATGCGCCGCGTCATCCTTGCCTGCCGCGCCTGAAACGACCGGCGCTTCGGGCTGGCGCGACGGGTCGATCTTGCCCTCTTGCGCGACGCCCTCGCTGGCGGCGAAGCTGGCATCGCCTTCGCCCGCGAATTTTTTGGCATCGGCCTGTGCGGCGGGCACCTTGTAGTCCCCCTTGGGCGCGGCAATCAGTTTGCCTGCGCCGCCCGTGCCCGAAGCGGAGAATGTCCGTGCCCCGTAAACCAGCGCGACAACCAGCGCGAGCACCGCCAGACCCAGCACAACGAAGCCGAGCAGCTTGAGCGGCGAAAGCGCGCTCCGGTCTTCCTCGAAATCGTCCGCTGGCTCCAGCCAGGGCAGCCGGTCCTCATCATCGAGGTCCAGCCGATCGCGCGCAAAATCGCTCATTACCCCGTGTCTCCGCCTTTTAATTCATTTCGGTCAGCGCCGTAACACCCATCAGCGCCAGTCCGTTGCGAACAATTTGCCCGATTTGCGCACTCAAGAAAAGCCTCGCCGCAGTGATTTGCGGATCGTTAACCACGATTACCCGCTGGTCGGGATTGTCGTTACCGACGTTCCACCACGCATGGAACGCGGCGGCCAGATCATAGAGATAAAAGGCGATTCTGTGCGGTTCCCGGGCATTGGCGGCGCCCTCGACAATGCGCGGAAACTGCGCCGCCAGCCGGATCAGATCCTGCTCTGCCGTCCCAAGTCGGGACAAATCGGGCTCGGGCAGTACGATTTCTGCCTCTGCCGCGCGCCGCCCGAGCGACGAGATTCGCGCATGCGCATACTGGACATAGAATACCGGGTTGTCCTTCGACGCCTCGACCACCTTGGCGAAATCGAAATCCATCTGCGCGTCGGCCTTGCGGGTGAGCATGGTGAAGCGCACGACATCCTTGCCCACTTCCCGCACGACATCGGCGAGCGTGACGAAATTGCCCGCACGCTTGCTCATCTTTACCGGCTCGCCATCGCGCAGCAGCCGGACCATCTGCACCAGCTTGACATCGAAGCGCGTCTTGCCGCCGGGATTGTTGGCGGTGAGCGCCGCGACCGCCGCCTGTATGCGCTTCACGGTGCCCGCATGATCCGCGCCCCATATGTCGATAAGCTGGTCGGCGGCTTGCGCCTTCTGGTAATGATAGGCCATATCGGCACCGAAATAGGTCCAACTGCCGTTCGATTTCCTGATCGGCCGGTCCTGATCGTCGCCGAACAACGTCGAGCGGAACAGCGGCAGCTCGACCGGCTCCCAGTCGTCGGGCAGTTCGCCCTTGGGCGCCTCTAGTACACCGTCGTAAATGAGATCCCGCGCGCGCAGTTCGGCCTCCGCTGCCTCGGGCTTGCCCGCCGCCTGCAACTCCGCTTCGGACGCGAACACATCGTGCCTGATACCAAGCAGGGCCAGATCGGCGCGGATCATCTCCATCATCGCCGCAACTGCGGTCTGACGGAACAGGACGAGCCATTCCGCCTCGGGCGCATCGACATAGCGATCGCCATATTGCGCGGCGAGCGCCTGTCCCACCGGCACCAGATAATCGCCCGGATACAGTCCTTCGGGTATCTCGCCAATATCCTCGCCCAGCGCCTCGCGGTAACGCAAATGCGCCGACCGCGCGAGCACATCGACCTGCCCGCCCGCATCGTTGATATAATATTCGCGCGTCACATCATGCCCGACGAACTCCAGCAACGTCGCCAGCGCATCGCCCACCACTGCGCCCCGGCAATGACCCATGTGCATTGGCCCGGTCGGATTGGCCGAGACATATTCGACATTGACCCGCACACCCTTGCCCATGTCGGATCGGCCATAGGCGTCACCCTGCTCCGCGATGGCCCGCAGCTCCTGCGCCCATGTTTCCGGCGTCAGGCGCATGTTGATGAAGCCCGGTCCGGCGATGGACACTTCGGCGACCTCACCCAGCGCCGACAGATGCATTGCAAGCTTCCCGGCCAGTGCGCGGGGATTGGTCCCTGCCGGTTTGGCGAGCACCATCGCCGCATTGGTGGCGAGATCGCCATGCGAGGAATCGCGCGGTGGCTCGACGGTCACCGCCTTGCGATCGATGGCAGCGGGCAGGTCACCCGCGGCTTCCATCGCATCAATTATGGTCGCCATATGTGCGGCGAAACGAAGGTAAAGGGTCACGGCTCTGTCCTGTCGTCAGCCCATTGGCGAGCCGGAAAGAGCGAGTCGCCGTGGGTCGGGATTATCGGGTGGCGTTGTAGCGGAGCTGGTCCTGGCTTAGGTTAAACCCGACGAGCAACTCGAAGCTGCTTCGCTGCACGGCATCGCGCACTTCGGGTTCGGCCATCGGGTCGAGCGCGGCGTCGGCGTCGCCCGCCTTGCGCTTCTGGTGGATCTTGCGGTCGATCTCCGGCGGCAATGTCGCGGCCGTGCGGTCGACATAGGATGCAGCCTTGGCGGACACCTGCGCACGCTCCTGACCGGCGGCAAAGCTGATATGTACCTCACCCACCCGCTTGGCGATCACGGCATTGCCACCGCGCACGACGACCGAGAAATAGGGCAGAACAACGTCACGCGGGGCGCTGGCATCGGCCCTGCGCGCCTCAACATCGAAGGTTGCCTCGCTGTAGAACTCGTTTGCCGTTTCCGAACAGGTCGAACGCAAATTGGTGATGCTCGCCGTCACATCGAGCGCCCGCGCGTCGGTGCTGTCAGCCGGATTGAACAGCGTGATGTCGCCGGTCATCGCCGGGATGGCTGCAACCGGGCAGGCGGAGCGAACCACCGTAATACCGCCAGTCTCGTCGATCTCGCCCTTGCGCGCACATCCGGCAAGGGACAGCAGCGTCAGACCAGCGACCAGAAGCTTCGACGTTGAGGGAAAGGCAGATTTCACGCGCGGTTCCTTGTCATATGCCCGGGCTTCTTATCCGTCCGGCCCGGTACACGCAACCCAAACAGTCCGGGGGTATCGCCATTGCCTTCACCTGCACCCTAGTCAGGGCCGGAAATCCATCCTAAAGCCGCAGACATGACACCGGATGCCCCGTTACCAGACCCGGCCATTGCGGCCACGGCCAGACCGCCACTCGACCTGCTGATCGCCGCGCCGCGTGGCTTTTGCGCGGGGGTTGACCGTGCCATCATCATCGTCGAGCGCGCGATCGAACGATATGGCGCACCAGTCTATGTCCGCCACGAAATCGTCCACAACAAATATGTTGTCGACAGCCTGAAGGCCAAGGGTGCGATCTTCGTTGAGGAGCTGGACGAGGTGCCCGACGGCGTGCCCGTCGTCTTTTCCGCCCATGGGGTGCCCAAGGCTGTCCCGGCCAAGGCGGAGGAACGCGGCCTGTCCTATCTCGACGCCACCTGCCCGCTGGTGTCCAAGGTGCATCGCCAGGCCGAGCGGCAGGTGGAGGCGGGACGGCACATCCTGTTTGTCGGCCATCGCGGCCACCCGGAGGTTATTGGTACGTTCGGGCAGGTTCCCGATGGCACAATCACGCTGATAGAATCGGTTGACGATGCGCGCGCGTTGCAGCCCGCTGACCCTGCCAATCTCGCCTATCTCACCCAGACAACCTTGTCCGTCGATGATACCGCAGAGATACTCGGCGTGCTGACGCAGCGTTTCCCGACCATTGTCGCGCCCAAGGGCGAGGATATCTGCTACGCAACCTCCAACCGGCAGGAAGCGGTGAAGGCGACGGCCGCACGCAGTGATGCGATGCTGGTGATCGGCGCACCCAACAGCTCCAATTCGCTGCGTCTCGTTGAATGCGCGGAGCGAGCCGGCACACGGGCGCAATTGATCCAGCGGGCAGAGGAAATCGACTTTGGCTGGCTTGCCGGAGTGCGCACGCTGGGCATCAGCGCCGGGGCAAGTGCACCGGAAATACTGGTGCGTGAGGTCGTTGACACCCTCGCGCGGCATTATTCGATTCGTGAAGAATATATCGAAACCGCGCGGGAAAATATCGCGTTCAAGCTGCCACGCGGGCTGGAAAAGGTCTGATCCGTGGCGGTTTACACGCAGGTTCCCGCCGAAGAGATGGCGCTGTTTCTCGAACGATACGCCACCGGCCCGCTGATCTCCGCCAAGGGCATTGCCGAGGGTGTCGAGAACAGCAATTACCTCGTCGAGACGAGCACCGACCGCTTCATCCTGACACTGTACGAGAAGCGGGTGAACGAGGAGGAATTGCCATTCTTCATGGACCTGCTCGATCATCTGGGCGCGCGCGGATGCCGGGTGCCGCGCTTTATCGCTGACAGACAGGGGGTGAAGCTGCAACAGCTTGTCGGGCGCCCCGCCTGCCTCATCGAGTTTCTGCCAGGCATATCGGTGACAGAACCGACCGCAACCCAGGCACATGCAGCGGGAGCGGCGCTGGGCGAGCTGCACGTTGCGGCCAGAGACTTTAAGGGCACCCGACGCAACACGCTCGATTTCGACGGGTGGCATGATCTGGCGCGTGGTTGCGCCGGCCAACTCGATGACATCGCGCCGGGCTTGCGCGAACGTGTGGAAAGAGAACTGGCGTATCTGGATGCGCACTGGCCCGCACATCTGGATCGCAGCATCATTCACGCTGACCTTTTTCCCGACAATGTGCTGATGCTGGGCGATGAAGTGACCGGCCTGATCGACTTTTACTTCAGTTGCACCGACATTCGCGCCTATGACCTTGCCATCACGCATACGGCGTGGTGCTTCACGCAGGACGGCAGCGCCTATCATGCACTGCGCGGCGCGGCGCTGGTTGCGGGGTATGAACAGACGCACGGGCTGAGCGTGGCTGAGCGCGCCGCTTTCCCCATATTGTGCCGGGGCGCGGCGTTGCGGTTTCTGCTCACCCGTGCGTTCGACTGGATCAACACGCCCGCAGGTGCGCTGGTAACGCGCAAGGATCCGCTCGCCTATCTGCGCCGCCTCGATTTTTATGCGGCGGCCAGTGCGCAGGAGCTGCTCGGCGCATGAATGATCGCACCTTGGTCGAAATTTTTACCGACGGCGCGTGCAAGGGCAATCCCGGCCCCGGCGGCTGGGGCGTACTCATCCGCTCGGGCACGGCGGAAAAGGAGCTTTCGGGCGGGGAAAAACTCACCACCAACAACCGCATGGAGCTGATGGCGGCGATCGAGGCTCTTAATGCCCTGACACGCCCCTGTCACGTTATTTTATCCACAGATAGTAGTTATGTGCGTGATGGAATAACCAAATGGGTTTTTGGATGGCAAAAAAACGGCTGGAAGACCGCCGATAAAAAGCCCGTGAAAAACGCGGAACTGTGGCAGGCGCTGGTCGAGGCCACCCACCGTCACAGCATCGACTGGCGCTGGGTGAAGGGACATAGCGGCCATGTCGAGAATGACCGTGCGGACGCACTGGCTTGCGCTGCGGCCGACGCCATGCGCTGAGCGATTTTCCGTCAGGTGGGAAGCCGCTTTAAGCGTTCAGCGCTGCTTCATGGAACCTCCTTCATGCGATCTCCTTCGCACGTCAGGCCAAATGGCGGTTGCGGGGCGTCCGGGCATTGATATGTTCCGCCGCTCAAAGGACCATATCCAGTTGATATCTCAAGGGGTTCCCATGCGTCACATCCATGCAGTCGGTTTCGTTCTTGCCAGCGCCGCCGCTCTGGCTCTGACGGGCGTGGGACCAGCTCCCACCGCCCATGCGCAGGTCGCTCCCTCGACGCTCGTGAAGCAGGTCAACATACCCTATAGCGAATTCCGCCTGAAAAACGGTCTGCGCGTTGTCGTCCACACCGATCGCAAGGCGCCGCTGGTCGCGGTTTCGGTGTGGTATGGCGTTGGATCCAAACATGAACCGGCGGGCAAGACCGGCTTTGCCCATTTGTTCGAGCATCTGATGTTCAACGGATCGGAACATGCACCGGGGGATTATTTCGAACCGTTGCAACAGGTCGGCGCGACCGATTTCAACGGCACGACATGGTTCGACCGGACCAATTATTTCCAGACCGTGCCGACATCGGCGCTGGAGGTCGCGTTGTTCCTCGAAAGCGACCGGATGGGCCATTTGCTCGGCGCGGTCACCCAGGAAAAGCTCGATAACCAGCGCGCCGTGGTACAGAATGAAAAGCGGCAAGGAGACAACCAGCCCTATGGTCTTGTCGAATATGCGCAGATCGCAGGGCTTCTGCCACCTGATCACCCTTATGGCCATTCGACCATCGGTTCGATGGCGGATCTCGACAGCGCCAGCCTCGCCGATGTGAAGGGCTGGTTCACCGATCATTATGGACCGAACAACGCGGTGCTGGTGCTCGCCGGGGACATTGATACAGCGAGCGCGCGCAAACTCGTCACCAAATATTTCGGCGATATTCCGGTGGGCAAGCTGGTGCCGCCTGTGTCGGTGCCGATCCCGGCCTTGCCCGCCCGCAAGGAAGTGGTGCTGCATGACAGGGTGGCAGCGACCCGCCTGTATCGCTGGTGGACTGTGCCGGGTCTGAATGACCCGGACTATGCGTTGCTTGCGGTGGGCGCTACCGTTCTGGGCGGCCTCGCCAGTTCCCGGCTCGACAATATACTGGTGCGTCAGGAACAGCTCGCGGTGAACGTGACAGCCAGCCTCGACTCATTCGCCCACCTTGGGTTTTTCGAGGTAGTTGTCGATGTGAAGCCCGGCATCGATGCCGACAGGGTTTCGAAACGGCTGGATGAGATTCTGACCGATTTCACCGCCAAGGGGCCGACCGCCGATGAAGTCGGACGTGTCGCCACATCCGATGTCGCGGCGCGGATCGGCGGTCTTGAAAAAGTGGGCGGCTTTGGCGGCAAGGCAACAACACTGGCCGAAGGCGCGCTCTACTCCGGCACACCCTCTGCCTATAAGCGGGAGATGGCGCTGGTCGCTGCGGCGACTCCGGCCAAGGTGGTTTCGGCCATGCAGAAATGGTTGACCCGGCCGGTCCTCGCGCTTCGGGTCGTGCCCGGTCCACGCGATGCCGAGCCGGATGCAGGTGCAGCCAAAGCGCGCACCGGCATTATCAGCGCGCCCGCCACCTATCGCGCGGACGGCACGGCGGGGGCGAGCAAGGGCGCTTCGGTGGTCGATCGCAGCAAACTGCCCCCGGTCGATCCCACACCCGAAATCGATTTCCCGACCGTAGAAACCGCCAGTCTCTCAAATGGCATCAAGGTGCATTTTGCCCGCCGCTCTACCGTGCCGACGCTACGCCTTTCGGTGGTATTCAATGCCGGCAAGGCAGCCGACCCGGCGGACAAGCGCGGCACGCAGGCGCTGATGCTGTCGATGCTGAAGGAAGGGACTACCAGTCGCAACAGCATTGAAATCGCGGAGGCGCAGGAGCGGCTGGGAGCGAATATTTCGGTCGGTGCATCGATGGACCGGACGAACGTGTCATTATACGCCCTGACCCCCAATCTCGCGCCTTCGCTCGATCTGCTCGCCGACATCATCAAAAATCCGGCGTTCGATGCGAAGGAGCTGGAACGTATCCGCGCCCTGCAGCTCACCAGCATTGCGGCGGAGCAAACCGATCCACGCGCCATTGCAGGCAAGACCCTGATCCCTCTGCTCTATGGCGCCACCCACCCCTATGGCATCGGCATGAGCGGTGCTGGCGATCCGGCGGCGGTCAATGTACTGAGCCGCGACGATCTCGCTGCCTTCCACCATAAATGGATACGCGCCGACAATGCCGAGATTTTTGCGGTTGGCGACACCAGCCTCAAGGAGCTGATGCCCCTGCTCGAAGCGCGTTTTTCCGGATGGAAGATGACTCGCGATCTGCCCGGCACAAAGAATTTCAATGTCGTGACACCGCCGCCCGCGCCGCGCATCGTCCTTGTCGATCGGCCACAGTCGCCCCAGTCGATGATCTATGGCGGCCAGTTGATCGACGCGAAGGGCAGCGACGATATGGTCGATCTGCTTTCCGCCAACGATATCATGGGCGGCAACTTTCTCTCGCGCATCAACATGGATCTGCGCGAGGTGAAAGGCTGGTCCTATGGCGTCGGCGCGCGGGTCGAACGCAATGCCGAGCGTGCCGCCTATGTCGTCGTTGCGCCGGTACAGGCCGACCGGACGGGCGAGAGCATTGCCGCGCTCAAGAGCCAGATGACATCCTTCCTGACCGACAAGGGCGTGACCCCTGCCGAGCTGGAGCGCACGGTCAACGGATCGGTCCGCGAACTGCCCGGGAATTTTGAAACCTCCGCCGATGTGCTGGGAGAAATGCAGCGGGATGCGCTTTACAAGCGCCCGTTCGACTATGTGAAATCTCTCGCCGGGCGGTATCGCGCACTGACCGTGTCGGCGCTCGACACAGTGGCGCGCAAGACGATCGACCCCGCCAAATTCATCTGGGTGGTGGTCGGCGACAAGGCGAAGGTTTTGCCGCAGTTGCAGCGACTGGGAATGCCGATCTCAATCGTGGACAGCGCCAGCGGAGCAGCGCAATAAGACCATATCGAATCGGATGGGAGACAGCGGGATGGCAAAAATCGACGGGGCTTATGACTGCGTGACCAAAACGCCGATGGGCGACCAGCCAAGCGTGTTCACCGTCGTCACCAATGGCGACAAATTTCATGGCACCAACGCGGGGCCACTTGGTTCGCTCGACGTGGAAAATGGCAAGGTCGACGGCAATCGTCTGACATGGACGATGAAGATGACCCTGCCGATGCCGATGACCCTTGAAGCCGAGGCGGTTATCGAAGGCGATGTGGTGACGGCGACCATTCAGGCCGGAGCGTTCGGGGCCATGGCGATGACCGGAACCCGCCGCAAATAATCGATGCAGATGCGTTGCCGATCGTGACGGCACAGCAGGCATGAAGGAAAAATGATGCAGCGGTTCGATGTCATCATCATGGGCGGTGGGCTGGTCGGGCTGACGCTGGGCATTGGCCTTGCCCGCCATGGCGTGCGTTGCGCAGTGGTTGACCCTGCCGATCCGGCGGCGACGCTGGCCCCCGGCTTCGATGGCCGCGTCTCGGCGATTTCGAGCGCAAGCTGGCAGATGTTCCGGGCGATTGGCGTGGCAGAGCGGCTGGAGGGCAAGGGCTGCCCGATCGAACGGATATGGGTAAGCGATGGCCTGAAGCCCGGCGCGCTCGACTTCGTACCGGACGGCGATGGCGAACCGATGGGCATCATGTTCGAGAACCGCGAAACGCGGCTGGCCCTGAATGATAGCGCCGCGGCCAGTCCCAATCTCGTGCGGTTCCAGCCTGACCGCGCGGTAACCATCGATCGAACCCTTGACGGTGTGACAGTGACGCTCGCCAGTGGAGCTATACTTACTGGCGCACTCATTGTCGGGGCGGAGGGGCGCAACAGCCCGCTGCGCGAGGATGCCGGGATTACGGTGGCACGCTGGCAATATGACCATGTCGCCTGCGTCACCGCGATCGAGCATGAAGTGCATCATACGGGTACCGCCTATGAGATATTCTATCCCGGCGGGCCGTTCGCGCTGCTGCCGATGCAGCCCGGCACCCGCTCTGCCGTGGTGTGGACAGTGCCGACGCGACAGGCAGACGCCATGCTGGCGTTAAGTGATCGCGCATGGTTGCATGAAGCGCAGAAACGCATCGGCAGCTTTTTGGGTGACATCAAATTGGCCGCGCCTCGCTCCAGCTATCCGCTCGGTTTCCACCACGCCGCGCGGATCACCGATACGCGGCTCGCGCTGGTCGGCGATGCCGCGCATGGCATCCACCCGATTGCGGGGCAGGGCGTCAACCTCGGTTATCGCGACGCTGCCGCGCTGACACAGGTGATCGTCGAAGGAATGCGGCTGGGGCTGGACCCCGGCGACGCACAACTGCTCACCCGTTACCAGCGCTGGCGGGCGCTCGACACGCTGTCGGTGACAGTGGCGATGGACGGTCTGGTGCGGCTGTTCGACGTGCCGGGTCGCACCGCCTCCGCCGTGAGGCGCTTCGGGCTGGGCGCGGTACAGAAGATGGGACCGCTGAAAAATCGCTTCATGGCCGAGGCGCGCGGAGAAGCGGGACCGCTCCCCCGCCTGCTGACGGGAGAGCTGGTTTAAGCCGCGCCACCTTTGCCCAGCGCGGTTTTCACCAACGCCATGTGTTTGCGATACAGGCCGGTAAGCGCCGCAAAGTCGGATTGTATCTGCCCCATTTTGAGAAGCTGATCCTCCAGCGTGACATTATTGCCATCGGGCTTTGTCTCGCTGATGTCGCGATCCGGGATGCTGGTCACGACCACCGGCTTCGCGCCCATGGCCTGCAAACGGTCGCTCAATGCCACCACCGGCGCGACGATGCTGACCGGTCCCCCGCCCCTGTCCACCAGACCGGCGAAGCTGATCGGAGCGAGTTCCTGCGCCTTGTACCCCGGTGTATCGGCATGGGCGATATTCTGCGAGATCATCTGCTGACGCGCGCCCAGATGGCGCATCGACTCGCCAATCGCGGTGAAGATGGCCGGCATATGAGGCATGGTCCGATTACACCCCGGTAAAGGCGCTGATGCGGTCCAGCGCTGCCTGATAACGCGAGGCTTGCGCCGCCAGATAGGGCGAAACCTTGCCACCGCCCGATCCGCCATTGACCAGCGCCGCCTTGCCCTCATCCCAATAAAGCGAGCGATAGGCGGTTTGTGCTGTGGAAATGGCTTCCCGTATTTTTTTTGCGGCGATGCCCGCATCCTTCGCGGTGCCGAGGTTCAGGGCTTCACTGAGCGCCAGCCCATAAGTGCCGCCGGGCCGCACGGAGGGCGCGCGTTTGCTGGCCGCAATTTCGGGCACGGTGATGCGTGCAGGTACAAGACCAAGCTTTGCAAGCGCGTCGCCGCCAACGGGTCCGGCGCTTAACTCGACATCCGACCCCGCCTTCGCCTCTATCCGCAGCAGCTTCTTGCCATCGACCGTGGGCGTCGTAACAGTTGCTCCCGAACCCAGCGCCTTACGCACTTTGGTGGCGAGCGAGAGCAAGCTGTCATCGGCGGCAATGCTGATTTTCCTTTCCACGCCGCCCTGTGCTTTGACGGAAAAGCTGTCACCTGTCCGCAACGAGGTCTGGGCAACAAGGCTATCGCTGTCGAGTGGTGTGAGTGTGCCGCGTGCGAGACCCAATGCACCCAGCGCCGTCGCGCCGCCCGCTGCTGCGGCAATGCGTACCGGCTCCGTGCGCTGCGCCGTGCGGCCGAACTGGGTAGCGGAAAGTTGCGCGCCCGTGCCGATGTCGAGCGCGACGACAAAGCCGTCGGTCGGGCCTATCCGCGCCGCGCCGATTGTCCCGGTGGTGCGTCCGCCCGCATAGATGCGGCCATTGAGAAACGCGAGCGAGTCGACCTCGTCCGTGCCCGCCGTGCCGATATAACTGATGGTCACAGCGGAAAGCGCGGTGTCTATTCGTGCGACAAATCCGTCTCGATTACCCGACAGACCATTGGCCTGAGAACCGCTCAAGGCCGCTTGCGTCGCACCGCCCACAGCGATGCTTCCGTCCGGCGCGACCGCAAGCGCGCGGGCATCGGCCGTGCCGAGGTTGATGCTGGCAAGGTCGGTGGCGAGCGCCGCCGTGTCGATCCGTCGCAACACTGCCTGCCCGCTTTCGTTCGACAGCGCCAGCAAGCTGCCGTCGGGCGCAACCGTCAGGGCCGAAATGCTCTCCGACCCCGTGCTCGCCAGCGTGCGGCGGTCGGTGATCTTGCCGGCAATGTCGAGCTTCACGATGACAGCGTCGCTGCCTCCCGTGGCGCTGCGCCCGCCGACATAGATGTTGCCATCGGCACCCGAAGCAATGGCGGTGGCAGTATCGGCCCCGGATGCGCGCACCAGCGTCGCATAGTGTTCATCACCGCTGGTATTGAACCGGGCGACAAGGATATCGCCATCGCTTGCCTGCCCGTCGAATGCGCCAGTAACGGTGCCTGCGACCAGCACATCGCCATTGGCGGCCAAAGATACCGCCGCGCCGCTGGCCCGGCTCGATGCGCCGAGCATGCGCTGCCACAGCACTCGGCCTTCGCTGTCGATTTTGGTGAGCGTCAGATCCTGTGATCCCGCCGGGCGGTTGGCGCCCAGATCGCCTGCCGCCGTGCCGACTATATAACTGGCCCCGTCCGCCGCCGTTACGATGGCGTCGGCGCTGGTCGCAGCATCGACATGCGGGGACGAGAGGGTGACGCCCTTCGGCGCGGGCTTGGCGGAAGTAGCGGCGGAAAGCAGCTTCGCCCGCTCGGTGCCGAGCCGGTCATAGGCGGTGAGCGAACCCAGCGACACGAGCGAACCACCCGCCGCCGGATCGTCTATACGCAGCAGCCTGACACTGGCAGGGGCGTCCAGCGGGGTCTGGCCAGTCGCCACCACCAGCGCGTCGGCACCGTTGGTCTGATCGATGGACACGTCCTCCAGTGAGGGATTTTTGAGCGCGAAGCCCCATTTGTCGGTATCCTTGTTGGGCACGAAACGCACCTGCCAGCGCGGTTGCGGATTGCCGCTGCTATCGGTAGCGAGACTGCCGTCGGGATTGCGCAGCGGAATGGCGGTGATCGCGGCGTTGATCTGGTTGGCTATGCTGTCGAGTGTGGGCGGCTGTATGCCTTGCGCCAGATCGACTATAACCTGATCGGTAATGCCAAATTTTCTGAGCGTGATCGTGAACTGCTCGGTACCCATAATGCCGGGAAGGGGCGCATCGCGGGCCGTAACCACGCCCTCGCCCTTTACCTCCAATGCGCTGTGCACCGGCACGCTGACGCTCTCTGCCCGACGCGTGGGCAGGCCAAAGCTCAGGTCCAGCCGATCAGAGGGCGCTTCGGCAAGAAAAACTTGCAGATCGGACAGCCCCTTGGCGAACAACTGGTCGAGCTTGCCGCGCTCGCTGCTGCCCGTAGTCGCTTTGGCCGAGCTTTCCGCCAGCACCCGCAGCCGATCGAGCGCCTTGTATGCGGTGAAGCTGGTCTGCACATCGTTCGGCAGGGCATCGACCCCGGTTGCGGGCTTGTCGATCAGGCTCGTCAACCGCTTGATCGCGGCGATCTGGGTGGTGTCGGGAGTAGTCGCCTGTTTCCATGGGGGGATGGTGGCGGGCAAGGTGAAAGCGGCTCTGGCAGCGCGCACGGCGGCGCTTTCGGTCGGGAAGCTGCCCCCGAAAGCGGCCAGGCTGTTCGTGCCGCTCAACAGCGTCAGGCCAACCAGACTGTTTGAAATCGATACGGTCATTTTTACACCATCTCGGAAAAACACTCCTGCTCTCCATCTATAATAGGATGACGACCGCATCTCGCGCGCGACAGCCGCATAAATTTTTGGGGAACAGACGATCATGCAGCCGATGCTGGAGCCACCCGAGCTGAAGAAATTTTCCGGCATCCAGCGCGCCGCCGCCCTGATGCTGGCTCTGGGCAAGGAAAATGGCGCGACGATCTGGCAGCAGCTTGCGATCGAAGAGGTGAAGGAGCTGTCGACGACGATGGCGCAACTGGGCCGTGTGCCTGCCCCGGTGGTCGAGCATCTGCTGCTGATGTTTTCCAGCGAAGTGTCGACCATATCCTCGCTCCACGGCAGCTTTGAAACGACCGAACGCCTGCTCGACGGGATATTGCCCGACGACAAGCTCAAGGAGGTGATGGAGGATATTCGCGGGCCATCGGGCCGGACAATGTGGGACAAGCTGTCGAACGTGAGCGAAAATGTGCTCGCCGCCTTCCTGAAGAACGAATATCCCCAAACCGTGGCCGTGATACTGAGCAAGTTGCGTTCGGAACATTGCGCGCGGGTGCTGGGCGCGCTGCCCCGCGATTTCGCTATCGACGTTATCCAGCGCATGCTCAAGATGGAACAGGTACAGAAAGACATTATCGACGAAATCGAAAACACCCTGAAAAACGAGTTCATGTCCAATTTGTCCCGTTCGCAGCGGCGCGATCCGCATGAGGCGATGGCAGACGTGTTCAATGCCTTCGACCGTTCGACCGAGGAGGCGATCCTCACCGCGCTCGATGCAAAGGCTCCCGATTCCGCCGAGCGTATCCGCGCGCTGATGTTCACCTTTGATGATCTCGCCAACCTGCTGCCCGCCGCCATCGGCACATTGGTCAAGAACGCCGACAAGCGGCAGATGGCGCTGGCGCTCAAGGGTGCGCCAGAGGAAATGAAGCAGATATTCCTCGCCGCAATGACCGAGCGTGCCGCCAAGATGCTGCGCGAGGATATGGCCTCCATGGGTCCGGTGCGCGCACGCGAATGCGAAGAGGCGCAGACCGGACTGGTCCGCCTTACCAAGCTGCTCGCCGACCGGGGCGAAATCGTGCTGGTCGACCCGAAGGCCGACGAAACCATGATATTCTGACGATATTGGCAGCAGCATGGACCAGAGCTTTTCCGCCCGCCCTTTCCGCTTCGATACCGTGTTCGAGCCATCGCCGATCATGGCGGAATTCGACATCGACGAGGAACTGTCCGCCGCCGCGCTGCGCGCCGAGATCATCGCGTTGCGCGCCAATCGCGCCGACGATATCGCTGCCGCTTATGCAAGGGGTGCGCAGGAGGCCGAGACACGCATCCGCGCCGAACGGGACCAGGCGCTGCTCGCCGCACTCGATGCCGTGCAGGCAGCATGGGAGGAGTTCGCCGACATACGCGAAGCGATGATCGAGGAATTGCGCGGACAGGCGGGCGAGCTTGCCCTTGCCATCGGCGAAGCATTGGCGGCACGGGCACTGACCGATGCGCCGGGCGAAGCGATCGACCGGGCGATAGGCCGGGTGCTGGACCTGATCGCGCGCGGGCAGGAGGTGGTTGTCAACGTTCACCCCGACCTGATCGTCGACATCGAGGCGCGCATGGCCGAACGACAGGCGCATGATCGCAGACGGCTCAACATCATGATCGAGGGTGACGCCGCCTTGCCGTCCGGTGACGCGCATCTGCGCTGGGAAGGTGGCGGCCAAAGGCTGGACGCCGCCGCGCGACGCGAAG
>ERZ724516.928-NODE-928-length-17391-cov-11.482753_pt1 | contig 17391 bp, 16 predicted proteins | sample MGYA00376049_ERZ724516 | MGnify/ENA primary metagenome ERZ724516 (study PRJEB28724, sample SAMN07190886) | activated sludge metagenome | isolation source: activated sludge of sewage treatment plant in Hong Hong | place: USA: Christiansburg, Virginia | collected... | reverse complement strand
TGCGCTATCAAAGTGCAACTCAGTTTGGCGAGGCGCTGGATAATTATCTGGACCCTGAAGCGGAGGAAAAGCGCGATGGTGATGGGCGTCAGTCCACGCTTGATTTCCTCTTGCGCCGAATGCGGCACAAGAGCGATTTTCCGGCGCTTTCCGAGTCGGTCAGTGCGATCAATAAAATTGCCAACAGTGAAACCGAGAGCATCAACAAGCTCTCCAATTCAATTCTCAAAGATTTTGCACTGACCAACAAGTTGTTGCGTCTGGTCAATTCAGCCTATTTTCGGCCGGCGGGTGGTGGCAGTATCAGCACGGTTTCGCGTGCAGTGGTTGTCCTCGGCTTTGAGGCAGTGCGCAATATTGCGATTACGGTGCTGTTGTTTGAGCACATGCAGAACAAAGGCAATGCCAACCAACTCAAGGAAGATTTCCTGCGCGCCACGCTGGCCGGCATTCTCGCCAAAGATATCTGCGCTACGGCGCAGATGCGTGATCTTGAGCAGAGCTTCATCTGTTCGCTGTTTCACAGCCTGGGGCGTTTGCTGTCGCAATATTACTTTCCGGAAGAAAGCGACGAAATTCGCCGCATCATCACGCAGAAAGCCTGCAGCGAAGATCAGGCAGCGTTGCAGGTACTGGCAATTTCTTTCGAAGATCTCGGGATCGCCATTGCCAAACAGTGGGGTTTCCCCCCGCTGATCATCGGCACCATGCGCAAGCTGCCCGGCGGGCAGGTAAAGAAAGGCAACAGTCAGGACGAGCGTTTACGCATACTTGCCAGCCTCTCGAATGAATTGTGCACCATCATCGCTCAGGCGACGCCGGAAGAACGCGACAAGGAAATGCGTAAACTGATGGCGCGCTTTGCCGATGCGGTGACGCTGGATGCAAAGGAAATTCAGCAAACGGTGCAGCGTGCGATGACCGAGATTGCCGATTTTGCCCGAGTTATCCACCTTAATCTGGGTCAGACGAACATCGGGAAACAGATACGCTTGTTCGCTCAAGGCAATGATGATCAGAATGTTGCGGTCAACCCCGCGGAGGAGCAGGATTCTTCAGATGGCATGGTGCTGAATGAATCAAGCTCATTTGCCACCGAGCCTGGTGAAGCGGTTGATGCTCAGGCAGTGCTTACGGCAGGGATTCAGGATATCAGCAACACACTGGTCGATGGCTTCAAGCTAAACGACATTCTGCGTATCATTCTCGAAACCATGTACCGCGCGATGGGCTTCAAGCGTGTTGTGCTATGCATCCGTGATGCCAAGGCAGGCGTCATGCAGGGGCGTTTTGGTTTCGGGCCTGAGGCCAACGAGGTGGCCAAGGCGTTTCGCTTCCCCTTGTCCTTTAGCCCCGATGTCTTTCATGCATCGACGTCAAAAGGTGTCGATATCCTGATCAGTGACATCAATGATCCAAAAATTGCGGCCCGTGTCCCCGAGTGGTACCGCAAGGCGGTACCCGCCCAGTCCTTTGTCCTCTTTCCGCTCAATATGAAGGGAAATTCAATTGCATTGATTTACGCTGACAACGATGTACCAGGCGGTATCGATATTCCTGAAAAGGAACTGTCATTGCTGCGCACACTGCGCAATCAGGCAATTCTGGCAATCAAGCAGGGCAGTTGATTACCAGAGTCTCCACCAGGCCGTCTTGCGCTCCAATCCATCCTTGTAGAAGCGGCTGGTTTTGTAGTTCTGGCGCATGATACGGTCGGCATCGTCACGCAAATCGTTCATGCCCAGCTTGTCGTAGGCGGTAACCAGAACGAACATGGCTTCCTCAACGGCAGGTGTTTGCGGATAGGTCTTGATCGCGTGCTGCGCGCGGTTGGCGGCGGCGATGTAGGCGCCGCGAGCAACGTAATAGCGGGCCACATGAACTTCCTGCGCGGCCATGGAGTTGACCAGATAGTTCATGCGCAGGATGGCATCAGGGGTGTATTTACTGTTCGGAAAGCGGGTCGCCAGATCACGCAAGGCTTCGAATGATTCCTTTGCCGCCTTGGGGTCGCGTTCGGTCGGGTCTTGAGAGCTTATGTAGCCAGCAAAGCCCAAGTCTTCATTGAAGTTGACCAAGCCTTTCAGATAATAAACGTAGTCAACTGCCGGATGATTGGGGTGCAGCTTGATAAAACGGTCACAGGCGGCAATTGCCGAGCCCGTCTCGCCAGCTTTCCAGTACACATAGCCCAGTTCAAGCTGCGCTTGCTGCGCAAAACGGCCATAAGGGAAGCGGGCTTCGAGTTTTTCGAGGTACTTGGCGGCCTTGTCCCAGGTAGCATCGGATTGTGCATCCTTGGCCTCACCATACAATTTGCTGGCTGACCAACCGGCCGTCTCGTCATGTGCTTCGGGGAAAATTCCGCAAGCCGAGACGAGTGAAGCAAGGAAAAGCGCCAATAGCAGGCGAAAGCAGGCGGGAAATGACTGAAATGCGGGTAAACTTCGCATCATGAACGATCCTATGGAAAACTGCGGCGATTATAGCCGAACTGAGCCACATCGCCTGACGGTTCCTGATAGTTGCGGCGGTCGCCGTCTCGATCAGATACTCGCCGAGTTGTTGCCACAACATTCCCGTAACCGCCTGCAAGGCTGGGTGCGCGATGGTCTGGTGACGGTCGATGGGGTACTTGAGTGCGAACCCAAGCATAAGCTGATGGGTGGCGAAAAACTGATTATTGCCGAGCCAACCGATGTCAGTGTGCTGGCCGAGCAGCCGGAAGACATTCCACTCAACATCGTCTTTGAAGATGAAACGCTGATTGTGGTCAACAAGCCGTCCGGGCTGGTGGTGCACCCTGGTAGTGGAAACTGGAGCGGCACTTTGCTCAACGCGCTGCTGCATCATCTGCCGGCCAATAACGAGATTCCGCGCGCCGGTATCGTGCATCGTCTGGACAAGGATACCAGCGGACTTCTGGTCGTCGCCAAGACGCTGGAAGCGCAAACTGACTTGGTGCGCCAGTTGCAGGCGCGTACCGTGCGAAGGCAGTATCTGGCGCTGGCGGCTGGCACGATCAAGAAGGACGGCGGAGTCGACTCCCCGGTTGGACGCCATCCGGTGCAGCGCATCAAGATGGCGGTGGTGCCGGAGAGCCGGGGTGGAAAGCCGGCGCTGACTTGGTACCGAATTCTCGAAAAATTCACCTATTGCACCTTCCTTGAATGTTCGCTGGAAACCGGGCGCACGCATCAAATTCGTGTGCACATGACATCGATCGGTCATCCGCTGGTCGGTGATCAGGTTTATGGCAAGCCCAATCCGCGACTCCCGGACTTCCCGCGACAAGCCTTGCACGCGACGCGTCTTGGTCTGGTACACCCGTTGAGCGGACTCAAGATGCAATGGGAAGTGCCGATGCCCGAGGATATGCGCGAGTTGCTTGATTCCCTGCGCTATGGCTGAAACCCTGATCCCGGCGTGGCCCGCGCCACCCGGGGTGCGCACCCTGCAAACCCTGCGCAGCGGGGGCTGCAGTCTGGCGCCGTGGGATAGTTTCAACCTTGGTGATCACGTCGGCGATGTGCCTGAGTGCGTTGCCGCCAATCGTGCGCAATTGCGCCAGTTGCTACCTGCTGAGCCGCTGTGGTTGCAGCAGGTGCACGGAAATGTTGCGGTCGACGCCGAAAAGCACGCCAATTTTGTGGCGGCCGATGCCTCGTTTACCCGTCGCTCTGGAGTCGTTTGTGCCGTCATGACTGCCGATTGCCTGCCGGTGTTGTTCTGCGACCGGGCTGGCACTGTCGTCGCCGCCGCCCATGCCGGCTGGCGCGGTTTGCAGGCCGGGGTGCTGGAGCAGACCGTTTCAAGTATGGCGGTGCCTCCTGCTGAAATTCTGGCCTGGCTGGGGCCTGCCATCGGCCCCTCGTGCTTTGAGGTGGGTGACGAGGTGAGAGCGGCATTCTTGAGTCAATCGCCCGCAGCTGAAACGGCTTTCCTTGCCCACAGCCCGGGGAAATGGCTGGCTGATATCTACCAATTGGCTCGTCAGCGCCTCAATCGTTGCGGGGTGTTTGCGATCAGCGGGGGCGAAGCCTGCACGGTGAGCGAGAAAACCCGCCATTTTTCCTACCGTCGTGATGGGGTTACCGGGCGCATGACCAGTCTGATCTGGCTGGAGGGATAAGGTTAGCGCGTATAATGCGCGCCTTTTCCCCTGTCTGAAATCCCCGTGAGTACTCTTTCCTGGATCATTGCCGTATCGCTGGCCGGCGGCGTCTTGAGCGTTTGCGCGGCGGCAGCGCTGAGTATTGCGGTGGGAACGCAACGGGTCAACATGCTGATTTCCTACGCGATTGGCGCCTTGCTCGGTGCCGCTTTTCTGGAAATCATTCCGCACGCGCTGGAACATGGTGAGCCACATAAAATGGCAGCAACCCTGTTGTTCGGGATTCTGGCTTTTTTCGTCCTCGAAAAACTGGTGCTCTGGCGCCATTGTCATCACGACCACTGCGAAGCGCATGAAGCCCAGGCGCCGGCCCACGATCATGGCCGCTCCGGGCTGCTGATCCTGGTCGGTGATACTTTCCATAACTTTGTCGACGGCATCCTGATCGCCGCCGCATTTCTGCAAAGCACTGAACTCGGCATCGTCACCGCCTTGGCCATCATCGCTCACGAAATCCCTCAGGAAGTCGGCGATTACCTGATTTTGCTGCATTCAGGTTACAGCAAAATGCGCGCCTTGATGTTTAACCTGCTCTCCAGTCTGGCGACCTTGGTTGGTGCCATGCTGGCTTATTTTGCGCTGTCGCAATTAACCGAATGGATACCGACGCTGCTTGGTCTGGGTGCGGCCAGCATGATCTATGTGGCGGTCGCCGACCTGATTCCCGGTCTGCACAAACGCACCGAGCTTCGTGCCACTATCCAGCAAGTACTACTTATTGGCCTCGGCGTCACTTCCATCGTCATTGTTCGCGCGCTGGCTGGCGAGTAACTCCTGATATGCCCTGCGCTGGCGGCGCACCTTGCCGCCGCTCATCCAGAGCATGATTGCACAGGGTACCAGACCCCAGACGAATAGGGTAAAAACGCCGGCGACGACGCTTCTCTCCGTGACTGCCATCAGCAAGGCAACCCAGAGCCAACCGATGGCTATGATGTACATGGCGTAATTATGCATGTAAATCGATTGACAGCGTTTGGGAGGGTATGGAGAATCCAGAAGTTCCAGTCCCCCAACATTAAGCGAGACCCCCATGACGCAGCAGGGATCGAATAATAACGATGCATTTTTTGGTTCCGGATCGCCATTCATGAAAGCTGGCCAAGACATGGCACAGCAGTTCATGGACTTTTTGAGCAAGGCGGGAAATCCGCATACTGCTGCGCCTCCGCCAGTTGATCCGCAGGCACTGAATAGCATGCAGCGCGATTTCATGAACCAGCAAATGAATCTCTGGCAGTCCGTCCTCAACAAGCAGCAGGGGCAGGCAGAGCAGTTCAAGGTAACCCCAGAGTCAGGCGATCGCCGCTTCTCGGCCCCGGAATGGCGCGAAAGTCCAGTTTACGATTACATGCATCAGGCCTATTTGCTCAACACCCAGTTCGTTAAACAACTGGTCGAGCTAATGCCGGCCGAGGACGATAAGGCCAAGAATCGCATGCGTTTTCTGGCGCGTCAGGTATCCGATGCCATGGCGCCGTCCAATTTTGCCGCAACCAACCCGGAATTCATCAAGGCCGCACTGGACTCCAAAGGCCAGAGCATTACTGATGGCATCAATAATCTGATCAAGGATTTCGAGAAAGGTCGTATCTCGATGACCGACGAATCGGTCTTCGAGGTTGGTCAGAATATTGCGACGACTGAAGGCGCTGTCGTCTTCGAAAACGAGATGATGCAGCTCATCCAGTACACGCCGCTAACGCCCAAGGTTGGTACCTTGCCGATGCTGGTTGTACCACCCTGTATCAACAAGTTCTACATCATGGATCTACAGCCGGACAATTCGCTGATCCGCTACATGATTGAGCAGGGCAATACGGTTTTCCTCGTTTCATGGCGTAATCCGAAGGAAGAGCAGGGCAATCTGACTTGGGAAGACTATCTCGAACAGGGGCCGATTACGGCGCTGCACATTGTTCAGGAAATCTGCAAGATCAAGCAGGTCAATGCCCTCGGTTTCTGCGTCGGCGGTACGGTACTAACCTCTGCGCTCGCAGTGCTGAAGGGGCGTGGCGAAGACCCGGTTGCCTCACTCACCCTGCTGACCACCTTGCTGGATTTTGCCGATACCGGCGAGATTGGCTTGTTTATCGATGAAAATGGTTTGATGTCACGCGAGGCAAGCATAGGCAAAGGTGGCTTATTGCCCGCCCGTGATCTCTCCAGCACTTTCTCCTTCCTGCGGGCAAATGATTTGGTCTGGAATTATGTAGCCAATAATTACCTGAAGGGCGAGAAGCCAAAAGCTTTCGACCTGCTTTACTGGAATTCAGATTCGACCAATTTGCCCGGTCCGTTTGCCTGCTGGTACATGCGTAACCTCTATCACGACAACAGCCTGCGCATACCGGGCAAGCTTGAAATGTGCGGCCAGCGTATTGATCTCGGTCGTCTGGATATGCCGGTGTACCTGCTGGCGACACGCGAGGATCACATCGTTCCGTGGCATTCAGCTTATCAAAGTACCCGCCTGCTGAGTGGCAATGTACGCTTCGTGCTGGGGGCTTCAGGCCATATTGCCGGTGTTATCAATCCAGCCAGCAAAAACAAGCGCAGTTACTGGGTTAACGATGATGTAAAAATCGATGCTGAAGGTTGGTTGACCGCAGCAGAAGAAAAGAAGGGTAGTTGGTGGAACGACTGGTCGGCGTGGCTGAAGCCTCATGGCGGTGCCTTGCGTGCACCGCGCAAACTGGGTAATGCCAGCCACAAACCGATTGAGCCGGCGCCTGGCCGTTACGTCAAGGAACGTGCTTCCTGATCATTTCCGGAGGAGGAAATTCAATGTCAAGAGTTGCATTGGTTACAGGTGGCATGGGGGGGCTTGGCGAGGCAGTTTGCATCAAGCTGGCGGCGCTCGGCTTCAAGGTGGTGACGACCTATTCTCCGGGAAATGCCAAGGTCAAGGATTGGCTGCAAGGCATGAATAACCTCGGTTACGGATTCAAGGCCTATCCCTGTGATGTTACCGATTTTGACTCGGCACGTGAGTGTATTGATACCGTGACCAAGGATGTTGGTCCGGTTGATGTGCTGGTCAATAATGCCGGCATCACCCGCGACATGACCTTCAAGAAGATGACCAAGGAGGATTGGGATACCGTAATTCACACCAATCTCGACTCGGTTTTCAATATGACCAAGCAGGTGCTGGATGGCATGACCGAACGTCGCTGGGGCCGCGTCATCAATGTCGGCTCGGTGAACGGCCAGAAGGGCGCTTTCGGGCAGACCAATTATTCAGCGGCCAAGGCCGGCATGCATGGTTTTACCAAGGCGTTGGCACTTGAGGTCGCCAAGCAGGGCATTACGGTCAACACCATTTCTCCGGGGTATATCGGCACCAAGATGGTGACGGCTATCCCGCAGGAAATTCTCGATTCAAAAATTCTGCCGCAAATCCCGGTCAATCGACTGGGTAAGCCGGAAGAAATCGCTGGCCTCGTGGCTTATCTTGCTTCTGATGAAGCAGCTTTTGTCACCGGGGCAAATATTTCCATCAACGGCGGCCAGCACATGTACTGACCGGCGTATTATTTACCCCGCTTTAAATTAACAACAGGAAGGAATAACTATGACTCAACGTGTTGCTCTCGTAACCGGCGCTATGGGTGGTCTCGGAACCGCAATTTGCCAGGAACTGGCCAAGGCTGGTCACAAGGTGGTCGCTTCTTACCACCCGCAGTTTGATAACAAAGAAGAGTGGCTGAAGGAAATGGCTGCTGCTGGCTTCAACGATTTCGTCTGCGTCGCTGGTGACGTTTCTTCCCTGGAAGATTGCGAAAAGATGGTTGCCGAAGCCGAAGCAGCTTGCGGCCAGGTCGACATCCTGATTAACAACGCCGGTATCACCCGCGACAAGATGTTTGCCAAGATGGAACGCGATGGCTGGGATGCAGTTATCGCTACCAACCTGACCTCCCTTTTCAATATGACCAAGCAAGTGTCTGCCAAGATGGCCGGCCGTGGCTGGGGTCGTATTGTTAACATCTCCTCCGTCAACGGCGTCAAGGGTCAGGCTGGTCAGACCAACTACTCCGCTGCCAAGGCTGGTGTGATCGGCTTCTCCAAGGCACTGGCTGCTGAACTGGCCGCCAAGGGCGTGACCGTCAACGTCATCTGCCCGGGCTACGTTGCCACCAAGATGGTCATGGCAATCAAGCCGGAAGTTCTGCAATCCATCATCGACACCGTGCCGATGAAGCGTCTGGCCAAGCCAGAAGAAATCGGTGGCGCCTGCGCTTACCTGGCTTCTGACATCGCTGGCTTCATGACCGGTGCGACGATGAACATCAACGGTGGTTTGTACTACCAGTAATTTTTTATTGCAATGCAACACAAACGGGCACCCTTTGGGTGCCCGTTTTTTTGCGCTATAATGCTGCACTGCACACAAACCAAGTTTGAGGATCACGGCATGCCAGAAACTGTACGGCTGATCAAAAAATATCCCAATCGTCGTCTCTACGACACGAAAACCAGTGCATACATTACGCTAAGTGACGTCAAGGACTTGGTTCTCAAATTTGAAGTTTTCAAAGTGCTTGATGCCAAATCCAATGAGGATTTGACGCGTAGCATTCTTCTGCAAATTATTCTTGAAGAAGAAACCGGTGGTATGCCGCTTTTCTCCAGCGAACTTCTCTCGGGATTCGTCCGTTTTTACGGGAGCGCGATGCAAGGCATGCTGGGCAAGTATCTGGAAAACAACATGAGGACCTTCGTTGATTTTCAGGGCAAACTGCAAGAGCAGTCACGCGCCATGCCCGGCAGTGATAACACCACCATGCAAACAGATTTCTGGAATCAGTTCCTGAACTTCCAGCAGCCGGCGATGCAAAGCATGATGAGCACCTACATGGATCAGTCCAAGAAGATGTTCCAGAACATGCAGGATCAACTACAGAGTCAGACGCGCAATATGTTTGTCGGCTTGGTTCCGCCTCCTGAAAAGAACGAAAAGTAGAAAGAAAAACGCCCGCAAAAATGCGGGCGCCAATTACCCCGGTGCTGAGCACCGGGACGGATCAAGGTGGTTTACCCCTTGATCGAAGCGGGTAGCTTCTCTTCAATCAGCTTCAGCAGCGGGCCAAATACCTTCGGTGTCCCGGCAATGATATTGCCTGACTCCAAATAGGTAGCATCACCACGCAGGTCGCTTACCAGACCGCCAGCTTCGGAAACCAGCAGGGCGCCTGCGGCCATGTCCCAAGGGGATAGGCCGAGCTCCCAGAAGCCATCGTAGCGACCACAAGCGACATAGGCCAGATCAAGCGATGCGGCACCGGGACGGCGCATTCCCGCGGTCTTTTGGGTCAGTTCCTTGAAGATGGCGATGTAAGTGTCGATATGATCGAGCATACGATAGGGAAAGCCCGTGCCAATCAATGAGTCTTGCAGCTTGAGGCGCTTCGATACGCGAATTCGTCGCTCATTCAAGAAAGCGCCACCGCCCTTGCTGGCAGTGAATAGTTCATTGCGATTCGGGTCGAAGACCACCGCCTGCTCTACAACGCCAGCCTTGGCCAGCGCAATTGAAACAGCATATTGCGGCAATCCATGAATGAAGTTGGTGGTGCCGTCGAGCGGGTCGATGATCCACTGATACTCACTCTCTTGCTCGCCTCTTCCGGCAGTTTGGCCTGACTCCTCTGCTAGAATTCCGTATTCTGGATAAGCATCGCGCAGAACCTCGATAATCGCAGCCTCGGCAGCTTTGTCGACCTCAGTGACAAAATCGTTGGGTTGTTTGGTCGAAACCTTGATCAGGTCAAGATCATTGGAGGCGCGGTTGATAACCTGGCCGGCGCGACGCGCTGCCTTGACGGCAATATTGAGAGCTGGATGCATGGGCTTAAAGAGCTGACGGGTGGCTGGAGCTGCCCGCGATAATTTGAAAGGTTGAATTTTACTATGAAGCCGGAAGTCCTGCTTTCACGAATCCGTATTGTTCTTTGTCGGCCGAGTCATCCCGGCAATATTGGTGCCGCAGCGCGCGCGATGAAAACCATGGGTTTGTCACGTCTGTGCCTCGTATCGCCAAAGCAGTTTCCTGACCCGGAGGCCGATACCAGAGCAACTGGTGCGGTCGACTTGTTGCAGCAGGCAGAAATTTACCCATCCCTGAAGGAGGCGCTGGCTGGTGCTGTATTTGTCGTTGGTTTGTCTGCTCGACGACGTGATCTGGGCCCGGAAATCGGCGAGCCGCGTGAAATGGTTGCGCGTCTTCTTGCGGCAGCAGCCGAAGGGGAGGTTGCCTTGGTGTTTGGCAACGAAACGATGGGTTTGTCGAACGAAGAAATTCAGTTGTGTCACGCAGCGGTGAGCATCCCGACAAATCCTGATTTCAGCTCACTCAATCTTGGCTCTGCTGTACAGGTCTTGTGCTACGAGGTGCGCATGGCGGCATTTGCCGATCGTCCGCCAGTCTCCGATACTCTGGCTACACCGTTTGTCTCACCAACAGCGACGCACAGCGAAGTAGAGGGGTTCTACGAACACCTTGAATCAGTAATGACTACGACGGGATTCTTTAACCCTGAGCACCCCGGGCGCCTGATCCCGAAATTACGCCGGCTTTTCGGGCGTATCCGGCTGGAGCGCGATGAGGTGAATATCTTGCGCGGTGTACTGGCGGCAACCCAGAACCCAACCGGACACGGTAAGCACTAAAACAAAACCCCGCCGATTGGGCGGGGTTTTGAGTCATCCTGCGAGGGATAGATTGGTGGGTGCTGAGGGGCTCGAACCCCCGACATTCGCCTTGTAAGGGCGACGCTCTACCAACTGAGCTAAGCACCCCAAGACATTAGTTCACAGCGTCTTTGAGGCCCTTGCCAGCACGGAATTTTGGAACCTTGGCTGCTTCAATGCTGAGTTCCTTGCCGGTACGTGGATTACGGCCGGTACGTGCAGCGCGCTCGCCGACGTAAAAGGTGCCAAAACCGATCAGGCTGACAGAGTCACCATTCTTCAGCGATTCCTTGACGGCAGCGACGGTAGCATCGAGTGCACGACCAGCGGCCGCTTTGGAGATTTCAGCAGCTTCGGCGATCTGGTCGATCAGTTCAGTCTTGTTCATTTATGTCCCCTGAGAGGATTGATTAAAAAGAAGTGAATTTGTGTGGAGGGCGATTTATATCCCCCTTGAAATCCTTGTGTCAAGCGGATTTTGGCCGGTTACACGAACCAGGCATGGAGCAGGGGACATGCCGTTGCTAATACACCGGCATGTAATCCTTGAAAATCAATGAGTAAGGATGGTCGTCGTCGTTGCACCGTCGGCTGTCGCCTGAACAGGCTCAGCTACGGGTGCGGCTTCTGGCAAGGCTTCCGGTTTGCGTTCCAGGGCGCGCTCAAGCACTTGGTCGATCCAGCGAACCGGTACGATTTCGATCTTGTTTTTGATGTTGTCAGGGATCTCCGTCAGATCCTTGACGTTTTCTTCCGGGATCAAAGCAATCTTCAAACCGCCACGGACAGCTGCTAGCAACTTCTCCTTGAGGCCACCAATCGCCAGAACCTCGCCGCGCAGGGTGATCTCGCCAGTCATGCAGACATCGCAGCGAACCGGAATACCGGTATAAGAAGAAACCAGCGCCGTCGTCATGGCACAACCTGCTGATGGACCATCCTTGGGCGTCGCACCCTCTGGAACGTGGATATGAATGTCGCACTTCTCAAACGCTTCGTCCTTGATGCCTAGTCGACGCGAACGAGCACGAACAACCGAGCGGGCAGCTTCGACAGATTCCTTCATGACATCGCCGAGTGAGCCGGTGCGCAGAATGTTGCCCTTGCCTGGCATGATGGCGCATTCGATGGTCAGCAACTCGCCGCCGACCTCAGTCCAGGCCAGACCAGTTACCTGCCCAACCTGATTTTCTTTTTCAGCCATGCCGAAGGTGTAACGACGGACGCCAAGGAATTTATCGAGGTTTCTGGCGTTGACCGCAATCTTTGTGTCGCGCTTCTTGAGGACCAGGGTTCTCACGACCTTGCGGCAAATCTTGGAGATTTCACGCTCCAGCGCTCGGACACCGGCTTCGCGGGAATAGTAGCGAACGATGTCACGCACTGCGCTATCGGCAACAGCAATCTCTGTTTTCTTGAGGCCATTGTTCTTGATCTGCTTGGGCAGCAGATAGCGCATGGCGATGTTGACCTTCTCATCTTCCGTATAGCCTGAAAGGCGAATGACTTCCATCCGGTCCAGCAAAGGGGCTGGGATGTTCATGGTATTGGCGGTCGCCACGAACATTACGTCCGAGAGGTCAAAATCGACTTCAACATAATGATCCTGGAAGGTATGGTTCTGCTCCGGGTCCAGCACCTCAAGCAAGGCAGAGGAGGGGTCGCCACGGAAATCCTGACCGAGCTTGTCTACTTCATCAAGCAGGAAGAGCGGATTGCGCACACCGACCTTGCTCAGGCTTTGCAGGATCTTTCCTGGCATGGAGCCAATGTAGGTACGACGGTGACCACGAATTTCTGCTTCATCACGCACACCGCCTAGCGCCATACGCACAAATTTGCGGTTGGTGGCTTTGGCAATGGATTGGCCAAGCGAGGTCTTGCCGACACCAGGAGGGCCCACTAGGCAGAGAATCGGTGCCTTGACCTTGTCGACACGCTGCTGCACCGCAAGATATTCGACAATCCGTTCCTTAACCTTTTCCAGACCGTAGTGGTCGCAGTCAAGCACCTTCTCGGCTTCGTGAAGATCCTTGCTGATCCGGGTCTTCTTGCGCCACGGCAAGCCAATGAGGGTTTCAATGAAATTACGAACAACAGTCGCTTCGGCTGACATCGGTGACATCAGGCGCAGTTTTTTGAGTTCGCTCTGAGCCTTGGTCAGGCCTTCCTTGCTCATGCCTGCAGCCTTGATCTTCTTGTCCAGTTCTTCCAGATCAGCGCCTTCTTCACCTTCGCCGAGTTCCTTCTGGATCGCCTTGACCTGCTCGTTCAGATAATACTCGCGCTGACTTTTCTCCATCTGGCGCTTGACGCGGCCACGGATACGCTTTTCAACCTGCAGGATATCGATTTCGGACTCAAGTTGGGAAAGCAGGCGATCAATACGCTCACGAATATTTTCCATTTCCAGCACTTCCTGCTTTTGCTCCAGCTTGAGCGGCAGGTGTGCAGCAATGGTGTCAGCCAAGCGACCAGCGTCTTCAATGCCAGCGATGGAAGAAAGAACTTCGGGCGGAATTTTTTTGTTCAGCTTGACGAACTGGTCGAACTGGGCGACCACGGCACGGCGCATGGCCTCGATTTCGTGGTCTTCAACGCCAGGTTGCGGCAACGGGGTAGCGGTGGCCATGAAGACAGAGGATTGCACCTCGATTGCTTCGACACGCGCACGCTGCGTTCCCTCAACCAATACTTTGACTGTGCCATCAGGCAACTTGAGCATCTGCAGAATATTGGCCAAACAGCCGATGCTATAGAGGTCTTCCGGTTCCGGTTCGTCTTTGGCGGCAGATTTCTGGGCGACCAGCAAAATATTCTTGCCGGCTTCCATGGCCATTTCGAGCGCCTTGATTGATTTCGGGCGACCGACGAAAAGCGGAATAACCATGTGCGGGAACACAACAACGTCGCGCAATGGCAGCAACGGCAGTTCGACGGTTTCCGGGAGCGTGTTGGGGTTCGACATTACGATGCCTTTGAAATAGGTATATGGCCCCTACGTGGGGGCAGGAAACCGCAATTCAAGTCCCAGCTCAGTTGGAGCCGGAAACCTTTGGCTGATCGGCGTAAATGAGCAAGGGTGGGGTGTCGCCGGTGATCATGTTTTCATCAATCACGACCTTTTCGACATTCTCCATACCCGGAAGTTCGTACATCGTATCAAGCAGAGCATGCTCCAGAATGGAGCGTAGGCCACGTGCGCCAGTCTTGCGTGCCAATGCCTTCTTGGCAATGGCCGACAGGGCGCCGGGGCGGATTTCCAATTCAACATCTTCCATGCTAAACAGTTTTTGATACTGCTTGATCAGCGCGTTCTTTGGTTCAGTCAAAATCTGAATCAGTGCGGGCTCTTCTAATTCCTGCAGCGTAGCAACGACCGGCAGACGGCCAATCAACTCAGGAATGAGGCCGAACTTGATCAAATCTTCTGGTTCGGCATCTAGCAGTACTTCACCGACGGCTTTTTTGTCATTCTTGCTCTTGACCTCGGCACCAAAACCGATGCCGCCGCGTTCAGAGCGATTAAGAATGATTTTTTCCAAGCCGGCGAATGCGCCACCACAGATGAACAGAATGTTGGTCGTATCGACCTGAACAAAATCCTGATTCGGATGCTTGCGGCCACCTTGTGGTGGAATAGACGCAACCGTGCCTTCGATCAGCTTGAGTAGTGCTTGCTGCACGCCTTCACCGGACACGTCACGAGTAATCGACGGGTTGTCTGACTTGCGTGAAATTTTGTCAATTTCATCAATGTAGACAATACCTTGCTGTGCCTTCTCAATGTCGTAATCACACTTTTGCAGCAGTTTCTGAATGATGTTTTCGACGTCTTCACCGACATAGCCGGCTTCAGTCAGCGTCGTTGCATCAGCCATTACGAAGGGCACGTTAAGCATGCGCGCGAGCGTCTGGGCGAGCAAAGTCTTGCCAGAGCCAGTAGGTCCAACCAACAAAATATTGCTTTTTGAGAGTTCAACCTCACCCGCATTTTTGGCGGTATGACGCAGGCGCTTGTAATGGTTATACACCGCGACTGCAAGAATGCGCTTGGCAACTTCCTGACCGATTACGTAAGAATCGAGAATGGAGCAGATTTCGCGCGGTGTCGGCAAGTCAGAACGACCTGCCTTGGCAGCCTCTTCCGGCAACTCGTCGCGGATGATGTCATTGCAGAGTGAAATACACTCATCACAAATGAACACCGACGGACCGGCGATGAGCTTTTTGACTTCGTGCTGGCTCTTGCCGCAGAAGGAGCAGTAGAGCAGTTTTTCCTGGCCGCCTTTTGACATCTGCATTTCTCCGGTTAGGCCGCGTCGCGGCGGGTTAGTACCTTATCGATCAAACCATATTCTGCCGCTTCAGCCGCAGAAAGGAAGTTGTCACGATCAGTGTCTTTTTCGATACGTTCCAGCGGCTGACCGCTGTGTTCGGCCATGATGCGGTTCAAACGATCACGAATCGACAGAATTTCCTTGGCGTGGATGGCGATGTCCGAAGCTTGCCCCTGGAAGCCGCCCAGCGGCTGGTGAATCATTACGCGGGAATTGGGCAGGGCGAAACGCTTGCCCTTGGCGCCTGCGTTGAGGAGGAAGGCGCCCATCGAGGCCGCCTGCCCGATACACAGTGTGGAAACATCAGGTTTGATGAACTGCATGGTGTCGTAGATCGACATGCCAGCAGTCACGGAGCCACCCGGCGAGTTGATATAGAAATAGATATCCTTGTCTGGATTGTCTGCTTCAAGAAACAGTAATTGAGCAACGACCAGATTGGCGGTGATGTCGTTTACCGGGCCGACAAGAAATATCACACGCTCCTTCAACAGGCGCGAATAGATGTCGAAAGCGCGTTCGCCGCGCCCGCTCTGCTCGATCACCATCGGGACCATGCCTAATGCCTGTGGATCCCAGTTGCTTGCGTTGTCAATATTCATGTCAGCCCTTTTTTATTGCCGAATTTTGTTAAGTTTGAGACGTTTGTAACTTTTGTGACGAAGTATCAGCTTAGTTCTTCTGCCCCATCAATTCATCAAAAACTTCAGCCTTGTCGGTTACCTTGGCCTTGTTCAACACCCAAGCAACCACATTGTTCTCGATCACCACGCCTTCAATTTCCTGCAGGCGCTGCGGCTGGGCGTAGTACCAACGGATCACTTCTTCCGGCTGCTCGTAACTCTGAGCACCATCTTCAACCATGGCACGAACCTGTTCCGGTGTCGCATGCAATTTCTCTGCCTTGACTACTTCAGCAAGAATCAGACCAAGGGTGACACGGCGCTTTGCCTGATCGGCAAACCATTCCGGCTGGATCGGCATATCCTTGATCTTCATACCGCGCTGCTCCATATCTTGGCGGGCAGCCTGCATCAAACGCTGAATTTCCATATCGACCAGAGCGCTCGGTACGGTGATCGGATTGCACTTGATCAGTGCATCCATGACCTGATCTTTCAGCTTGCCTTCAATGCGGCGTTTAACTTCACGCTTAAGATTGGCTTCGATTTCAGCACGCATCTTGGTCACATCACCATCGGCGATACCCATACCAATCGCGAATTCAGCGTCGATCTCTGGCAACTTCGGTGCCTGAATCTGCTTGACAGTAATTTCGAACTGAACAGTTTGACCAGCCAGATCTGCGGCGTGGTAGTCAGCTGGAAAGGCGAGGTCAAATGTCTTTGATTCGCTAGCCTTGGCACCTTCAACTGCGTTTTCGAAATCCGGGAGCATCATGCCTTGGCCGAGCACAAACGGGTAATCCTTGGCTTCACCACCCTGGAATGGGACGCCATCCTTCTTGCCCAGAAAGTCGATCACAACGCGGTCTTCTTTGGCTGCAGCGCGGTCGGTGTCTTCATAGGAAACACGCTGCTTACGCAGTATGTCGAGGGTCTTTTCAATTTCAGCGGCGCTGACTTCAAGTACCGGACGCTCAACTTCTACGGTCGACATATCGCCTGGCGCAAATTCTGGGTAAACCTCGAAGGTAGCGGAAAACTCAAGATGCGTTGTGCTCTCGGTGGCCTTCGGTTCAATGCGTGGATAACCAGCAACGCGCATTTTCTGAGTGGTGACAGCTTCGCCGAATACGCGATCGAGTTCTTCAGACAGCACTTCGTGGCGAGCCTGTTCGCCGTACTGCTGCTTGACCATGCTGAAGGGAACCTTACCCGGACGAAAGCCCGCCATCTTGAAATTCTTGCCCATGCGCTTCAGGCGTTGATCCATTTCCTTCTCGACATCGGCGATGGCGATGGAGAGGTCGACTCGGCGTTCGAGTTCGTTAGCTTGTGCAGTAGTTGCTTCCATGACAATTCCTTGTGACAACAGGGCCGAAAAATAAAGCTGACGATTCTATCATGCTCACTCAGACTCTTCCTCTCCGGATTTCAATGAGAAGATGTGCTTAAGGCCTAGACAGCGGCGATAGAAGCTCGTACAATGCGCGCCTTCCTTCAGTGGCGGCTGTAGCTCAGTTGGTAGAGTCCCGGATTGTGATTCCGGTTGTCGTGG
>ERZ724516.927-NODE-927-length-17400-cov-4.340213_pt1 | contig 17400 bp, 18 predicted proteins | sample MGYA00376049_ERZ724516 | MGnify/ENA primary metagenome ERZ724516 (study PRJEB28724, sample SAMN07190886) | activated sludge metagenome | isolation source: activated sludge of sewage treatment plant in Hong Hong | place: USA: Christiansburg, Virginia | collected... | reverse complement strand
AGGTAAGGATTGCTCCAGTCGCCAAGTACACCTAGGCGGATGAAGTCTTTCTTCTGGCGCTCGACCTGTTCGGCCGCATAGGCACGCGACAGTTCACGTACCTTGTCAGCCGGAATCTGTTTACCGTGAAGCTTTTCGATCTGATGCTCAATCGGCAAACCGTGGCAATCCCAGCCCGGCACATAGGGCGCATCAAAACCACTGAGCGTCTTGACACGAACAATAATGTCTTTCAACACCTTGTTGACCGCGTGACCGATGTGAATATCACCGTTGGCGTAAGGCGGGCCATCGTGTAGCACAAAGCGCGGGCGGCCGGCGCAAACTTCGCGGATGCGCTGGTAGAGCTTCTTTTCCTGCCAAAGCCCAACCCACTGCGGCTCGCGCTTGGGCAAATCACCGCGCATCGGGAAGGCGGTATCGGTCAGGTTCAGGGTGTCTTTGTAATCAGCCATTTTGCGCACTCAAAGCTTGAAAAAGGCCCGGGCCGCCATCGCGTCTGCTGCGATCTGCGCCTTCAGGGCATCTAAATTGGGAAAACGTTGCTCGTTACGCAGTTTGTGGACGAAACGAACGGAAAGGTGTGCGCCATAAATATCGCGCACGAAATCAAACAAATGCACTTCCAACAAAGGCCGTGTGCCGCCCAGCGTTGGCCGAATGCCCAAATTGGCGACGCCCGGCAGCGGCTTGTCGCCCAAGCCGGCAACCTCGACCGCAAAGACACCGGACATCGGCAACGGGTTGTGCTTGATGCGAATATTGGCGGTGTGAAAACCTAATTGACGACCAATTTTGTCGCCATGCCGAACGCTGCCATCAATCACATATGGCCGGCCCAGCAGATTTGCCGCCTGCTCCATATCACCTGCTGCCAAAGCCTTGCGCACGCCAGAACTTGAGGCTCGTTCACCGTCGACCGTCACACTGCCCATAGACTCAACCGTGAAGTTGGATTGCAGCCCGGCGCTCTGCAGCATGGAAAAGTCACCGGAACGCCCTTTGCCGAAACGGAAATCATCACCAATGATCAAGTGACGCATGCGCAAACCGGTAACCAGTACAGTGTCTATAAACTGCGCGGCGGATAATCCGGCAAAAGCCGCATTAAAGCGGCAAACCATAACTTGCTCAACACCTGCATCAGCAAGCAATTCAAGTTTCTCCCGCAATGTCGTGAGACGCGCCGGTGCAGATTCCGGGGCAAAAAACTCTCGCGGGTGCGGTTCAAAGGTCAGTATGGTCGCTGGTAAATCTGCCGCTCGAGCAGCAACAACTAGGCGTTCCAACAGGGCTAAATGGCCGCGATGAACTCCGTCAAAATTACCGATAGCCAGCGCCGTAGGGCCGGAAACCGGACGCGAAAACCCGCGAAAAACCCGCATCTGATGCCCGAAAAAAAGGGCCAATTATAGCGGCATTGTCCGAACCAATGCCGTATAGACCAATTTCCAGTCAAAGCAACCACTGAAGAATATTAGAATTTCATACGCCATTAGTTATAATTAGTAACATTGTCACAAATTCATCGTTCTTGTCACCCTTCATGCTCAAGTTGATTGATCACATTGTTCGAATTTCGGCGCGCCGCGATCGAACAGAAATCAACACAGCATTGCTTGAGGCCGTGCTCGACCTGTTTAGGCCTCACTCCCTACGCATTTACCGCTGTTTCTCAAGCGCGTCGAAAGTCGTCGTATTTGCCTGCGCCGGTTTTGGCGAAGAAGGCACTTTTTCACACAATGCCTATCTACCGGAGCGCAGATATTGCAAGCCAATCGAGCAAGATCGATTGCTCCGCCAGGCACACAGGGAAGCATCAATCGTCCTGGATGTACTGACGGACGGTTCAAACCGACTGGTTTTCCCTGTCCATTCAATGAATCGGCTGATTTATCTGGTTGATATCGTCATTAGCGAAACCTTCCCCGCCGAACAGCGAGTCCTATTGATGGGACTCGTGGAGTATTTCACCCACCATATTGCACTCCTTGATTACGGTGAAGGAGACACGCTTACCGGCCTGGCCAATCGCAAAACTTTCGACAAGCATCTATTCGAAGTACTGGGTCAGGCGGCTAATGACGAAAAAAATTCATTCATTAGTGGTCAGCGGCGTCGTAAAGGCGGCCAGGATGGCCGACACTGGCTGGCGGTTTGCGATATTGATCATTTCAAACAGGTCAACGATACGCATGGCCATCTGATCGGCGATGAAGTATTGGTTATGTTTGCCCGATTAATGAGTGAATCGTTTCGTTACGACGATCAAATATTTCGTTTTGGCGGTGAAGAATTTATTGCCGTCCTCCAACCCGCTCCTCAGAGCAATGTTCTCGCTGTCTTTGAGCGGTTTCGACAGGCCGTAGAAACGCACATTTTTAGCCGTGTTGGCCATGTTACCGTCAGCATTGGTTACAGCCAACTCTTGCCCAACGATATGCCATCCGATGTCATTGATCGTGCCGATGAAGCCCTTTACTATGCGAAACGCAATGGACGAAACCAGTCCGCCTGTTTCGAAAGCCTGCTCGCCGCAGGGGAAATTGCAGCCAAGACATCAGCCAAGGGCGAAATCGAATTGTTTTGAGTGGAATTAACCGAGCGAGGCGAGTTTGGCCTTCGGTCCCGGTGGATGCTTGATGAAATATTGCCGCACACCACGAACAATAGCTTCGGCCAATTTGTCCTGATAGGCATCATCATTCAAACGGCGCTCTTCATCCGGGTTCGAGATAAATGCAGTTTCGATTAACGCAGAAGGAATATCGGGCGCTTTAAGTACTGCAAAGCTGGCTTGCTCGACGTTGTTTTTATGCAGAGTATTGACGCCGCCCAGTTCGCCAAGCAGGTACTTACCCAGCTTCAGGCTATCGTTAATGGTGGCTGTCTGCGACAAATCAAGCAGCGTTTTCGCCAGGAACAAATCCTTGGCCCCAAGATTTACGCCACCGACCAAATCGGCGTCGTTCTCGCGTTGTGCCAGAAGACGCGCCTGCGTACTTGAAGCGCCGCGCTCAGACAAGACAAATACGGAAGACCCCCGCGCGTCCGGCTTGATCCAGGCATCGGCATGAATCGACAAAAACAGATCGGACTGCACGCGCCGCGCTTTTTGTACACGCATCTGTAACGGCACGAAAAAATCAGAATCGCGAGTCAAGACGGCACGCATGTTTGGCTCGGCATCAATTCGCGCCTTCAAGCGCTTGGCGACAGCCAACGTAACGTTTTTCTCATAGGAACCGCCCTTGCCCACCGCTCCGGGGTCTTCACCACCGTGGCCGGGGTCAAGCGTCACCGTAATCAGGCGATCAACAATCGGCTTTCCGGATTTTTTGCTGGTATGCACTTCAGGTGCTTTTTCAATCGAACGTGCAGCCGGATCACTCCCTTTGTTTTCAGCCAGCGCCGGTTCAGGATCAGGTTTAAATGGCACGACGGCATCTTGACGACCTTCCAGCAGCGCCATCATCGGATCGGGCGGATTGACCGGATAGACGTCAAGCACCAGACGATGGCCGTATTCGCCAGCCGGCTTCAGTTCAAAAACCTGCGGTACGACCTTGGTCTTCAATTCCATAACCAGGCGAACAACACCCGGCTTGAAACGTCCAGCGCGCAATAGTTTGATGTATGGATCATCTGTCGCCACCTTGCGCGCCAGACTATCCAATATGCTGTTGAACTCAACGCCTTCGATATCGACCACCAGTCGATCCGGGTTTTCTACGGTGAAATGGGTGTATTTGAGCGGCGCATCATGCTCCAGCGTCACTCGGGTGTAGTCCGCCGCCGGCCAGATTCGTACGGCGAGTACGGAAGGCAGCTTGGTTGCCGCGCCGGCTAGCGGCGAGACGGAGAAAATCAGCGAGGCGCCAGCGTAGCGGAGGAGCTTGCGGCGCCCCAGGCTTGGGTGAGCGCCCTTAGACACTGCGCCCCTTTCGGTGAATTTGCCATGGCTTCGACGAGACGCCCGAAACCTGCATGATGAAGGCGCAGCCGCAGGTCTGGCGGCGGAAGGCAGCGCTCAGCCCGCTCCGGCCACTCAACCAGGCAGATCGCATTTTCATTAAAGTATTCACTAAAGCCCGCATCGAGAAACTCCTCGTGTGCCTCGAAACGATAAAAATCAAAGTGATATAAGTATAAGCTCGAAACTACGTAAACTTCAACCAGAGAATAGGTCGGGCTTTTTACTGGACCGGCATGGCCCAGCGCCCGGATCACCGCTCGTGAAAAACAGGTCTTGCCGGCACCGAGATCACCTTCAAGAAAAACAACCATGCCCGGCTCCAGCAACGGCGCCAGCATGCCACCCAATCGCAAGGTGGCAGCCTCATCTTGCAAGTCAAAAACGGCGGTAACATCGGGGCTATGCACGATCAAAACTCCACTGTTGATTTCGTAATACTCAAAGAAAAAATCCGTCAGGCCGCAGGGAAATTAGGCTTTGCCGCCATCGGCGTGGCCAGCGCCGAAACCGGCCAGGCCAGCGATGAACTGAAATTATGGCTGGCAGCTGGATATCACGGCGAGATGGATTATATGGCGCGCCATGCAGAGTTACGCGCCAACCCCGCCAATTTGCACCCCGGCACACTCCGCGTCATATCTGTTGCGGTCGACTACCTGCCGCACCAAAAAATTGTTAACGACTCTGCGCAAGCGGCGATTTCGCGTTATGCCCAAGGTCGTGATTACCACAAGCTAATCCGCAATCGATTGCAAAAATTGGCCGATGAAGTGACAGCAATCATCGGCCCGTTCGGCTACCGGGTTTTCTCCGACTCAGCCCCAGTGATGGAGGTCCATTTTGCCAGCCAGGCCGGCTTGGGCTGGCGCGGAAAACATACGTTGCTGCTTGCACAACAAGGATCGTGGCGATTTCTCGGTGAAATCTATTGCGACCTGCCTTTGCCACCCGATCAGCCAGCGGAAGCGCACTGCGGCACCTGCACCGCCTGCCTGGACGCCTGCCCGACTCGGGCAATCATTGCGCCCTATCAGGTTGATGCCCGGCGCTGTATTTCTTACCTGACCATCGAACTGGCCGGCGCCATTCCGGAAGAATTTCGCCCACTAATCGGCAACCGTATCTACGGTTGTGACGATTGCCAACTATGCTGCCCGTGGAATCGCTTTGCTCAACTTGGCGATCCCGCGTTCGCGCCACGTCATGGGCTGGACTCGGCCCAACTGATTGATCTGTTTGCCTGGACAGAAGCCGAATTCGATGATCGACTGGCCGGCAATCCGATTCGCCGCATTGGCCATGAGCGGTGGTTGAGAAACATTGCTGTGGCACTAGGTAATACCACACCCAACAAAGAGTCGACTAAAGCCTTGCAAGAACATCTGAACCACCCCTCGCCCATTGTGCGCGAACACGTTTTATGGGCCTTGGCGCAGCAATCAAACAAATAGACGCACTTGTCATTGCAGGAGTGGAATACAGACTGTTATGCTTGGACACAATTTGTCGACCAAGCAATTATGTGGAAAAAACCTGAAAAACCCATTGCCATAGACCCAGCACAAGTTGCACTAGGCCTTTACGTCTGGCTCGACATGCCATGGGACGATCATCCGTTTATCTACAACCGTTTCAAAATCAGCGACGCCAAGCAAATTACCTCACTGCGCGCAATCAAATCCAAGGGCAAGCTTTACTACTATCCGGAAAAGAGTTCAGCTGAGCCTCTAGCACTCTCCAATGCTTCTGAAATGGAAGCCCTTCCCCCTGCAGATCCGCTCCAGGAAGCCGCGATCAATATAGAAATTGATCGCTGCAACGCTGAAAAACACACCCGTTTGCGCCAGCAGAAAGACGCCGCCGCTCGTGCCGACCGCGCCTGGGAACAAGCCGCCCGCATCACTCGCGAGGCGATGATAGGTATGACACGCAGCCCCAAACAGGCAGGGGCACAGTTGGCTGAATTGTCAAAGAACACGGCCAGCATGATCACCCAGGGACAGGAGGTTTTACTCCACCTGCTCGGTGACAAGGAAGGCGAGGGACCGCAGTTTCACGCCCTGAATGTAATGACACTGGCCATGCTGCTCGGCAAGGTGGCCGGGCTGAACGAAGCACAGTTGGCCGAACTTGCCATGGGCACCTTGGCGCACGACATTGGCAAGGCCAGGGTTCCTGCTCACATTCTCAAGGCAAAGACCCGGGCCAAACACGAAGAAGAATTTTATCGCCAGCATGGCAATTACGGTCTTGAAATGGCAAGGATTTCCGACGCTTTTGGGCCGACTGCACTTTCGATCATAGCTGACCATCATGAGTACATGGATGGCAGTGGCTGGCCGACTGGCAAAACCAATCCAGGTCCCGCCGCCCGCATTGTGGCGTTGGTCGACCGCTACGACCGCCTGTGCTCACCAGAGTCGCACGAACGCGATGCGTTGATGCCGGCTGAAGCATTAGCGCGAATGTATCGTGTTGAAGCAGCGCGTTTTGATACACGTCTGCTCAGCATGCTGATCAAGCTACTCGGTGTATATCCACCGGGAACACTGGTCAAACTGAATGACGAATCCCTCGGCTTGGTGGTATCGCCTGGCAAGGAAAGCCTGAAGCCAACCATCCTGATCTATAGCCCGGAAGTCGACAAACGAGATGCACCTACCGTCAGCCTGAGTCAGGTTGAGGGGCTCAAGATTGATGAAGCGCTACGTCCTTCGAGCATTCCTCCCGACGTACTGCAATGGCTCAACCCACGGCAACGTCTCTCCTACTTTTTCTCCACTGACAAGAGCGCGTAAAAAAGTGCTTTTACCTTGCGGCGCCCGACGGGGTGGCTGTAATAGTTTCAGGCAAAGCGGCGTGCTGACGGATCTGCCAGCCAGCCAAGCCACCAAGCAAGGAAGCGGTGGCAACCAGGGCAAGAATGATGATGCCGACTTTGGGGCTTTCCACGCTCAACCCTGCGCCATTGGCCTTGAAGGGAGGGAACACCATTCGCTCCACGAGCCTGCATAAAGCCGGGAACCCAGCAAACCGGCAACCTCCATGGCCAAGACATTGTGACAGGCTGAAACGCCCGAACCACAGTAATGCACGACCTGTTCAGCGCTTCGTCCAGCCAGTGCAGCCAGCCATTCTGTACGCAATTGCTCGGCCGGCTTGAAACAACCATTTTCCTGCAAATTTTCGCGGAAAAACCGGTTGACCGCACCAGGCACTCGCCCTCCGATCGGATCTATGGATTCATTCTCGCCACGGTAACGATCAGGACTCCGCGCATCAACTAGAAAAATACGGGAGGTTGCGAGGAAATTTTGTACGTAATTCGCATCAACCAACGAATCACGAACATTTGCCACAAAATTGGCTGCACGCGGAACGGGAAGATCCTGCGTCAGCGCACCACCTATTGCCAGCCAGGCTTGCAAACCACCATCCAGTACCGCGACCTGATCGTGCCCCATCCAGCGCAATAACCACCACAGGCGGCCGGCAATCATGCCTTGCGCGTCGTCATAGACGACAACCTGAGTTTTGCTGTCGATACCAATTTCGCCAAAACGAGCCGCCAATTTGTCGGCTGACGGCAAGGGATGGCGACCGTTTGTACCATTCATTGCCCCCGAAAGATCACAATCGCAATGCAAAAAGTGAGCGCCGGGAATATGGCCGGCAGCGTAGACGCGTTCGCCATAGGCTGTGTCGGCCAGCTGATGCCGGACATCGACAATCAGCCAGTCCGGTTCATCCAGAAGCGCAGCTAGTGTTGCCGTATCAACCAGCGTCGTAAAATTCATGCCTCTGATTCCAGCCAGCCCTTCGCCTCATCGGCGTTATCGAAGACCTCGACATCCGCATTGACGAAGGTTTGTGACAGCCATGCACTCCAAGTCACCCACTGGCTGTCAGTGACCACTGCCACGCGCTTGAAATCATTGGCATGAGCACGCGAGAACTTGACCTCCTCCCAAGCGACATCGAGCGTCAGATCAGCCATTTGGGTCATGTCGAAATACAGATCGACCGGCCCTTCAAACTTGATCTTGAAATTGACGACCTCTTCAAATTCCTTGTAGTCAGCCAAAGTGAATTCGCCGAACACGGAAACACTGATACGACTGGCTTGATGGTCGATAACGATCATGATTTGACTCCGTTGTTGTTTGTTTGAGTTTAATCCTGTTCAACCGAACTGGCGCGGGAAAAGTGCGTTGCAGCAATGCCGGAGAGGATGATCAGGCCTATCGCAAGCCAGGCCGAAGCATCAAGCACCTCACCCCAAAACAGGGCGCCGAACAGGCTGGAAAAAATCACGGTGCTGTAAGCCAGTGCCGCCGACATCATGGTTCTGCCACGCGTATAGGCACGCGTCATGGCCAGTTGGGCCACCGTTGCAAAGCTGGCAACCCCTAATAAAAGTAGCCCACTGTTGAGGTCGACCGTATGCAGTTCGCTGAAAAGCAGCCAAATTCCGGCGCAGACCGAGGAAACAAGTGAGAAATAGAATACCGTCCGCGTTTCCGGCTCGCCTCGCGCACCTAGCTCACGCACACTGAAATAGGCCATCCCGGCCAGCACACCGGAGCCAAGGCCAACAAGCCCACCGATCAATTGATCAGCATGCAATGTTGGCTTGAGCAGAAGAACCACGCCAATCAGCCCTACTGCCAGCGCACCCAAAATACCCATTCGCATGCGCATGCCGGCCAGCGCCAGATAAATCGCCAGGAAAATGGCCGAGGTGTAATTCAGCGTGACTGCGGTGGCCAGTGGCAACAAGGTTATCGCGTAGAAATAGGCAAACAACGCGGAAAAACCGACCGCACCTCGACTGATCTGCCAGCGCCAGTGAGACGTCACCAGCGACACACCGCGCAGCCGCACCAAACCATACATCAGGATTAGTGAAATGAAACTGCGGTAAAAGGTAATTTCTACCGCCGAATGCGTCACAGCAGCATATTTGACGCAGACGCCCATGCAGGCGAAGAGAAAGCTGGCGACCAGCATCCACAGGGATTGCATTCAGAGAAGGCTCAAAGGTGGCCTTGCATAACTCGCCGATAAAACTCATGAAAATGCTGCATGCCATCTTCCATCGGGCTTTGGTAAGGCCCAACCTCATTGCGCCCTTCCTTCATCAGCGCATAACGACCGCGATCCATGCGCTCGCCGATATCGTCGTCCTCAATGGCGGTCTCCATGTAGGCGGCGCGTTCTGCCTCAATGAAATCGCGCTCGAAATCGACAATTTCCTCAGGGTAATAGAACTCGACGACATTCAGCGTTTTATTCACATCCTGTGGAATCAGCGTAGAAACAACCAGCACGTGCGGGTACCACTCGACCATGATGTTCGGAAAATAAGTCAGCCATATAGCGCCATGCTCTGGGGTTTTACCCTCGTTACCGTAAATGTCGCGCACCGCCTTCTGCCAGCGCTCATAGGCCTTGGAACCGGATTTCTGAAGCGGGGTAATGCCAACGCGCTGCACGGAATACCAGTCATCAAACTGCCAGGTCAGATCATCGCAAGTGACGAAATTACCCAGCCCTGGATGGTAGGGCGCAACGTGATAGTCCTCCAGATAAACTTCGATAAAGGTCTTCCAGTTGTAATTGCACTCGTGCATCTCGACGTGATCGAGTTTGTAGCCGGTGAAATCAAGTTCCGGTGCCACCTTCATGCCGGCTAGGTCGGCATTGGCAGAACGCGGCCCCTTGAACAGCAGGCCGTTCCAGTTCTCCAGCTTGGCTTTGTTCAAATTGAGACAAGGATTTTGCGGGAAATGTGGCGCGCCAATCAACAGACCGCCGGTATCGTACGTCCAGCGATGTATCGGGCAAACAATATTCCCCTGCAACCTGCCCGACCCTTGCAACATGATGGCCTGACGGTGACGGCAGACGTTGGACATTTGCCACAGCCCATCATTTCCGCCGTTCAAAAGCAGTTGACCGTGATCTTTCCATTCCAGCGAACGATAATCGCCCGCTTCAGGCACCATCAAATGGTGACCAACATAGCCAGCACCGGCATCGAAGAGCAGTTTTTTCTCCAGCTCAAAAACTTTTTCATCGAAATACCAGTCCACCGGCAGTTGCGAAACTGCGGGGGCCAAACGGGACAAATTAGCCACGTCGGACATTCCAGGCCTCCAGCGCGTTAAAACGGAGCATTTTACCCTCTCTCCAATTTGACCTGAAGCCCCTAAATGGAGTATTTTCGCTGGTTTCCCGAGACTCACCTGACATGGTTCAATCCTCCATCGCCGACATGAAATTCGAGACGGCGCTCGCCGAGCTCGAAGCCATCGTTCAAAGCATGGAAGGCGGCAAGCTCGAACTCGAAGCATCGATAGCTACCTACCGGCGCGGCATGGCGCTGATGAAACATTGCCAGCAACAGCTTAGCGATGCAGAACAGCAAGTTCGCATCCTTGAAGGCGGAGAATTTAAAGATTTCAACCCGGCTGAAGCACGATGAACTCCCCTTCATTTTCTGAATGGATGGGCGCCACGCAAACACGCGTCGAAGCTGCGCTAGCCCAGCATGCGCCAAGCAACGATTGCATTCCTGCCCGCCTGCATGAAGCCATGCGCTATGCCACACTAGGCGGCGGCAAACGCATTCGTCCCTTGCTCACCTTTGCTGCCGGCGAACTGACTGGTGCCAAGCAAACCACACTGGACACAGTGGCTTGCGCCGTAGAAATGATCCATACCTACTCGCTAGTGCATGATGACCTGCCTTGCATGGATGATGACGTGCTGCGTCGTGGGCGCCCTACCTGCCACATTGAGTTTGATGAACCAACCGCCTTATTGGTTGGTGACAGCCTGCAAACACTGGCCTTTGAGTTATTGGCCAGTCAAACCCAGTCAAATCCAGCGAATCAGCTTGAAATGATCTCCCTGCTGGCCCATGCCAGCGGTTCTCGCGGCATGGCGGGCGGCCAGGCTATTGATCTTGCTTCGGTAGGCAAAGCATTAAATCAGACAGAGCTTGAGTTGATGCATGCGTTGAAAACCGGCGCTCTGATTCGCGCCGCCGTTTTACTTGGTGCCCTTGCCGGGAATGCACTGACCAAAGAAGAACGTCAGAGCCTCGACCGCTTTGCCAAACGTGCCGGCCTGCTCTTTCAGGTCATCGACGATATACTCGACTGTACTGCGAGTACGGCCACCCTTGGCAAAACCGCCGGCAAAGATGAAGCAGCGGATAAACCTACGTATGTCAGCTTGCTTGGACTGGATGCTGCGCGCATCTACGCTGACGAACTGCGCAGTGAAGCACTCGCAGCCCTCGCTATTTTTGGTGAGCGCGCCACACGGCTGACCCAGTTAGCCGATTTCATCTGCCATCGGCAATTCTAAATGAGTGCATTCAAATTGCTTGACGCCATCAATAGCCCAGCCGACCTGCGTCGTCTGGAACGCAAGCAACTGCCACAACTGGTCAGCGAATTGCGCGCCTTCCTGATTGAGTCGGTATCGCAAACCGGCGGTCATCTGTCCTCCAATCTCGGCACCATAGAACTGACCATCGCCCTGCACGCCGTCTTCAATACCCCGGAAGACCGGCTGGTCTGGGATGTGGGCCATCAATGTTATGCCCACAAAATACTGACAGGCCGCCGTGAAGGCATGAAGCGCCTGCGCATGCATGGCGGCTTGTCCGGTTTTCCCAAGCGCTCAGAAAGTCCCTACGACACCTTCGGAGTCGGCCACTCATCAACCTCAATCTCCGCCGCCCTAGGCATGGCGCTGGCCGCCAAACACAAGGGTGAAGATCGCAAATCGGTAGCCATCATTGGCGATGGCGCCATGTCCGCCGGCATGGCCTTCGAAGCATTGAACAATGCCGGCGTAGCCGATGCTGACATGCTGGTCATTCTCAACGACAACGAGATGTCGATCTCACCACCCGTCGGTGCGCTGAACAATATTTTGACCCGCCTGATGTCCGGTAAGACATTCCATGTCGCCCGCGAAGCCGGTCGCCACATGCTCGAATTTGCCCCACCTTTACTTGAACTGGCACGGCGTGCCGAAGAGCACGTCAAAGGCATGATTGCTCCCGGCACACTCTTCGAGGAGTTCGGCTTCCATTATTACGGGCCCATTGATGGTCACGATCTTGAAGCCCTGATCCCGACACTGGAAAACCTGAAAAACCTCAAGGGTCCCAAGTTTCTGCATGTCATCACCAAAAAAGGCCAAGGTTACAAACTGGCTGAAGCGGACCCTATCCTTTATCACGGCGTCGCCAAATTTGCGCCAGATGAAGGTATCAAATCTGCCAAAGGCCCGGGCAAGCTGACTTATACACAAGTTTTTGGCGATTGGTTATGCGACATGGCCAAGGCCGACCCCCGCCTGATCGGCATCACCCCGGCCATGCGTGAAGGCTCCGGCATGGTGCGCTTTTCAGCAGAACACGCTGACCGCTATTTCGATGTCGGCATCGCCGAGCAACATGCCGTCACCTTCGCCGCCGGTCTGGCCTGTGAAGGCCTGAAGCCGGTCGTTGCAATTTATTCAACCTTCCTGCAGCGCGCCTACGACCAGTTGGTACACGACGTTGCACTGCAAAACTTACCGGTCATTTTCGCGGTTGACCGTGGCGGATTGGTTGGCGCCGATGGCCCAACACATCACGGTACCTTTGACCTTTCCTTTGTCACCTGCATCCCGAATATGGTGGTCATGGCCCCGGCGGACGAAGCTGAGTGCCGGCAGATGCTGTCGACCGCCTATGCACTGGATTGCCCAAGCATGGTCCGCTACCCACGCGGCGGCGGCGCCGGCAGCACTCCATCGACGCAGCTGGACACATTGCCTGTTGGCAGGGGCGAAATTCGCCGTACGGGTCAGCGGGTTGCCTTGCTTGCTTTTGGTAGCCTGGTGACAGCGGCCGTCGCTGCGGGTGATGAACTGGATGCCACCGTCGTCAATATGCGCTTCGTCAAACCACTCGATGTTCAATTGATTCTCGAACTGGCAGGGAACCATTCCTTGCTAGTGAGCATCGAAGAGAACGCTGTGATTGGAGGTGCTGGCTCGGAAATTGAGCGGGTGTTGGCTGAAAATGGGCTGACAGTTCCGTTTATACGCCTTGGCCTGCCCGACCGCTTCATTGACCACGGCGAACAGAATCAATTGCTGGCTGAACTTGGCCTCGACAAAAACGGCATTGTGCAAGCCGTTCGCACCCACAACAGTAACCAAAAATAATTTATTAAAGAACAGCTAATGAGCCCGACTTCCCCTATCATCGCCGACGTTCAAAATACCGCCGACACCCGCCAGATCGCCATCAACAAAGTTGGTATCAAGGCGATTCGCCATCCGATCAAGGTTCAGGACAAATCTACCGGCATTCAGCACACCATCGCCATGTTCAACATGTACGTTGGTTTGCCGCACAATTTCAAGGGCACCCACATGTCGCGCTTTGTGGAAATTCTCAACAGCCACGAACGCGAAATATCAGTTGAAAACTTCCCGGTCATGTTGCGTGAAATGGTTATCAAGCTTGAAGCTGAAACCGGTCATATCGAAATGAACTTTCCTTATTTCATCAACAAGACGGCACCGATTTCCGGCGTACAAAGCCTGATGGATTACGACGTCACCTTCATTGGCGACATCTGCCACGGCGAAATCGCCACCTCGGTCAAGGTCGTTGTACCGGTCACCAGCCTTTGCCCTTGTTCGAAGAAAATCTCAGACTATGGCGCTCACAACCAGCGCTCACACGTCACCGTTACCGCCCAGACGAACGATTTCATGTGGATCGAGGAAATCGTCCAACTCGTCGAACAGGAAGCCTCCTGCGAGCTTTACGGCTTGCTGAAGCGACCGGATGAAAAGTATGTCACTGAACGTGCATACGACAACCCGAAGTTTGTTGAAGACATGGTCCGAGATGTCGCCGCTCGGCTTAATGCTGAATCACGTATTGATGCTTACGTGGTGGAATCCGAAAACTTTGAATCCATCCACAATCACTCGGCCTATGCGCTGATTGAGCGTGACAAGAAAAACCCGTCGCCCCACGTTTGAAGCGAAACAGACAAATGGGTGCTCAGGCACCCATTTTCATATCAGCTGAACAGATTTGCCATAACCCAAAGTTTGCCTAACCCGGACATCATGCCCCTGCCCAGTTTCGACCCTGCTGACTACACCTCACAACTTTCAGACAAGCTAGAGAGCTTCAAGAAGGCCTTTACTAAATTCGGTCTGCCCGAGCCTATGGTTTTCGCATCAACGCCTCTGCACTATCGGATGCGCGCTGAATTTCGCATGTGGCATCAGGATGAACGTGTTGATTACGCGATGTTTGATTCCGACAATCCTAAGCAACCTGTCATCATTGAAGAATTCGCTGCAGCGACTCAAAGCATCTGCACGCTCATGCCCCGCTTGCGAGAAAGGCTGCAGGCTAGCGAAACTTTGAAGCGCAGGCTGTTTCAAATCAACTTTCTCGCCACGCTGAGTGGAGATCTCCTTGTTACGCTGATCTACCATCGCCCACTAGATGAATCCTGGGAAACAGCTGCACGCGAAATGGCGAATGAATTCAACATTCGGCTAATCGGGCGCAGCCGCAAACAAAAAATTGTTCTGGACCGCGACTGGGTGCTTGAAGAGTTTGAATTGAATGGGCGCCAGCTTTGCTATCAGCAAATTGAAGGTAGCTTTTCCCAACCCAATGCCGGCGTTAACCGTCAAATGCTCGGCTGGGCATGCGAACAAGCAGCTAGTCTTGGTGGTGATATGGTGGAACTCTACTGTGGCAATGGCAACTTCACTGTAGCACTCGCTCCACAATTTAAACGTGTACTGGCGACAGAAGTCAGCAAATCATCAGTGGCAGCAGCTAACTACAACCTTGCTGCAAATAACATTCAGAATGTAACGCTGCTCCGCATGTCGAGTGATGAGATCAGTGAGGCGCTGGCTCGAAATCGACCTTTCGAACGAATGAAGGATATCGACCTGGATAGTTACCGCTTCACAACATTATTTGTCGATCCGCCACGCAGTGGCCTGGACGCTACAACCCTAGCTTTAGCAGGAAATTTCGAAAACATTCTCTACATTTCCTGCAATCCGCAAACACTGCAGGAAAATGTAGCCGCTCTGCAGGCGACTCACCGCATTAGCGCAGCAGCTGTTTTTGATCAATTTCCCTACACCCACCATCTTGAATGTGGACTATTACTGACTCGTCGCGCTAATTAACGGTTACATATCAGCAATCTGTTACGGTCAACTGCCAAAACCGCTTGGTTTTTTATACCGATATAGCTGGATTATCAAGCCAGTACAGCGCTGCAATCGTTTTACCATCAGTAATCTGCCCGCTCCATACCGATTTCTTGGCATCACCTGGTGAAAGCTCAATCACATCAAGAAATTCGTTATGGTCGAGTTGCTTCTCACCCGCTAGATTCAGTCCGTGCGCGGTGAATATCTCAATGCGTTCATCTGCATAACCAATACAAGGGTGCATCACCCCAATGTAGCGCCAATCGTTTGCTACATACCCCGTTTCTTCTAACAACTCACGCTTGGCAGTGTCCAAAATCTCCTCGCCTGCATCAATTTTACCTGCCGGCAATTCGAGAAACACCTTCTTTAATGGGTAACGAAACTGGCGCTCAAAGAGCAAATTTCCATTGTCCAGAATAGCCACTATTACGACGGCACCAGGATGCGTTATGTACTCTCGGATTGAGGTTTTGCCATTGGGTAACATGACCTCATCACGATTTACTTTAAGCAGGGCACCTTCAAATACCCGCTCTGTCTGAATGGTGGTTTCAATAAGATGTGTATCGTTTGACAATTAATTTCTCCAAAAAAAACGCCCCGACCAGCGGGGCGTTTTCAAATCATTTGCGGACCTCAGAGCGAACGCAGCAATGCGTAGGCACAGAGCGACATGATCACCTGTGGGAACATACCGAGGAAGGCTACAGCCAAACCATTGGCAGAAATCAAAATGCGCATATCGGTACCAACGTTTAGCGGCGTGTCATCATCCGGCGTATCAAAGTACATGACCTTAACTACACGCAGGTAATAGAAAGCACCGATCAGCGAGAACAGTACAGCAACGATCGCCAACCACATGTAGCCGGCTGCAACCACTGCCTGCAACACAGAGAACTTGGCAAAGAAACCGATAAAGAAGGGCACGCCAGCCATGGAGAACATCACCATCAACATGATGCCTGCGAACCATGGGCTACGCTTGTTCAAACCCTTGAAGTCTTCAATTTTGTCAGCCTCGAAACCTGCACGGGACATCATTAGAATCATACCAAAGGCTGCCGTCGTCATCAGCACGTAAGCGATCACATAGAACATCGCTGAACTATAAGCATTCAAAGCATAGCGAGCGTCACCGCTGACCACGCCAGTTGTAATGCCAAGCAACATAAAGCCCATGTGTGAAATTGCTGAATAAGCAAGCATCCGTTTCAAGTTGGTTTGTGCGATAGCAGCCAGATTACCAATCGCCATCGACAAAACGGACAGGATAATCAACATCGACTGCCAATCCTGCGCCATGGTAATCATGCCATTAACCAGCAAACGCATGACGATTGCGAATGCAGCCAGTTTGGGCGCAGAACCAATCAACAAAGTTACTGAAGTCGGCGCACCATGATAGACGTCCGGAATCCACATATGGAAAGGAACTACGCCTAGCTTGAAAGCCAAACCAGAAACAAGGAACACTAGGCCGAACACCAATAGTGTCTTGTTTGCACCACCACCATAAAGTTTTTCAGCAATACCCGTAATTTCGAGGGTGCCCGTTGCACCGTAAATCATCGACATGCCGTAAAGCAGCAGGCCGGAAGCCAGCGCGCCAAGTACGAAATATTTCATTGCGGCTTCAGTTGAAACTGCCGAATCGCGATTCATTGCTACCATCGCGTACAAGGAGAGCGAAAGCAATTCAAGACCGAGATAGATGGTAACGAAATGATTTGCCGAAATCATGACCATCATGCCGAGGGTTGCAAACAAGGCAAGCACGTAATACTCACCTTTGTTCATAACCTCGCGGTCCAATATATAACCCCGTGAGTAGAACAGAACCACAACGACAGTCATGTAGAGGAAAAGTTTGAGCAGATCCGACATCAAGTCGTCTACAAACATATTACTGAAGGTATAAACGATCTCGCCAGTACTTGTATAGAACTGGATCAGCGCACAACCAACCAGTGTTAGTTGTGTCAGCACAAAGGTTACTGTGCGCCGACTATCCTTGACCGTCAAATCAACGAGGAGAATGACCAATGCCATAGCCGCCAGAAACATTTCAGGCGCAGCTGGCAGAAGATTGGGGACAACAAAATTGTCGAACATGTCGGCTACCGTTTATTGAATCTTGC
>ERZ724516.920-NODE-920-length-17452-cov-25.261309_pt1 | contig 17452 bp, 20 predicted proteins | sample MGYA00376049_ERZ724516 | MGnify/ENA primary metagenome ERZ724516 (study PRJEB28724, sample SAMN07190886) | activated sludge metagenome | isolation source: activated sludge of sewage treatment plant in Hong Hong | place: USA: Christiansburg, Virginia | collected... | reverse complement strand
CTTCCGCTTCCAATCTCAGGCAGAGGCGCAGCCACCGGCATGGGCGGAGGTGGAGCGTATTCCGTTGTGGGGATTGGTGCTGCGGTTGGGGCCGGAGTTGGTGGTGGCGGAGCTGTGGTTGGTGGTGGTGGGGTCGTCGTTGAAGGAGGCGGGGCAGTGGTTGTGGGCGCCACGGTTGTCGTTGCCCGTGCGGTTGTGGGCGCAGCAGCAGTGGAGGTGGGACCCACCCGTTCGGTTGTGGTCGTCCGTTGGACGGCCCGCACCTCCTGGATGCGGTCGTTGCCGGTGGCGTCGTCAGGGCCTGCGGCCAGGCCCGCAAGCATGGCCAGCATGAGGAATCCCGTGGTGCTCACCGCCAGCCAGGGCCAGGTTCTCGACCAGCCCGAGCGCTGCAACGGGGTCGGCGCACCCGGTGCTGTCGACGATGTTTCGGTGGTCGTCGGTGCGACAAAATTGGGTTGGAGTTCCGCTGGATACCAGCGCCCATCAGAAGCCCGCCACCACCCCGAATCAGGCTGATTATCGCTCATGGATGTCACTCACAGGCGCAATGCTCCCACACAGGGTGTTCATCCTGAGGCCTGGCCAGGGAAGGTGCCGGGGCGCGGCTGTCGCGCGTGGAGGCTCGTCATCTGAAACGTTCGAGTGTCAGCGCTTCTCGCAGGCGATCTTGTCGCCGTCGCGGTCGAGCCCAGCGTTGATCTGGTGGCGACTCCGGGCTACAGGTGAGCGCGTCGTCGAGGGCTCGCACTTCTGGCCAGCACCCGCTGGAGTCGTTGTCGGTTGAATCGTTGTATTGCAATGAACGGCAGGTGCGTCACAACACCGAAGACCACCATCAGCCCGCCCACCATCGGGCGGCACCACAGGAGAAACGCCGGTCCGGCACACAGGTTGGTCCAGTGCACCAGTTCGGCTCGTCGGGTCTCGGCTGCGAAGCGGTTGAGGTGCTGTTCGGAGCGGCTGGTCAGGTGTCGTTTGGAGAACCCGTCGGGAAAGAAGTTGCCCGCTTCTGGCAGGCGGTCCTTCCAGTTTCCGATGCGCAGGTGTCGTTGGTAGAACGCGCCATGGGCCTCGAAGGGCCGTTCGCGGGTGATGACGTTGTCCTGGTCCAAACGGCCCAGAGGCACGCGGCTGAAGTAGAACCCGGAGCCCAGGCCGATGAACAGCCACACAACCACCGACAGGCCCACGGCTGCGTGGTCGCTCAGATGCAGGATCACGTGAGTTCAGACTCGAAGGCGGCGGCCCTCTGGGTGAGATCGATCGTTCGACCACTCCATCGTGTGGAACGCCGCACGAGCGTGCGCCACGTTGAGCGCACGAAGACGCCGAAAAACGTCACCAGTCCCACCGGGTACAGCACCGATGTCCACCACCTGAATCGCCCCACCCGATGAAGCAGCACCGCCAACTGAGCGACGAAAGCCATGTAGATCCCGGCGTGAAGCAGCAGGGATTGGCCGGCGATGCCGTCGACAAGACCGAGCGTCGCAGAGCCGAGGGCAGTCACCCACAGCACCGTTGCGGCCAGCGTTGGATACCGGGTCGACAAGGCGCCGGCACAGAAGTTCTTGGTCCACCCCTCGAGGAGACCGCGCACGCCCTTGGGGTACATCCGGAAGTTGATCAGATCCGCGCCCAGCCTGATGTTCACGGTGAGTCCCGCATCCTGATATCGCTGGGCCAACGCCACATCCTCGGCCACGTCCGTCCGGACGGATTGGTGGCCGCCCACTCGCTGATAGTCGGCGAACGTGGTGGCCAGCACCGGGCCAAAAGCACCGGTCGGGGGGGAGGAGTGACCGGCCCCAACACCCATGATGGCAATGACGTTGAACAGCGCCGACAGTTGCTCGTACGGCCTGACCGCGACGTGGTGTGGTTGCACAGACAGCAGCCCACCGATGTTGCGTTGTTGGCCCGTCACCACGTCGAGCGCTCCGGGTGCCATGCGGACGTCGGCGTCGATGAAGACCAGTTGGAGATCACCCCCTTCGTCCGTGGTCAATCCCAAGAGCCGCTGTGCTGCAGCCACCCCGTTCCAGCACGCCCAGCTCTTGCCGGTCCAACCAATCGGTAGGTCTGGGGCCCCAACCACGACGACTCCATCCACGGCGTTGGCGATTGAAGCGGTCTGGTCGGTGGAGTGGTCGTCCACCACGATGATCAACGGTGTGCGCGTCGCGGCCCGGTCGGCGGTCAGATCCATGAGAAGCCCGCCGAGGCTTCCCGCTTCGTTGCGGGCCGGGATGATGATCGCTCGTTGCAGTCCCGCAGGGGTTGCGGCTGCCGGAGCGTGAGCGACTGGTTCGATACCTGCTGCCAGCACCCGTGGGCGCCCGAAGACCACCCAACCCAAGACCCAACCCGTCACACAGAAGACGATGGTTGCCGTCATGAATCCGTCACCATGCGCCCTGGGCTGCGCAGCGTGCAATTCGCCGGTCCGGTCGCGTTGAAATCATCACCACCGAAACCCGACAGCCGTGTTGATCCCAAGAGCGCTCATGGGTCAGCAGACTACGTGCGAGCCGCATGACTCAGGTGAAGGCAGCGGACACGAGCCATTCGTAGGTGATTAGACGTCGAGGTTTGGCTGATTGTCGCCACCCTGGCGGTTGGGGCTATCCGGTCGCTCTGGCTGTGGTTTCTGCGGGAGCGTCCTCACCGTCACAAGATTTCGGACCTGGGCGTCGTTATCAGGGGGAAGTCGAGCAGCAGTCATGAACTCATCAATGCTCCAGAAGCCTCCGAAGCGTTGACGTGCGACGATCGCACGCTCAGCCGATTCGACATCGAGCCCGGCGCGACCAAGAAAGTCGGCCAGCGTTGCGGTGTTCACATCGATCAATGCCTGGTCGTCGTGGCTACTCGGCCGTTCGCGTGCCGCAGCGGTTCCGGCATTTGGTCTCGCCGGAGACGGTGGACGAAGAACTGATGTTGGTGGGGGAGGAAGGGGCGCATGGCTGGAGTACTGGTTGGCAGTTCCTTGACCGCCGACGGCGCCCGCCGCTCCCCACGTCGGGACCGCTGAAGCAGCGCCGTTCGAGCCAGCCGCAGGGCGTGACGAACTGTCTGCGCCGGCTTTGAATCTGAGCCAAGACCGATTGATGGCAAGCGCGTGCACGAACCCGCCTGCCCAGACGCCAAGTGCCAAGAACATACCGACCTTCGATTGCCATCTCGACGAATCAGCTGTGCCGTCAGGAAGCCGCGGACCCGACCCGGACAATGCCATAAATGCGACAGTCGCAGCGCCGTAACCACCTGCGGCGATCAGCCAAGACCGGCGCTTCGCAGAGATACCGACGTAGAGGAACGACGCCCACGTGAAGCAGCAGCAAAACAGGGTCCCGGCAATCCAAACCGAGTTTCTGAGACGCCAGTTTTGGTCGCTCAGTAGTTCCTCAGCTGTTGTCACCCGTCGTTCCCGACCGGTTCTTCGTGCTTTTCCAGGAGCGTGACCCTCCCCACAGGTGCACCATCAACTCGCCTCGGTGGAAGACGGCCACCGAGGCCCCACCCCCGAGTGGTTTGGGATTGTAGTCCGCTGGCAATCGACGATGGATCCGCCATGACATCCGTGAGGAACGTCTCCCGGACGCCGTCGAGTTCGCCTTGGGAGAACGGCAGCAGTTCGATGACGTGGAGTCGGCCGGTGAGCGATTGGGCAGCCCTCGCCGGCGCGTCGAACCTGGTCGAACCGGTGTCGGTATGTGGTCAGTGGCCATCCGCCCCCGGTGTGGTCGCTCGCGTTGCGCCGCAGGCAGCCAGTCGACAGCCCTCATGTGGTGAGGTTCGGGAAGCACTGATGGCGGGCGAGGCGGTCCTGCCAGGCATCGTGATGCAGGAGGCGCTCCAGACTCTGAGCGAAGGTCGAGTCAAGGACGGGATCGTTGCCGAGCTTGAAAATTGCCGCTGTTGGTTGCGAGTCGATCCGACCACCGGCAGGCCACCGAGTTGTACACAACGTGCCGCACGAGGGGAGTCAAGGTGGGCACGGTTGATGCGCTGATCGCCGGGCTGTGCCTGCGCCGGGACCTCGGTCTGCTCAGCGCCGATCGAGACTTCGAGCACATGGCGCGGTTCACCGAACTGAAGCTGTGGCGTCCCGACCCCGTGGATCAGCCGGAATGATCCCACGGCCAACGGGGTCGATGAGCGGGTGACCCTGAGGTCAGCGAGATCCGTCCGGCACGCGCTGCAGCGATCTGGTCGCGCTCTTCGACGTAGGCGCGAATGGCGGCGAGCTAACCATCGTGCTCGCATCATCCGGCAGACCAAGGCCTCCTGCAGGCCGTCCACCAATAGGTGACGGAGCGAACGTGGGGAGCGCTGAGCGGGCACTGCGGTCATGGCCGGCCGGGTTCACGAGCAAAGCCCAGACGTATGCCGACCTGTTCGCCCAGCCAGGCCGGCAGTCGAGTGAGTTCCGAAGAGCACTGTGGCGAGACTGGTTTGCATTCGATGACTGGTCTCTGCGTGACGGAAGTGGCGAGGTGACATCGAAGGCGTCCACGTCGACAGCTACCTGCCGCACCAGTCCGAACTCGGAGACAAGCTACGCCTGAAGGTCGAGGTGCTCGCAGCCCACACCGACGATCTTGGGCATGGCAAGTGGCGCCTGCTCACCATCACCGCTTTCGAGCTGCTCGTACCTCCAGCTGGCCTGAACAAGCAGCAACGCAGGCAGATCGACCGGATGCGGCGGGACTGGGATGACGCTGTCTCTGATGTCGTGGCCCCGATTGAACGCTCGCGGCCAGAAGTGCTGCTTCGGCGGGGTGCTGACGAGGCGACGACGTCAGCTTCCATGCCATGGCAGACGAAGTCGTGGTCAATCCTCCCGCCTTTACCGGCGAGCCAAGGCGACGCGGAGGACGGCCACCATTGGGGGAGGGAGCGTCCCGGGTCGCCCAAGTCCGCTTGTCTGCAGCCGACTACGAGGCGGTTGTCCGGGCGGCAAAGTCCCGGAGTGAGTCGCTCAGCGAGTTTCTCCGTCGTGCAGCCCTAGAGGCCACCCGGGTGACCTGATACACCGACACTGCATCCCGTCCAAGGCTTGATGTCGAGTCCACCTGGCCAGGAGGTGGTGCCGGAGACCTCGTCGGCGGAGACACGGCCGAACGTGTCGGCCAGCACCTACATCGAGTCGGGATCGCTCGGGTCGGTACCAATTTCGACCGCCATACGTTCCAGCCCGTCCCGGCGTGGCGGGGGAACCAAGTCGAGGTCGCCGGGCGAAGGGTGATCGTGGTCGTCGTAATCGTGGTCGTGTGCGTCAATCGTGGCCAGGCATTCGGCCGTCACCGACGCGGGCCACCCCTTGTGGCGATGACAGAACTTGACCCACTCGCTGAGCACCGGGTTGAGGAACTCGTCGGCCTCGAGGTTCTCTGTCGCCACGTCGCCAAAGCGGAGCAAGAACCCCTCGACCACCATGGGCGACCAGCGGTATCGATCGCCGCCGGCAAAGCGCTCGCTGTAGTGGATGAACAGCTCGCAGAACTCGCCGACATCGTGGGCAAAGCCGGGATCGCCTTCGAACCCGATGGCGGCGGCGACCCCGTCGGCGTTGAGGAAGTCGCGGATCATTGCCTCCTGCACCTCATCGTTCGCCGGGGTCGGTTCCGGCGGCTCGATCGACGGCAGGCCCGCCAGCGTCTGTTGGGCAAGCGGGGCGTACACGAAGTAGTCGTCGGCGATCGGGCGGTCCTCCAACATCTCGGTCATGGCCATGGCCTCGAGGAGACGCCCGACGACCTCCTCGACCGGCATGGGCTCGATGTGGCGGATCACGTCGGTCCGACAGGCCGGCTCGTCCGGGTCGGCGGGCCATGGGGTGCCGGGCGTGAACCAACTCCGGTACTCATCCATGGGGGTAACGATGAACTCCACTGCGAACGGCCCATCCTCAACGGCGATGCTGCCGAAGAGCACCTGGTCGGGCCACCCGCCGGGCCAGTGCAGCTCGACGCCCACGCACGCCAGATCCCCCAGGTCGTCGTAGCTGTGCCACCCACCCGACGCAGTGGCGTTCCACACAGCGTCGGCCCAGTCGGGCCGGCCGACCTTGGCCTCCAACTGCGCCACCCGCACTTCCAGCTCCGGCCGAGCCTCCTCGGTGCAGAACGGCAGGCAGGGGCGGATGCAGTCGACATACCGCGCGTCGGGAGCGAGCCGTTGACTCTCGGTCAGTGCGAAGGCGACGGTAGTCAACATCTCGTCGGCGGCTCCCGGCGGGCCCTCGCCCAGCAACTCGCTCGGCCGCAGCCCGGTTTCTCCGCCAGGCATGGGATCATCGTCGGCGATCAGATTCACCAGGCCGACCAACTCACAGGCCAAGAACTCGACATCGGCAGGATGGTCGTCTCGCAGAGGGCTGAGCTGTGACGCGAACGTCGCGAACAGGTTGATGGCGGCCGCCTCGGGGGAGCCATCGTCCGAGTCCGGCATGGCCGCAAGCGGCGAGTTTCGTGCGAATGGTCCGGCCGGTTGGAGACCGTCGCCGTCGCCGGGGGGAGTGCCCGGCCCACTCTGTTGGGGTTCATCTTTTTGGCGTCTCGGCATGGACCGATTCTGTCAGCCGGCGTCCGTTTGGTGCGAGGGCGCTGGACCGAGGGGCGACCCGTTGGGGATCAACTCCAGTCGTTGAGTTCGGCGAACGCCGCCATGGCATCCAGCGGCAAGAACGGCGCCACCTCGATCAGCTTCTTCGTGTACTCGCTCAACAACGCTCCTGTGGCCTCTGGAGCTCACCAAACTACGGGACCGCCTCCGAGGGATGGGGCTGCGAAGGAACCTGCCTGTTGGGACGGGGGCCGAGCGAAGGGGTCAGAAGTTCGGATCGCCGTCCGTCCACTTCTTGCATTCGAGCTTTCCGGAGATCGTGGCCGGATTATCGCTGTTCTCACCCACCCGAGTTGAATCGAGCGTCACCGAATCGTCACCAAACGTGACGGACTCCTGGTTGTACGGCGTGTCGTCGTGCTTGCCGCCGTACCAACCATCACCATATTCGGGCGCACCGATATGGATGTCCGTAGGCTTGAGGTCCGCGATAAGCGTGTAGTCCTCCTCGGCCGCGTGCAGTGCGGTCAGGTTGCCCTCGCTGCCGTAGCAGACCACTCGATCCACCGTGACCTCAGTGGAGAACTTCGGTGTCTCGATGTTGAGGGCGTTCGTTTGATCAGGCATTGCTACTAACTGGCTCTGCTCCTCGACGGGCGGGCTCTGCGTCGTAGTAGAGGTTCCGTCCGAAGTGTCAGCGGGTGAAGCATTTGGTTGGGGCCCGTCGCCGCAGCCAGCAATGGTCAACATGGCGGCTGTAACTACGCCAAGTCGGACTGGATGAAATCGTTTGATGCTGGCCTGCCTTCTTTTGATGGTCACCATGCGAGTGCGACTGGCCGTCAGTCCAACCGAACCGATTACTACCCCAAAGTTGAGTGGTCAAAGTCCGCAATCAACCGTGGTTCCGAGTCAGGAGCCTCCACGATGTAGTAGTCAGTTGTGCCGCTCTCGTTTGCGTTCGAGACGATTGGCATGTCGTCCCAGGTTGTCCCGATGAGGTCCGCCCCGGTTGGCGGCAGCGGCAGCCAGGTTTCGCACCCAATCGATCCTGCCGAGTCAAAGGTCTCGCCTGACAGCTCGGAGTCGCCGCCAAAGTAGCCATCGAAGAAGAGGTCCTGGCCCCAGAAACCGAACGACTTCGTGCACAGCTCCAGCGCTTCGGTTTGAGGATGTTCAACATCGAGCGAGGTCGAAACGACCTTGGCACCGCCGTTTTGATTGTCAATCGTGCAGAAGTCACCAGCACCCTGCCACTCGTAGGAGCTGTAACATGCGTTCTTGCCATCGACCGGTTGCGGGTCTAGGCCACTTGAGACGAGCGACGGCAAGGATTGTGCCATGTCTGGGCTATCCCCGTAAGCCTCAAAGTAGACGGTGCCTTCTCCTGCCTTGTCGAATCCTGAATAGTTTATGAAACTCTCACTTGATCGGTTAATCCCCTCACCGGATTGGGTCGGTTCGTATTCGTCTGCAGCTGGCAATTCGGTGACGGCTCCCGTGCTCGGGTCGAAAACCTGGAGCGTCACGGGGTCAAAAATCAGGCCATCCTCTGTTACTTGAGGCGTGCCCCTGTTTGAGCGTTGGTCCTCTGCCGAACCCACGATCCCAGTTTCCATAATTTCACCGGCGTCAGTATCTACCACCAATACGTGCCGCATGAAACTATCATCTTGAACACGGAATGCTGCGAGCGAGTTGGCGGACGGTGGTTCCGGGCTGGTTGTCGTCGTGGCTCTTGGGGCTGAAGTGGTTGTGGGGGCTTGGGTCGTCGTGGTTGAAGTGGATGTGGCGGATGAGGTCGTGCTGGCAGGACCTTCTGCTTTATCCTCCGGCGCATCTGCGCCACATCCGACCGATAACACGAGCGCTAGAGCCAAAAACGCGGTCATGAACTGGTCTGTTCGTTTCATCTGATCCACGGTAGTGGGACAGCTCGCTCGGATGCCAGTTCGACGCAGCGCTACATGAGGCGGGGTTCGGCAACACTGCCGAGGGGCGTATTAGACGGGAGCCATGGCTGGTCTCAGCCAGTCTCGCTCGTCCAGCCATGCCCACGCAGATTCGATGTGGTGCTGAGTGAACATGCCCGCCTTGCGCCTGTTCCAGTCCTGGACCCGTTGGGTCACGTCGGCGAGGTCGCCGGTTGAACTGCTGCGGGTCGCCGCCCAGTGCACAGTGGCGAGTAATTCTAAGCCGTAGGTCGATGCGTAACCTTCGACCAGTCGAAGGACTCGTTCCATCCGACCGGCAATGCCCGGTTCACCTGCCAGCACATTGGCCGCATCGTCGAGGGCTCCGTCGAGAATCACCAGAGGTTCGGCCTCGGACACCTTATTGGAGCCGTCGCCAAAACCCTCGACGTAGTGGCCCTCGATGGCTTTGAGTAGGTGCCGGAGCCCGTCGGCGTAGGGGCCGTAAAGGTTGGGTTCGAATCGGAGCGCCAGATCCTCGCCCGCTTCTTGGAGGAAGTACATCAGCTTTTGGGTCTCGATCAGCGACGTGCCAAGCGCGAGTCTGTCGTACTGGTCCAGCATCGAGACGAGGGCTGCCCTCGCTGGCGTCATCGTTGGCACCTCTGACGCTGGCGCCATCGAACGTGCCGCTGGGGCCCCGGTCGGAACGTACAGCTCAACGGTCAGGTCGAGACCTTCGAGTTTTCGTTCGATGAGTGGCCGGACCTCACTCCAGTCGAGCCCACCGTTGCCACAGCCAAGCGGGGGCAGGGCGATTGAGCGCATGTCGAACTTGGCAACCACCTCCCGGAGGTCGTCCAGGCCCGCTGCAATGTCGGACATTCGAGAACGGGACCGCCAATGGCCTTTGGTCGGGAAGTTGATGATCCAATGAGGCGGCGTCAGCCGGCCGTCATCGAAGACGAACATCGTGCCGAGGGCCACTTCGTCACGCTTGCACGCCCGTTCGTAAGCCTTGAAGTTGGCCGGGAACGCGTTCTTGAACTGCAGGGCGATGCCCTTTCCCATGACACCGACCGTGTTGACCGTGTTGACGACCGCGTCTGCGCTCGATTCGAGGAGGTTCCCGGAGTGCTCAACGAAGGTAGTCATGGAAAGTACCAGCCTGGTCTGGCGAGGACCGTCGTGGGTTTGCCCACCCTACTCAGCAGGTCTTCTACGTGCCGACGCTGAGCGTCGGTTTGAGTCGCAACGCCGAGAAGCACACCCCATGGCAAGTGGCGATGCACCAGAAACTCGGCCATGCGTCGCTCCATGCGGTCCGGTTTGTCCGGCGTGTTGTTCCACATCCGACCATCCATGAGCGGCCAGTCGATGAACTGGTCGAGGGTGGTTGGGTCGACACTGAATCTGGCGTGGTTGAGCGCAGCGTTCCGATCCGTGAAGACCAAGTCAGCTCTGCTTTCGACGACTCGGTCGACGCTCGTCACGAGATAGACGATTTCATCCTGTCCGCCGTTGAATGAAGTGACGCCGCCTGTGTAGATCGACCCCAACATCGGTGACCGCGGCGCGAAATAGAACGGCACGTAGTCAGCGACAACGCCACCAGGACCTACGGGTACCCGCCGGCGCCGACGAGCGTCCTTGATCGAGTGTTGCCCGATGTCGGTCTTCAGCCCGCTCTCGGCCCGGACCCTGTTGTCGCTACTGAGTCCGGTCTGCGCGATCCTCAGAAGGTTGCTGATATGGGTGAAGTGGAAGAGTTTCTCGCGGAGGTTGCTCATGGCTCCACAGACCGGTTCCAGAGCGCCGCCCAGGTGAAGTTGACGCTGGTGACGTCGAAGATGAACTCTTCGGACCGGCCCTCGAAGGGGTGCCGCAGGTAGCGAACGGTGTCGGTGCCGTCGGGTGAGACCTCCACGAGCGCCAACACAAAGTGTTTTGGCTCGTTGAGCGCGGTCAGGATCTCGTTACGGCTAACGGTGACGGTAGGGGCACCCTGGATACGACCCTTCACCTCGATGAACTTCACATCGCCCAACCCGCCGTCGGTTGCGGCACGTCGAGAGCGAATGTCGTAACCGGGGTGGTTGCGGTGTGTTTCGTTGAGGTCGACCGCCTGCCAACCGAGCTGGGCCTCGGCTTCGAGGACTGCTTCGACAGCTCGGCGCTCGACCTCGGCGCGAGAGATCACGAACTGTTCGGGCAGCGAGCTGGGGGTGTCTGTGAGAAGTCGCGCCGGGACGATGAGCGCTCCACCGACGACGGTTGGCGGCAAGGCTCGGAGGCTGCGCTCAGCCTCAAGTTGGGCGGTTCGACTCTCAAGTCGTTGCGCCAAGCGGTCGGCCCGGTTGCGCGCTCGGTCGACGTTGGCCTGGGGCATCTTGCCCGTCTCGGCCTTGAGTTGGAACTCGTTGGCACGGTGGTACCAGTGGTTGACCTCACGGGTGAGACGTTCCATGACGGCGGCGAGGGTGGCATCCACCCGTGCCTCGGTGTGAAGACGAACTCGGGCGAGATGCTCCGGGATGGCTACGCCGATGGCGTGGTTGGTGCCAATCGACTCCAGATCGGATGTCAGCCAGTCGGCCTCAAGCGCGGAATCGACTTGTTTCAGCTCGGTTTCGGCTGGCGGCCTGTAGTCGAGGTAGGGCGCGTAGCCTGCAACGACGGCGTTGTTGTCTCCGTCGATCTCGACGAACTCGAAGCGGCGGCTCACCACCGTGTGAGGCGCGTTGCGGGTGGGGCGCCCATCGGCGATGGCATGTTCCAGCATGACCAACACCCGTGGCTCGTTCTGCGTGTCGGCGTCGTCGACCAGCACGGTCCCCTGGGTGAAGAGACCGGCGTGACGCTCCAACAGGAGGTCGATCGTGGCCGCGAGCAGTGGATGACCGGGTGCGAGCAGCTCGGCTGGCGGTGCGCCCGCTTGCCGGATGAGCTCCGTGTCGAATGTGATCCGCTCATAGCGGGTGAGCACCGGCGCCCGGCGCCGATTTCGCGGTCCCGTGCCCGGACCGAGGACGGAACGGAAGCCAGCTGGAATCGTCCCGGCTCCCGCTCGGTCGCCTTCCCACCCAGGTGGTCCATGGCGGCGAGGAAGAACGCGCGGATGTAATGGGGCTGTAAGCGTCGAGCCGAGGCCTCCAGCATCTCTATCCGGATGCGCTCGATGTCGGTGAAGGCCAGGGTCTCCTCTGCCAGTGGTGGGTGCTCGATGGCGTCGCGGATACGGCCTTCGACGGTGTCGTCGATCACCTGGTTGATCCGGTCCCGCACCTCTGGATCGTCGCCGTAACGTATGGCGTCCAAGAGCAGCCGTCGCAGCTCGGCCCCGCTGAGTGCTTCGCCTAAAACGTCGAACACCTGGCCCGAGTACGCGATCCGCTGCTGGTCGATCTTGGCGAGGAGGCGAAGGTAGACCTGTGCTTCGCGGGTGTCGGCCGCCACCAGGTTCCACATGTGGCACACCTCGGTCTGACCGATCCTGTGCACCCGGCCAAAACGTTGCTCAATGCGGTTCGGGTTCCAGGGCAGGTCGTAGTTGATCACCAGGTGAGCACGCTGCAGGTTGATGCCCTCGCCGGCAGCATCGGTGGCTACCAACACCAGGCATTCCTCGTCCTGGGTGAAGCGGGCCTGGATCGTGCGGCGTTCCTCTCGTGGTGTGCTACCCGAAATGTGCACTACGGCATCGGAGTCGCCCAGGAAGGTCCGCAGCCGGTCGACCAGGTAGTTCATCGTGTCGCGGTGTTCGGTGAAGATCAGCAACTTGCGACGGTCCCCGTCGGGACTGAACATCGCCTCGGCCGTTTGAAGCAGACCGGAGAGCTGCAACCACTTGGCGTCCACGCCCTGGCCCCGAAGTCGTCGGGCCAGCTCTTCCAATTGCTTGAGCGTGCCTACCTCGAGTTCAAGTTCGGCAATGGTGGCCGCCGCAGTCGCTGCGTCGACAACCTCCGCCCCAAGCTCCTCTTGCTCCTCACCATCGAGGTCGTCCCAGCCATCGAGATCGAGGCCGCTACCGGACCCCTCGGCATCGTCACCCAGCAGCGATGACAGGCGTTGTTCCTGAGGAGAGATCCCCAGCGCGGCGGTCCTCGCCCGCTGCCGTTCCTCGACGATTCTCGCTTCGAGCTTCTTTCGGCGCCTGGCGAGTGACTGATAGATCGCCTCGGGCGACGAGGCCAAACGCCGCTGCAGCATCGTGAGCGCAAACCCAACGGTGTTTCCCCGGCGGCCCTGACCCTCCTGGGTCAGCCGGTCGGCCCGGTTCATCTGCTCGCGGACGTACTCGGTGACCTCGTCGTAGAGGGTCATCTCGTCGTTGGACAGCTCGTAGCTGACCGTGGTGGCGCGTCGCTCTGGGAAGAGGGGCTTGCCCTCGAACGTCAGCAGCTTCTCCTTCACCATGCGCCGCATGAGGTCGCTTGGGTCCCCCGAGTGGACGCCGTCGCGGAAGCGGCCCTCGAACCGGTCGCTGTCCAGCAGGGCAAGGAACAATTGGAAGTCCTCATCCTTTCGGTTTGGGCGAGCCGCTCGACGAGATCCTCGCGTCGGGCGATCTGGTCGACTCGACAGATCAACTGGTTCCGCTCGGCGAACACGTCCCCGGCATGGGTGCTGTCGAGCAGCTCCTTGGTGACGATGTCGAAGCGAAGCCCGAACTTGTCGAACAGCTCGTCCTGCCACTGGTTGGCCAGGCTTCCGGGTGCGACCACCAGGATGCGTTCGGCATCGCCCCTGATGATCAGCTCTTTGATGTAGAGGCCCGCCATGATCGTCTTGCCCGCGCCGGGGTCGTCGGCGAGCAGGAACCGCAGGGGCTGGCGGGGGAGCATTTCGCCGTAGACGGCTTCGATCTGGTGGGGGAGCGGGTCGACCTCGCTGGAGGTGAGCGCCAGGTAGGGGTCGAAGAGATGGGCCAGATGGATGCGGCGGGCTTCGGCGGCCAGCCGGAAGAGGTGGCCGTCGCCGTCAAAGCTCCAGGCGCGACGGGTGCCCTCGTGGACCTCGAAGGTGCCCTCGTCGCTGCGGTAGAGCAGCTGTTCCCTCGGTTGGTTGTTGGCGTCCCGGTAGGTCAGCGTGATGGCTTGATCGCCATGCCACGACGCGGACACGACGGTGACCGGCCCGCCCGGCTCGATGCCATCCGCGACCGCACCGGCTACCAGGTCCTCCAACGACGACACGCGTTCACCCTACGCGAGCACTGGGTGTTGATCGGGGCTGCCGAGCATCCCGCACGCCGACGCCAGCACAAGCCCTGATTGAGCCTGATTTGCAGGACCACTTGCCTTGGAACCGACCGACCTCGACCGACTCCACGATCCGGCACACCGCTGATCGATCAGCCGGTGGTGGCATGCGATGCGCCGCCAGCACGCCGAGAAGCTCGATCGACCGAAGCCGAAGGCCCGGTGTGCAGAAGCCTCACCTCCGCTCCTTCCTCGGCGGTCACGTTGGGGAGGAGGGACAGGATGGCGAAGACCGGCGCCGCCCGCTTGGTGTTTACACCCTGCGCCAGTTGGTCAAGCGTGACCCGGTCGACGTAACCGTGGTCCAGCAGGATCTCCCATGCGAGGTTGAAGAGGCTTGCAGACACCGGACGGCTTGTGCCGAGATCTGCAGCTCGACGAGTCTTGACCTGGATGCCCATTGGGGTCAGTGGCCCGAGCAGGTTCTCGCTGTTTTTCTTGAGCGTCTCGATGGTCGTTCTGCCCCGAAGCACCACCCACAACAGGTCGTAGAGCTCCGCATCAAATAGCTGAGCGTCGGCGAGCTTCTGCTCCGAACCAGACAACTGGGATGCCTTGACGAGCCCCTCGGTTGCCCGAGCGAGAGCAGCGTCCGCGAATTCGGCTGCAAGTTCGTCGCTCGGAACCTGCCGGTTCCAAAGATCGATGTCGAAGTCGCCGCCCACGTCGGTGAGTTCGAGCAGGCACTTCCGTTCCAAGATCAAGGCCTCTGCTGCGTTGCTCGTTTCGGCCCAGCACACGTAGATGTCGAGAAGGTCGAGGGCATCCCGGCCCCAGCGCTTCGCACGACTCGGGTTGCCAGCTTCCGCCTTGGCGGTCTTCGATCGGAGCCAGTCAGGGTCGGCCAAAGCCTTGTCGAGCGCTGCCTCGCCAAGCCCAGAAACAAGGCCTTTGCCGCTGACGTAGGCCTTCAGACGGCCCCTGACGCCCCATCCGCTTCGCGGCCCCGCCATACCCACGTAAATCAGTTGGCCGTCAGCTCCCAGCCGAGCTACGTACACCCCACTTGAGCGAGAGGCGGACGCCGCGGCGTCAGCGAGCGGCAGCCAATGCGACCACTGGGCGAGGGCTTCAAGGGGTTGGAGCGAGGCGTCCATGACTCATTGCTACTTCACCTCGCGGGAGTGGGAAGGCGGTGATGCGCCGCCGAGCTGTCTGCGCTGCCGGAAGAGTCCTCGCCGTTGAGGCCGCTGCGCCTCACACCCCCAACCGTCGTAGTCAGGTGACCACGCTTCGGCTGCCTCCAGAATGCGGCGACGAAACTCAGCCAGCCTGGCTGGCTCGGGAACAGCATGGTCGACGATTACGAGGTGATGGGCCGAGCGGTCGGTGTCGTGCCGCCGAAAGCCCGCGGCCTGGAGCGCGTCGGCAGCATCAACCGTCTGGGCCTCGTCCGAGAACGTCAGGACGTGATCGATGTCGCGAGGCTCGTCGCAGGGATCGCCCTCGCTCAACAGGGTCGCCAAGACCAGCACGTCCGAGCCCGACCGACGCTGTTCGCAGGAGAGGGCGAACGACCGCGAGTAGGTCTCACCAAGCGCATCTGGCACGCACGACACTTCGGCGTCGACGGAACTGAAGGCCTGGCATGCATCGGTCGCCGCGTCGTCCTCGAACCCGTCGGCGGCGTAGGCGAGCCAGTCCCACCCATGCGGACCTAACGACCGGGCAATAGGGGAGTGCTCACACGGAGCGCATGCGGCCGCAACCTAAGCGCCTCGCTCGCCCGCCCGCTTGTCGCCAGTCTTCCCGGCAGCGTTGAGGCGTCGCAGAACTTGGGCCACCTTGACTGTGAGTAGCTGCGGAGCGTGCAGCGATTCGTGGGGGTCGGAAATCGTCGCTGCGACCCGGCCGCCAACCTCGGTATCGAGAAGTAGCTCGATCGCTACGGAGGCGTCGAGCACGATCACCGGGCGTCGCGCTCGGCTCGGAGGAGTTCGGCTGCAGGCTCGCTGAGTTTCACCGATGAGCGGCTGGCGATTCGGCGGAGCACGTCTTGCCATGGAGGGTGCGCCACTGCTTGGCGCAACTGAGCAAGCGCGAAGTCGCTCAGCGACCTCCCTTCGTTGGCTGCTCGGGTCTTCAGCTCACGATGGAGGTCATCAGGGGACACACGGATCTGGACGGCGGGCATGGACGCCTTCCATTGCTTGCAGTGTGCAGCTGAGAGTCGCGGGTCAGGTGCAGTCCGCGCAGCGGACGAATCCACTATGAAGTCGAGACGAATCCACTACGAGGTGCGGACGAATCGACTACGAAACCACGGTCATGCGCCATACTGGACACCGTGAACTGGGATCCTGACGCACTGATTCCCCGAAGGGCGCTTCCGATCGCACGGCGACGAATCGCCGCTTCGAGGGCCGTGGTGATCAACGGCCCGCGGCAGAGCGGCAAGACCGAGCTACTCCGAGAGCTGCATCGCACGGCCGGCGGCACGTTGGTCAGCCTGGATGATGCCTCAACTCGGACGGCAGCGCTTGAGGACCCAGGTGGGTTCGTCAACGGACATGACGCCCCATTGTTCATCGACGAGGTTTAGCGCGGCGGCGACCCGCTCCTGCTGGCAGTCAAAGCACGCCTGGATAGATCGAGAGCCAAAGGTCAGGTGGTGATGGCCGGCTCAACGAGGTTCCTCAGCGAGCCTCGTCTCTCCGAGTCCCTCGCAGGTCGAGTTCGTTTCGTCGACCTCTGGCCGCTGGCCCAAGGTGAGATCGAGAGCACAGTCGACGGTCTGGTGGATGCGGCATTCGGAGGTATGGCGCGGCTTCTGGACCTGCGCGTGTTCGCTGAGTCGCGTGAACAAACGATGGCGCGGGTGTGCCGCGGGGGATTTCCGGAGGCGGTGTTGGCAGACGATCCAAGCGAGCGTCGTGACTTCTTCAGCGACTACGTACGAACGATTACGGCGAGGGACGTGAGGCTGATCCGCGATATCGCCGACCTTGCCGGACTGCGTCGAGTGGTGCGCCTCAGCGCCGCGCAAACGGCGGGTGAGCTGAACATCGCCGAGTTCGCTCGATCAGCCGACCTGGCCACGGACACCTGCCGCCGCTACTTGGCATTGCTGGAGACTGTCTACTTGCATCACCTGGTGCCTGCATGGTCGAGGAACCTCACCGCCAAGGTGCGGCATCGACCGAAGATTCACGTCACCGATACCGGCGTGGCCGCTCAGCTTCTGGGCGTCGGCCCGGACGCGCTCAGCAGGCCCGGAACCTCGGTGGCGGGTCACCTGTTGGAGTCGTTCGTTGCCGGGGAACTTGCCCGCCAGCTGACCTGGTCGGACACCGACGCGGAACTGTTCCACTGGAGCGATCGTGGTGGCGCTGAGGTGGACCTGGTGTTGGAGTCGAGCGATGGCAGGGTCGTTGCCATCGAGGTGAAGGCCGCTGTGGACATCAACGAGGCCGACACCAAGTGGTTACGGAAGATGCGGGACAAGCTCGACGACCAGTTTGTGGTCGGCATTGTGTTGCACTGCGGCGAGAGGCCACGTCGCCTGGGCGATCGGGTGGTGGCCTTGCCCGTCTCGTCGCTGTGGGCTGATGAATCGCCGAACCCAACTCGTAGCTGAATTCGGCGCAACGGGTGTGACGACTACCGGCAGCGTCGAGACTTGGGGCTACCCGGTGAAAGCCGGTTGGAGCGGTGTCGTTCCGGCGTCGCCGGGGATGACCGCAGGTGGGTTGTCCAGGGGAC
>ERZ724516.919-NODE-919-length-17463-cov-8.433651_pt1 | contig 17463 bp, 13 predicted proteins | sample MGYA00376049_ERZ724516 | MGnify/ENA primary metagenome ERZ724516 (study PRJEB28724, sample SAMN07190886) | activated sludge metagenome | isolation source: activated sludge of sewage treatment plant in Hong Hong | place: USA: Christiansburg, Virginia | collected... | reverse complement strand
GTGCCCATGACCGGCGCCGTCATCGTCACCACGCCGCAGGACATTGCGCTGCTGGACGCCAAGAAGGGCATCAAGATGTTCGAGAAGGTCGGCGTGCCGATTCTGGGCATTGTGGAAAACATGGCGGTGCACGTGTGCACCAACTGTGGCCATGTCGAGCACATCTTTGGCGCCGATGGGGGCAAGAAGATGGCGGCCGAGTACAACATGGACTATCTGGGCGCCCTGCCACTAAACATGCAGATCCGTTTGCAGGCCGACAGTGGCAAGCCCACCGTCGTGGCCGATCCCGATGGTGAAGTGGCTGGCATCTACAAGGCCGTGGCGCGCCAGGTGGCGGTGTCGATTGCCGCGCGCAACAAGGATTTCTCCAGCAAGTTCCCGTCCATCACCATCAGCAAGACGACCTGACACGCGTATGTCCGCCGAACGTCCCGCCCTGGAAGTGGCCGTGATCCTGCGCAAGGAGCGCGTGGTGGGTGCCATGAGCCGCTGGCAAACCTGGCGCTGGGTGCTCGACGACGTCGTGCAGCAGGAGCCGGGTTTTGGTGCCGGGCCCCGGCTTCTTTATCAAAATGATAGCGGAGAACGCTGGATCCACGGGGGCTACCGGGTCGAATTGTTTGAGGACGACACCGAAGGCTACCAGCTCAACGCCACTACCCCGGCGCCCTGCTGGTTTGTGCTGTGGCGCATGGAAGACGAGGCCACGGTGTCGGACGAACCCATCCCGCGGCCCGTGGTCGTCAGCCTGAGCTACCACGACGCCAGCCGCTGGTTGGACGCGCAGGAGACGGTGGAGCAGGTGGCCGCGCCGCAGGCCGTGGTGGACTGGCTCAAGGCCTTCATTGCCGAGTTTTACCAGCCCGAGGTGAAGCGGCCCAAGCGGCCCGAAAGCTTCAAGTCGCTGACTGACCGCTTTGGTAATCCCGTGTCCATCAGCACGACCAAGCAGCACGGCCCCGGTGACGGCAGCGGTGCGGGTGCCAGTCTGGGACGGGGCCAGAACAAGGGCAAGCGCCATGGCTGACGGTTTCCTGGGCCGTTGGGCTCAGCGCAAGGCTGACGCCCGCCAGGGCAAACCGTTGGTGGAGCCCGAACCACCGGTGAAGCCGGCACCACCCGGCACTGCGGTCCCATCGCCCTCACCGGTTGCTACGGTGGTGCAGGCTCCGCCACCGTCATCCGATGGCGCGCCGCCGGAGCCAGCCGTACCACCGCCGCCCACCCTGCAAGAGGCCCAGGCGCTGGGGCAGGACTCCGACTTCAAGCCCTTCATTGCCAAGGGCGTCGACCCCGCCGTGCGCAACGCGGCGATGAAAAAATTGTTCACCGACCCGCACTACAACGTGATGGACCGGCTCGATACCTACATTGACGACTACTCGCAAGCCGATCCTCTGCCCTTGTCCATGCTGCGCCAGATGGCCAGCGCACAGTTCCTGAAGCTGGTGGATGAAGAGCCCGAAAGCGCAGGGCCAACAACGACAACGACAACGACAACGACAACGACAACGACAACGAGACAAGACCATGCCCACACTGATTTGCGACTGCAACCAGACCATGCCCCTGGCGAGCCAGACCCTGGGCGCCGCGCTGAATGAACCACTGACCCTGCACACCACGCTGTGCCGCCGCGAGGCGGGCGCCTTCCAGCAGGCGCTGGCCTCGGGGGAGGACGTTGTGGTGGCCTGCACCCAGGAAATCCGTCTGTTCCAGGAGATCGCGGCGCAGACCGATGGTGCCGCGGGTGTGCCCATCCGCTTCGTCAACATCCGCGAAACCGGTGGCTGGAGCAAGGACGCGGCCCAGGCCAGCCCCAAGATTGCGGCCCTGCTGGCGGCGGCGCACCTTCCCCTGCCCGACCCCGTGGCCACCGTCAGCTACCAGAGCGCCGGGCGCGTGCTGGTGATTGGCGCGCTGGACGCAGCCGAACAGGCTGCCGCGCTGCTGGCCGACACACTGGACGTCACGCTGTTCAGCGTGGGCGCGGGTGACAACGGCGGCGAGCAGGCGCGGCGCTTCCCGGTGCTCGCCGGGCGGCTGGACCAACTGACCGGCTGGCTGGGCGCCTTCGAGTTGACGTGGACGCAGACCAACGCCATCGACCTGGATTTGTGCACCCGTTGCAATGCCTGCGTGGCCGCCTGTCCCGAAAGCGCCATTGGCTTCGACTACCAGATCGACAGCGCGCTGTGCAAATCGCACCGTGACTGCGTCACCGCCTGTGGCGCGGCAGGCGCCATCGATTTCAGCCGCACGCCGCAAACGCACACCGAAACCTTTGACCTGGTGCTGGACCTGCGCGCCACGCCGGCCTTCAGCCAGCACGCCCTGCCGCAAGGCTATTGCTCGGTGGGCAGCAGCGCGCCCGCCCGCACCGACCTGCTAACGGCCATCGTCCGGCTGCGGGGGCTGGTCGGCGAGTTTGAAAAACCGCGCTTCTTTGTCTACAAGCAGAAGCTTTGCGCGCACACGCGCAACACCCAGATCGGCTGTACGGCCTGTATCGACGTGTGCTCGGCCTCGGCCATCCGCTCGGACGCCAAGCGCCAGCAAATTGTGGTCAATCCCAACCTGTGTGTGGGCTGCGGCACCTGCACCACGGTGTGCCCCAGTGGCGCACTGACCTATGCCTATCCGCGCGCCAGCGACCAGGGGCAGACCCTCCAGACACTGCTGTCCACCTACACCCGTGCCGGTGGCAAACATGCGGCCGTGCTGCTGCACAGCCAGGAGGGCGGAGCGCGTCTGCTGGGCGACCTGGGCCGCGCGGCCCGGCTCGACCCCGCTACTCGTGGTGTGCCGGCCCGCGTGCTGCCGCTGGCCCTGTGGCACAGCGCGTCGCTGGGGCTGGAAGTCTGGCTGGCGGCCGTGGCCTACGGCGCATCCCAGGTGTGGGTGCTATTGACCGATGAAGACGCGCCCCAGTACCGCGACGCGCTGCAAACCCAGATGGATGTGGCCCAGGCCCTGCTCACCGGCCTGGGCTACAGTGGCACGCATTTCCGCCTGCTGCACGCCCGTGATGCCCGCGACCTGGCCGCACTGGACGCCGATTTGCAGGACGCCCCGGCGCAGGGCGTGGCGCAACGTGCGGGCTTCGCCGTGCAGGCCGACAAGCGGGCCACGCTGGAGCTGGTGCTGGACCACCTGGTCGCGCAGGCGCCGCAGCAGCCTGACGCCGTTGCGCTGCCCGCCAAGGGCTCACCGCTGGGCGCATTGGCCATCAACAAGGATGCCTGCACCCTGTGCCTGAGCTGCGTCAACGCCTGTCCGTCGGCCGCCCTGCAGGACAACCCGCTAACACCCCAGCTCAAGTTCATCGAGAAAAACTGTGTGCAATGCGGTTTGTGCGTCACCACCTGCCCGGAGAACGCACTGGCGCTGTCGCCCCGGTTCAGCCTGAGCCCGCAGCGCAAGGAAGCGGTGGTCCTGAACGCCATGCAGCCCTATGTCTGCATCCGCTGCAGCAAGCCCTTTGGCACGCTCAAGGGCATTGAGGCCATGCTGGGAAAACTGGCCGGCCACGCGATGTTCCAGGGCGCGGCCGCCGACCGCCTGAAAATGTGCAGCGACTGCCGCGTGATCGACATCTACTCAGCCGAAAACGAAGTCCGCATTACCGACATTCGCTAAGCAACCAACCCACACTGCCATGACACAAGCCCCCATCTCCTCCGCCGGTCTGGACGAAGAAACGGCCCGCGCCGAGCTCTACGGGCTGCTGGCCGCCCTGTACTACGCGCCGCCTGCGCCGGAGCTGCTGGCCCAGCTGCGCGTGGCCGTGACCGAGGCCCCGGCGCCCGGCGGTTTTCTGGAAGAACCCTGGCGCGCCCTGGTCGGCGTGGCGCGCGCCTGTGACGATGGGGCAATCGCCGCCGAATACACCGCGCTGTTTGGTGGCGTCGGCAAGCCTGAGGTCTATCTGTTTGGATCGTTCTATTTGAGCGGCTTTCTGAACGAAAAGCCGCTGGCCGCGCTGCGCACCGACATTGCCGCGCTGGGGCTGGCGCGAGACGATGCCATGTCCGAAACCGAGGACCACGTGGCCTACCTGTGCGAGGTGATGCGCTACCTGATCGCCGGGGACGATGTGGCCGTGGCCAACCTGACCCACCAGCAGGCTTTCTTTGCCGCCCATCTGCAGCCGTGGTTTGCACGCATGTGCGATGCCGTGCAGGCCCACCCCAAGGCCCGCTTCTATGCCGCGGTGGCCGACCTGACCCGCGCCTTTGTGACGGTGGAGGCCCAGGGCTTCGACATGCTGGCCTGAGCGACCGGACCGGTTAGCGCAACGGGGACAGTTGCGTGCGCTCGTAGTCTTCGTCTTCGTCGGGTGGCGGCGGACGGGGTGCAACGGCCTTGGGCTGTTGTGGGATCGGTGCCTGTGCCTTCGGGGGGCGTTTGCTGTGCCGGCGGTCCAGTACAGACGGCGCTTCTTCTACAACGGCAGGGGCGGGCGGTTCGACGTGCGTCCAGAAGCGCGGCGGGGGCATGACGGTGAACGGGCACCCGCAATCGGGCGCAAAGCGCCAGGAGATGATGTACTTTGAATGGTCAACCGAGGGATCAAAACGGTCCAGGCCGCGCACCAACTGTCGCTCCAACGCGGGTCCGTAGCGCAGAAAGGTTTCGTGCCATTTCATCAGCGATAACTGGATGTGCAACTCATCGTTGCCCATGCCATGCGGAATGATGATCACCTCGCACGACAGCCAATCGAAGGGAATGCCCAATCGTCGCAGGGTATCTTTCAGTACAACCCGGATGAGTTCCCGCTGGATGTCGCTCTTTTCCCGTGTGCTGTTCAGAGACATCGACTTCGAGTCCGTCGTCACACTGGGGCCGGCCACGTTTTTTGGTACGCTATTTTTTAGAAAACTGAACATGCGTGACCCTCCTTCACTTCTTTCTTTGACTGTAGCGCGTCAATAGCCATTTGAACAGAAGAGATTGCGCCCGATGTGGCACAGACTTTGCTCATTCCACCAAGGGTAAACGATAGGCAAATGGCAGGCCAGATTCGGTTTGAATCATGCCCTTCGTTCGTCGCTTCTTGCGTAACTAAAATTTCATGTCCATTTCCCCCAATTTTTCACTGCCAGGAGACCGTCTGAAGCCGACGATTCTTCGCTGGTTAGGCAGGCTGCTCGTCCTGTGCGGAGTGTGTGGTGCAGCCTTGGCGGCACCCGTTCCCACCGGCACCTGGGAGCACGCCCTGTCCGCCTACCAGCCCCCCAAATATGCAAAGGACTATCACCACTTTGAATACGTCAATCCCGATGCACCCAAGGGCGGCCTGCTGCGGTTGGGCAATCCGGACCGGCGCACCAGCATCGACAAGCTGAATCCGTACACGATCAAGGGTGTGGCACCAGCGGCATTGCAAATGTTCATGTTTGAGACCTTAGGCACGTTCTCCATGGACGAACCCCAGGCCATGTACGGACTGCTGGCCGAATCCATGCTGGTAGCGCCTGACCTTTCGTCCATCAGTTTCAGAATCCACCCATTGGCGCGCTTCAACAACGGCGATCCTGTGACGCCCGAGGACGTGGTCGACAGCTTCAAGCGGCTGAATGGCAAGCTGGTGCGTCCGGACATTGTTGCGCCGTTGGCAGGGGTGGCTCGTGTGGTGGTGGTGGATGCACACACGGTGCGCTTTGAGCTAAAGGAGCCATCGCTGGATGCGTTGTACTCCGCGGGCGTTATGCCGGTCTTTTCGCGCAAGTGGGGTGGCGGCAAACCCCTGGCTGAAGTGGTGGAGGACCAACCGATCACAAGCGGCCCCTACACCATTGCCAACTTGCAGATGCCCAGTCGCATCGAGTTCAAACGCAATCCCGACTATTGGGCGCGGGACTTGTCGGTGCGTCGCGGACACTTCAACTTTGACCGCATCGCCTACCGCATGTACAAAGACAACGACGTCAAGCGCGAGGCCTTCAAGGCCGGTGAGTTTGATATCACGCGCGAGATTTCAGCGCGTGCCTTTGTTCGTGCTCACAAAGGCGCCAAGTGGGACGATGGACGTATTGGAAAAAAGGCCTGGCAAATTGAAACCGGCAGCATGCTGCAAGCCTTTGATTTCAACTTGCGCAGACCAAAATTCCAGGACATCCGGGTACGCGAGGCCATCATGCACGCTTGGGATTTTGAGGCTTACAACCGCCTGGGCACCTTCTACCGTGCCAACAGCATCTTCAACAACACGGCATTTGCGGCCAGCGGGGAGCCGACCGCCGGCGAACTCAAGCTGCTGGAGCCCTTTCGTGCGCAGTTGCCCAAAGCTGTCTTTGGCCCGGCCTTCAAGGCGCCACGCCATGATACGCACCCGCATGCCACGCGGGACAACCTGAAACATGCTGCACAACTACTGGCCCAGGCCGGCTGGAACGTGGCTGCGGATGGTGTGCTGCGCAATGCGCAGGGGGATCCGTTCACCATCGAATACATGGAGGCCCAGGAGGTTGGGCGCAACCCAGAGTTCGAGCGCAATCTGAAGAAGCTGGGTATCCAGTACAACGAGCGTCTGGTCGATTTCTCGCTGTACCGGCGCCGCCTGGAAAGCTTTGACTACGACTTGGTCATTATTGTTGAAGGCAAGTTCACGTTGCCTAACGCGGGTGATTTGCGCAGCCTTTACGGCAGCGCTGAAGTGGATGTACCGGGTGGCAGCAATTACAGGGGTGTCAAGAGCCCCGCAGTGGACGCGTTGATTGAGCGCATTGCGGCGGCCTCAACCATGGATGAACTGCTGACGGCCTCCCACGCGCTGGACCGTGTCGTCATGTGGAACCACTGGCAAATCCCGCAGCTGTTTACCAAAACCGAGCCCACCTCGTATTGGAACAAGTTTGGCATTCCCAAAGTCCAGGCCCGCTATTTCCAGATCGACAGCATTCCCGACGAGCACAGCCTGCCGTGGCCGCTGTGGACCTGGTGGGACAAGTCGCTGGACACCAAACCCGCTACCCCTTAATTTGTCAGTGTCTCAACCCGAGTTTTTTCCATGCTGATCTATATTTTGAAGCGCATTGCGCTGATGCTGCCCACGCTGCTGGGCGCGCTGACCATCACGTTTATCGTGGTGCAGTTTGTACCGGGTGGCCCGGTGGAACAAATCATGGCAGAGTCCCGTGCGGGCAGCGGCGGTGACACCGGCGGCTACCGGGCCGGGCGCGACACCGACGCCAAGCAGATTGCCGAGCTCAAAAAATTGTATGGCTTCGACAAGCCTGCGCACGAGCGCTATGTGGACATGCTGGTCAACTTCGCACGCTTCGATCTGGGGCGCAGTTTCATGCACAACAAGGACGTGTGGCAGCTGATCAAGGAGAAGCTTCCGGTCTCCATCAGCCTGGGCTTGTGGAGCTTTTTGCTGTCCTACCTGGTGTCGGTGCCCTTGGGCATCGCCAAGGCCCGGCGTGAGGGTTCCCGCTTCGATGCGGCGACAACCATGGCGGTCCTGGTGGGCTACGCCATTCCGGGTTTTGTACTCGGGATACTGCTGATTGTGCTGCTGGCCGGGGGCACCTTTTGGGAGGTGTTCCCGCTGCGCGGCTTGACCAGTGACAACTGGGCCGAATTGGGCTGGTTTGCACGTGTCAAGGATTACTTCTGGCACCTGGCACTACCGCTGGTCTGCCTGTCCATCCACAGCTTTGCCGTGATCACCATGCTGACCAAGAACACCTTTGTTGAAGAAATTCGCAAGCAGTATGTGCTGGTGGCGCGTGCCAAGGGCCTGTCGCAAAAAAAGGTGCTGTACCGGCACATTTTCCGCAATGCGCTGCTGCCCCTGGTCACCCATTTCCCGGCGGCCTTTGTGGGTGCCTTCTTCTCCGGCTCGGTCCTGATCGAAACGCTGTTTTCGCTGGACGGCATGGGCCTGCTGGGCTATGAGGCCGTGGTACGGCGGGATTTTCCGGTGGTGCTGGGCTCGCTGTATTTCTTCACGCTGATCGCGGTCGTGACCAAGCTGGTGTCCGACATACTCTACCGGGTGGTTGACCCCCGCGTGCAATTCGGGAGTGTCAGCAAATGAGCGCCGTGTCCCTTTCTCCCCTGCAGCGCGCCTGGGCCCGGTTCCAGCGCAACCGCATGGGCTACTGGTCCCTGTGGGTTTTTGTGGCCATGCTGCTGGTCTCGACCGGCGCAGAGCTGTTCAGCAACGACAAACCCTTGGTTGCGCGCATTGACGGGCAGTTGCTGTTCCCCATTCTCAGCAACCCGAGCGAAAAGGCACTGGGCGGTGACTTCGTAACGCCCACGGACTGGAAGGACCCGTTTATTGCCGAACTGTTGGAGAAGCCGGGCAACTGGGCCGTGACGGTGTTCAATCCGCACTCGGCGCTGTCCATCGACGCCTTCGACAAGGCCGTACAGCCGGCACCGCCTAGCGCCAAGAACTGGCTGGGCACCGACAGAAAGGGGCGCGACATGCTGGCCCGCCTGGTGTATGGTTTTCGGGTCAGCATCTGGTTCGCCCTGGCGTTGACGCTGGTGGGCACGACGATCGGCATCATCATGGGCTCCATCATGGGCTACTTCGGCGGGCGCATCGACCTGACGCTGCAGCGGGTGGTGGAGATCTGGGGTGCCGTGCCCGAGCTGTATTTCCTGATCATCTTCGCGGCCATTTTTGAGCCATCGCTGGCGCTGCTGCTGGTGCTGCTGTCGATGTGGAGCTGGCTGGGCCTGTCCGACTACGTGCGGGCGGAGTTCTTGCGCAACCGCTCGCTGGAGTACGTCAAGGCGGCGCGTGCACTGGGCCTGTCCAACCTGCAGATCATCCGCCGCCACGTGCTGCCCAATTCGCTGACGCCGGTGATCACCTTCATCCCGTTTCGCATGAGCTCGGCCATCCTGGCCCTGACCTCGCTGGACTTTCTGGGGCTGGGTGTGCCGGCCTCGGTGCCGTCCCTGGGGGAATTGCTGTTGCAGGGCAAGGCCAACCTGGATGCCTGGTGGATCATTTTTCCGACCTTTGTGTTGCTCACCCTGACCATGCTGCTGCTGACCTTTATTGGCGATGCACTGCGCGATGCCTTTGATACGAGAAAGTCCTGATATGCGCAGCACCCCATTGTTAGACATTGCGCATTTGACTGTGCGTTTTGGTGCCACCACGGTGGTGGACGACGTCTCTTTTTCCATCCACGCCGGGGAGAAACTGGCCATCGTCGGCGAGTCCGGCTCGGGCAAGTCGATCACCGCACTGTCGATACTGCGGCTGGTGGACGCGGCCACCACATCCGGCAGCATTGGCTTCGAGGGCAAGGACCTGTGCCAGTACTCCGAAGAGCAGATGCAGGTTCTGCGCGGTGCGCAGATCGGCATGATCTTCCAGGAGCCCATGACCGCGTTGAACCCGCTGTACACGGTGGGCCACCAGATTGGCGAGGTGCTGGAGTTGCACGAGGGCCTGCCCAAGAAGGCCGCCCGTACCGGGGCCGTTACCCTGCTGGCGCGCACCGGTATCCCTTCGCCCGAACTGCGGGTGGACTTTTACCCGCACCAGTTGTCCGGCGGCCAGCGCCAGCGGGCCATGATCGCGATGGCCCTGGCCTGCCGCCCCAAACTGCTGATCTGCGACGAGCCGACCACGGCGCTGGACGTGACGGTGCAGGCCCAGATCCTGGCCTTGCTGGACGAACTGCAGCGCGAGATCGGCATGGCCCTGCTGTTCATTACCCACGACCTGAACCTGGTGCGCCGTTTTACCGACCGGGTGGGCGTGATGGAGCGCGGCAAGCTGGTGGAGATTGGCGCAACCGAAGCGGTTTTCAGCGACCCGCAGCACGCCTATACGCGCCGCCTGCTGGCCACACGGCCCGAGCGCGTGGTGCAGGCACTGGCTCCCACGGCAGAGGTGCTGGTGCAGGGACGCGAGGTGCGCGTCAGTTTTGCCCAGGCGGCCGGCTGGTTTTCCAGCACCCAGTTTCACGCCGTCAAGAACGCCAGTCTGAGCCTGCACCGTGGCGAGACGCTGGGCATCGTTGGCGAGTCGGGTTCGGGCAAGACCACGCTGGGCATGGCCCTGCTGGCGCTGCAATCGCTGTCGGGCGGGCAGGTCTTCATGGGCCAGCAGCGCATTGACAATGCCGAACGCGGCCCGCTGCGCCAGATGCGCAAGCGCATGCAGGTGGTGCTGCAGGATCCGTTTGCGTCCCTGTCGCCCCGCATGACCGTGGGCCAGATCGTGGGTGAAGGGCTGGCCTTGCACCAGCCCGACCTGAGCCGCGAAGAACACCAGCGCAAGGTGTTGGCGATTCTGGACGAGGTGGGCCTGTCGGAAAAGAACGGCCAGTTTGGCGTGTTGCAGCGCTACCCGCACGAGTTTTCCGGCGGGCAGCGCCAGCGCATCGCCATCGCCCGTGCCGTGGTGCTGGAGCCCGAGGTGCTGGTGCTGGACGAGCCCACATCGGCGCTGGATGCGTCGGTGCAACAGCAGGTACTGGCGCTGCTGGCCGAACTGCAGCAGCACCGTGGACTGTCCTACATCTTCATCAGCCATGACCTGGCGGTGATCCGTGCCATGGCCCACCGGGTCATGGTCATGAAGGATGGCGACGTGGTGGAAGAAGGCGAGACGCTGGCGATGTTCGCAGCGCCGCAGCAGGCCTATACCCGCGACCTGATCGCGGCGGCCCATCTGGCGTGAGGGTCACGCAGCGGGTGCGTCACACGGCAGCCAGACGCCGAACACGGCGCCGTTGACGTTCTCGCCTCCTGCGTCGACATCGCGCCGGTTGGCCGCACGGATGGTTCCACCATAGCGCTCGACCAGCCCCACGCTGATCCACAGCCCCAGGCCGTTGCCGTCGTTCTTGGTGGTGAAGAAAGGGCTGAACAGGCGCTCCCGAATGGCATCACTCAGACCCGCGCCGGTGTCGCAGACCTCGGCCACGACACCCGGGCGGCCCTGCGCATCGACCTGGTCACGGGTGCAGAGGCGCAGCGTGCCGCCATCGGGCATGGCCTGGATGGCGTTGACCATCAGGTTGATCAGTACCTGTTGCAGCTCCTGCCGGTTGATGGGTGCACGCAGGCTGGCATCCAGCTGGCGTTCCACAGTGATGTGGGTGCGCGCCAGCAGGTGCTCCACCAACACCAGTGAGCTGGCGAGTGCGGCGTTCACATCCACCGCTTCCACATAGCCCGCGTAGTCGTTCGGGCGGGCGTATTGCAGCAGCTGGGTCACGATCAGGCGCATGCGGTCCACCTGCTGGTCCATCAGCTGGAGCTCGGTGCGCACGGGCTGGGCGTGTTCGCCCAGCATCTCGCGCACCAGATCCAGATTGCCCTGTATCACCGCAATCGGGTTGTTGATTTCGTGGGCCACACTGGCGGTGATCTGGCCAATGGCGGCCATTTTTTCCGACTTGACCAATTGCGCCTGCGCCTGCTGCAGGGACTGGTTGCTCTGTGACAGCTCCTGCGTGCGCGCGGCGACCTTGGCGTCCAGCTCTTCTCCCCAGCGTTGCAGGGCCGCGGTCTTGTCGTCTATCAGGTCCAGCAACTGGTCCAGGTGGTTGGCCAGCGCGCCCAGTTCGTCATGGGCCACAACCTCGCCGACGCGGGCTCCGGGCTCACCTTCCTCCACGCGGCGCATGGTGGCGTTCATGCGCTCCACCGGCTGAAAAATGCTGCGCGCCCGGCGGATGGAGAACCAGGCCGCCAGCACCATGGCCATGGCAAAGATGCCGATGATCAGCGCCAGGATGCCGTACTTGGTCATGCGGTAGGGCGTCTCCAGGTAGCCCACGTACAGCATGCCCACGCGCTGGCCCGCGCCGTCGACCAGGGGTTCGTAGCCCGACACATACCAGTCATTGACCACAAAGGCGCGGTCCAGCCAGGTTTCACCGCGCTGCAGCACGGCGTCGCGCACGGCTTGCGAGACCCGGGTGCCAATGGCACGCTGGTCCTGGAACAGGCGCACGTTGGTGGTGATGCGCACATCGTCTAGAAACAGTGTGGCCGTGCCCACGCTGCCCAGGGGCAGCGAACCCTCGGGGTAGACAATTTTGTTGATGTGGTCGATCAGGGGCAGGTTCTGGTTCAGCAGCACACCGGCGCGCACCCAGGCCACGATCTGCCCCGCGGCGTTGCGTACGGCGGCGGTGGACAGCATGACCAGCGCCTGGTCCTCGTGTGTGCGTCCGCTGGGGGCGGCACTGGCAGTGGGGATGATGGGGATGTGCAGGCGTGCGCCCAGATGCGGCGCCAGATCCAGCATCTGGCTGCGACCCAGGCGCTGGATTTTTGCAGCGGCGTCCTCGGTGGGCGGGTCGGGGGGCAGGGCGAACGCGGCTGGGGTTGGCGCGCCGTGGGTGACATCCCAGCTCGCGGTCAACAGCTGACCCTGGGCACCATACAGGTTGATGAAGTCAAAGCCCAGACGCCGCTGGGCCTGCGTGAGCTGGGCCGTGAGCGCTGGCGTGTTCCGGTTGTCGAGCGCCAGGGCCAGCGCGTGCGATCCGGCGATGGCCTGCGTGCCGGTGCCTACATCACTTTGCACCTGCCCAAAGTAGCCGTGGGCCACGGCCAGATCACTACGCACCTTGGTGATGAGCAAGCGGTCAAAGGCGGAATTGCCCCAGATGACCAGGGCTGCGACCAGCAGCGGCAACACCACCACCAGGGGCAACAGCGACAGCACCATCAACTTGTGGCGCACCGACAGGTCGTGCCACAGCCGTCGTGACGCCGACGACGTGCTCATGGGGCCGACCACTCCGCGCAGCGCCGCTCCAGTGTGCGCCGGGAGATGCCCAGCAGCTCGGCGGCACGCGTCTTGTCGCCCTGCACCGAGTCCAGCACCGACTGGATGTGCTGCTTCTCCAGTGCGTGCAGGTTGGTGGCCACAGGTCCCGCGGCGCTGGTGGAGGAGGGCGCCGCACCGTACAGCGCCGAGACGTTGAGTTCACCCAGGATCAGCGAGCGTTCAATCAGATTGCGCAACTCACGTGCATTGCCGGGCCACGCGTATTGCATCAGGTAGTCCATTTGCGTGCCGGTAATGTGCAGTGGCGAAACGCCCTTGCCCGGCGCCAGATGGGCCATGAAGTGCTGCACCAGGTCGGGGATATCTTCCTTGTGCTCGCGCAGGGGCTTGAGTGCAATGTCCACCACCTGCAGGCGGTAGTACAGGTCCTTGCGAAAGCGACCAGCCTCCACCTCGTGTTGCAGGGACCGGTTGGTGGCGGCCATGATGCGCACGTTGACCGGCACCAGCTGGGTGCTGCCCACCGGGCGCACGCGCAGGTCTTCCACCGCCCGCAGCAGGGCGGCCTGCAGCGGCAGCGCCAGTTCGGCTACTTCGTCCAGAAACAGCGTGCCGCCCTGGGCGTAATAGAACAGGCCGTCGCGTGCGGTGGAGGCGCCGGCAAATGCGCCCTTGGCGTGGCCAAAGAGGGTGCTCTCCATACGCTCGGGCGACATGGAGGCGCAGTTGACCGGAACAAACTGGCCGCTGGCGCGCGGGCTCAGGGCGTGCAGTGCGCGGGCGACCAGCTCCTTGCCGGTACCGGATTCACCCTGCAGCAATACCGTGCTGTCGACGGCCGCCACCCGTGTCAGTGTTTCCCGCAAGGCCCGCATATAGGCCGAGCTGCCAATCAAACCCGAGGCGCTGCCGGTCTGTCGCGACAGGGTGTGGCGCAGCACGAAGTTTTCGCGCTGCAGGCGTGAAGATTCAAAGCAGTGCTTGATGGCGTTGAGCATCTGCGGCACGCGAAACGGCTTCAGGATGAAGTCCGAGGCACCGGCACGCAAGGCTTCAATGGCGGTATCCAGATCCGCAAACGCCGTAATCAGGACCACGTGGCCACGGAAGCCACCTTCGCGCAGAACTTTGAGCCAGGCCACGCCGCTTTGGCCAGGCAGGGCAATGTCCAGAATGACGAGGTCCACGTGCTGCATCTGCAGAATCTCGGCGCCTTCTTCCGCGCTGCCGGCGCTCAGGACGGTGCGGCAGCGCGGCACCAGGGTCTTGACCAGAAAGTTGCGCATGCCGGGCTCGTCGTCCACGATCAAGATGGACCAGTCAGGCCACCCTTCAACGGGGCGCGTGGGTGCGGTTTCGGGAGGGGTTGGGCTGGTGGGGGTGGTCATACGGCGCTTGAATTCTATCGATAGACCCGAGTAATTTAGTCGGGTAAAAATATAAATCGGGCTCCCGGGACTGCGGACTTTGACCAGAACCGGCAGGCAGCGGCATGCCAGCGTCCCGCAGATGTGCGACAACTTGTCGTACGCCGGTGCGCAGTCTGGCGGTTCTGGGATTTGAATACAGGGTCTTTTGCAATCGCAGCCGGGTTTTCACTGGGAGCCTCGTTGTCCTTGGTGCCAGCGGGTGATTGGCATGGAAGGTGCTTTGGTGCCGTCGGAAGTGGCCTTCGCCGGAAACGGTGGCGACTGGCAACGATGGGCGCCGTGCCGGGTGGCGCCCGGCGCGCGGGTTTGCCCACTTGTTGATCTGCGCGCTTGTTGCTAAATTCCGCAGCAACCCAGCTATGCAGTTCCATGCATACGCGAGAACTACACCAGGAGACTGTTCATGCCTTCGTCCTCTTCCAAATTGTCGCGTCGATCCCTGTTCGTCGGCGCAGGAACCGTCAGTGCGCTGGCGGCCACGGTGGGTGTACTGCCGGTTGCAGCGCCGGTTGCGCAGGTGCCTGTGCCAAAGGCCAAGCCCACGCGCGGCGGGGGCTACGAACTGAGCGCCCACGTCAAGCAGTACTACAAGACGACCCTGGTCTGATTTTGCTTTTCCCCCCTCCCGGTTTTCGGAGACAACCATGTTGCTAACCAAGAAATCTGATGCGTCGGGCGTTAACCCGCGCTCACCCTTTGTCCACAGCTTGCGTCGCGGTTTGGCGCAAGCCCTGCCGACCATGGACCGGCGCGGGTTTTTGCGCCGCTCCGGTCTGGGTGTCGGTGTGGGCCTGGCGGCCTCGCAGCTGACGCTGGTGAAAAAGGCGCAGGCCGCGACCGGTGAGGTGGCGCTGGGCAAGGGCAAGGTTGAGGTCAAGCGCACCGTGTGCACGCACTGCTCGGTGGGCTGTGCCGTGGACGCGGTGGTGGAGAACGGCGTCTGGGTGCGCCAGGAACCGGTGTTTGATTCGCCGCTGAACCTGGGTGCCCACTGCGCCAAGGGTGCGGCGCTGCGCGAGCACGGCCATGGCGAGTACCGCCTGCGCTACCCCATGAAGCTGGTCAACGGCAAGTATGAGCGCATCAGTTGGGACACGGCGCTGACCGAGATCAGCGCCAAGTTGCTGGACCTCAAGAAAGCCAGCGGTCCGGATTCGATCTACTGGATTGGTTCTAGCAAGCACAACAACGAGCAGGCGTATCTGATGCGCAAGTTCGTCAGCTTCTGGGGCAGCAACAACTGTGACCACCAGGCGCGCATCTGCCACTCCACCACGGTGGCTGGCGTGGCCAACACCTGGGGCTACGGTGCGATGACCAATTCGTACAACGACATGCAGAACAGCAAGTGCGCGATGTACATCGGCTCCAACGCCGCCGAGGCGCACCCGGTCAGCATGCTGCACATGCTGCACGCCAAGGAAACCGGCACCAAGATGATTGTGGTGGACCCGCGCTTCACCCGCACGGCGGCCAAGGCGGATGAGTTTGTGCGCATCCGCTCCGGCTCTGATATTCCTTTCCTGTTTGGCGTGCTGTACCACGTGTTCAAGAATGGCTGGGAAGACAAGCAGTACATCAACGACCGTGTTTTTGGCATGGACAAGGTCAAGGAAGACGTGATGGCCAAGTGGACGCCCGATAAGGTCGAAGAAGCCTGCGGCGTCAAGGAAGAGCAGGTCTTCAAGGTCGCCAAGATGATGAGCGACAACCGCCCCAGCACGCTGGTCTGGTGCATGGGCCAGACCCAGCACACCATTGGCAACGCCATGGTGCGCGCCTCGTGCATTCTGCAGCTGGCACTGGGCAATGTGGGCAAGTCCGGTGGCGGCACCAACATCTTCCGTGGCCACGACAACGTGCAGGGCGCCACCGATGTCGGCCCCAACCCCGATTCACTGCCCGGCTACTACGGCATTGTGGAAGGCTCGTGGAAGCACTTCGCCAAGGTCTGGGGGGTGGACTTTGAGTGGATCAAGAAACAGTTCTCGTCGCCTGCCATGATGAGCAAGCCCGGCATCACGGTGTCGCGCTGGATCGATGGCGTACTGGAAAAGAACGAGCTGATCGACCAGGATTCCAACCTGCGCGGCGTGTTCTATTGGGGCCATGCGCCCAACTCGCAAACGCGCGGTCTGGAGATGAAGCGCGCCATGGACAAGCTCGATTTGCTGGTCGTGGTGGACCCCTATCCATCTGCCACCGCAGCCATGGCCGCCATGCCCGGCAAGCCCGAAGACCTGAACCCCAACCGCGCGGTCTACCTGCTGCCGGCCGCGACGCAGTTCGAGACCAGCGGCTCGGTGACCGCATCCAACCGCTCCATCCAGTGGCGTGAAAAAGTGATTGAGCCGTTGTGGGAAAGCCGCAGCGACCACATGATCATGCAGCAGTTTGCCGACCGCCTGGGCTTTGGCAAGGAGTTGTCCAAGAACTACAAGATGCAGAAGGTTAAGGACCAGGACGAGCCGGTGCCCGAAGACATCCTGCGCGAAATCAACCGCTCCTGCTGGACGATTGGCTACACCGGCCAGACCCCGGAGCGGCTCAAGGCGCATATGCGTAACATGCATGCGTTTGACGTCAAGACCTTGCGCTGCAAGGGCAAGGTGGTGGACAAGGAAACCGGTTACGACATGACCGGTGACTACTTCGGCCTGCCCTGGCCCTGCTATGGCAATGCGGAGCTCAAACACCCGGGTTCACCCAACCTGTATGACACCTCCAAACACGTGATGGACGGTGGCGGCAACTTCCGCGCCAATTTCGGTGTGGAGCGCGAGGGCAAGAGTCTGCTGTCCGAAGACGGATCGCACTCCCTAGGTGCCGACATCACCACCGGCTACCCCGAGTTTGACCATGTGCTGTTGAAGAAGCTGGGCTGGTGGGACGACTTGACCGAGGCCGAGAAGGCTGCGGCCGAAGGCAAGAACTGGAAGACCGATTTGTCGGGCGGCATCCAGCGCGTGGTCTTGAAGGTGCACGGTTGCCATCCTTTCGGCAACGCCAAGGCGCGCGCCGTGGTGTGGAACTTCCCAGACCCGATTCCACAGCACCGCGAGCCGCTGTATGGCATACGCCCCGATCTGGTGGCCAAGTACCCCACGCACGACGACAAGAAGGCCTTCTGGCGTCTGCCCACGCTGTACAAAACCGTGCAGCAAAAAAACATTGCCGACAAGGTGCACGAGAAATTCCCGCTCATCCTGACGTCGGGTCGTCTGACCGAATACGAAGGTGGCGGTGAGGAAACCCGCTCCAACCCCTGGCTGGCCGAGTTGCAGCAGGAGGCTT
>ERZ724516.916-NODE-916-length-17507-cov-14.854802_pt1 | contig 17507 bp, 16 predicted proteins | sample MGYA00376049_ERZ724516 | MGnify/ENA primary metagenome ERZ724516 (study PRJEB28724, sample SAMN07190886) | activated sludge metagenome | isolation source: activated sludge of sewage treatment plant in Hong Hong | place: USA: Christiansburg, Virginia | collected... | reverse complement strand
GGCAGCCCAACGCCCAGAGCTGACAAACACCACCAAAAGACTACGGCATAAACACACGACCAAACGCACATAGCCATCATTTATTCCGTTTCCTTTTGGTGCTGTTATCTGCCTTCGCTTGTGGAAGCTTATAAAAAATTCACATTATGCAAAAACAGCTTCGTATCATTTCAAAACACCGTTTAGCAGTTTGCCCATTTAGCAGTTTTCATTTTCCCGTACCACCTTTACCTAAATTAGCGTTCAGTCGTCATTTAGGTAGGTTACCAATTTGCTTTCGCCCAGCTATTGGGGTTCGTGTCTATCATTTGGCTTCAATTGGTTGGTACATTTTCGTTTATCCATCTGGTCGTCGTCAGCTTTCTTCATTGCCCTTTTAAGGGCTTTGAAGTATCGCAGAAACCTACTCGACTAACAGATGTTGGATTGATATTTCATACTTGATTAACCATTGATTAACCTTTATAATGAAAAAAGCCCAACAACTTGCTGGGCACATTCTTTTGTTTTCTTCAATCTTATTCTCCTTCTATTGTAACTTGACTAACAGCTGAAATCACCCCACCTGCTAAAGCCAAATAACTTGCGATTGAAATAACTAAACTTGGTAATGCAATTGGTGCTGTAATTATAGCAGTTGATGCAGCTGTAATAGCTAATCCAATATTTCTTAATCTAGTAAAGAACTTAGGCGTTTTACTAGTAAACCTATCTTTTAGACTTAATTGTTTATCCATTTTCATTTCCGTTAAATGTTATTTTTTCTAAAACTTCTACACGTCTATTTATAAAATCTACTTTCTGATTTAGTATTTCATAACCACTTGTAAATTCTGTTTTGAATATTGTTGTTATCGTTTTTACCTCAGAAATATCATTGGTCAATTTTCTGAAATCAGAGTGCAATTGCTTGATAAAATATGCAACTATTGAAATTAAGAAGCATATTAAAGCTCCAAGTAAAGTCATTAAGTTGATTTGATTTTCCATAGCTAAAATTTACAAATAAGTATAAAGGTTAGCCCAGGGTATATACAATACCTTGGGCTACCTTTAATCAAAACACACCCAATCTTAAAACACATCATCTATCTTCAAAGCATTTCCAGAGTTGAACATATAGTAATTGGCACCTACCTTTTGGAAGAATTCAATTCCGATACATTGTAAAATACTTACATCATCGCTTAAAGTAGGGCTACCGGGTAAGGTTGCAGTTACTACTGTAGATGCTGTTACTGGTGCATAAAGATCAATATAACTTGAGTAGGCAACATTTGAAAGCTCATTATTTGCTGCATCAATAGGTTCGTAAATACCAGTTGTGTCATTAAATGCAAAATCCGAAACACTAGCAACTGCATTAATTAATCTAAAGTGAGTTGCACCAGCTGGAGCATTTACCGAATTTGAAGGTGTAAACGCAGGTACCGTTAAGGTTGCACTATCTCTATCAGTTGTATGTGAGAGTGAATAGTCAGCATTAAATGTTCCTTCTAAGCTTACATTTTTATCAAATGCGAAACCAATTAAATACTGTCTTTGTGTAGAAATCAAAATTGCACGATAACCCCTTGCTTCAGTTTGGTCTTCAAGGTTAATTTTTTTCATAATTCCAGTTAATCGACCAGTCATCTGAGGGTCACTCATTGGCTTGATTATCTGACTTAATGCAGTTCTTACAGCTTTACCAGCTTTAGCACTACCTCCAAACTCGTTCATGTTTTCACGAGTTCTTTCAAAAGTAGGGTCTGTTAATACTTGCTCACTAGTTGGTCCTCCAACTAAACCAGCGTAATCACCTGGTAATCCTTTAATCTTAAAATGTCTAACATTACCCAACGTACCGTTGTAACGTACTAGACCAGTTTGTTTTGCCATGATATTCTTTGTTTTTATTGTTTATGAGGTTATCCTCTTACAATAAATTTACATTAAGTAATATTATTATACAATAGCTAAAACAAAGCATCACTATGCAATTAAATGATTTTTATAAAGGTGTTTTACATTCTCATTATACTGTAGTTAAAATTGTGGATGGTGATGGTATTATTGTTGAGAATATTTTTACAAAAAGCATTTTAGAAATAAGGCTATTAGGTATAGATGCACCAGAATGTAAACCTTGTAAAAAAATTATCCAAGACGAAAAAGAAACTCATTTACCAGCTACATTACTTTTAGAATTAGGTCAAGCTTCATGCAATTTTCTCAGAAATTATTTAGCAGTTGGTTCTAATATTTGTTTTTACACAGAAGAAGTTGTAAGTGATATTTATGGTCGAACATTAGCTTATGTATTCACTGAAGATGGTACTTGTATTAATGAAGTATTAGTTAAAGAGGGTTACGCAAAAGCTTTCAATAAATATCACTGTAGTCAAACTTCTAAATATTCAAAGTATCAATTAGAAGCAAAGGCAGAAAAAAGAGGGCATTTTAGATTGGTACAACATTTTTAATATTTGCTGTACCTATGTTGTACCTATAAAATAAAAAACGCTGTAATCGTTTGATATACAGCGTTTTATGCTTTTTAAAAGCGGACCGGACGGGACTCGAACCCGCGACCTCCGCCGTGACAGGGCGGCATTCTAACCAACTGAACTACCGATCCATTCCGTTGTTCGGGTTGCAAATATAAGGGCAAGTTTTTTTCAAAAACAAATATTTCTTGAAAAAATTATTTCGATAATAAAATTTCTTTCAGCTGATTGTAATCATTTGCCATGAAAGTGCTTTGTTTACTACCACTGAACAACAATTTTTGCTCTTTTTCTGCCAAAATATTTTCACCTAAAAAATCTATAATTACTGGATTAAACTTTACAGGATGTGCTGTTTCTAAAATCATTCCTTTGAAGGATGTATTTTTTTGCAGTTCTTTTTCTAAAGCATTGTATGCTACAGCTCCATGTGGATCTAACAGATAATTGTACTGTTGATACACTTTTTTAATAGTTTTTTTTGTTTCATCATCGGTTATGCTGTAACTGCTTAGCTTGCTTTTTAAAGAAGTAAACTGTTGATGAAATATTTCTAGTATACGAACAAAATTGCTTGGGTTGCCAACATCCATAGCATTTGAAATAGTTGCCACCGATGGTTTAGGCTCATATTTTTCTGTTAACAAGAAGTCTGGTACAACTTTATTGGCATTACAAGCTGCAACAAAATGATGCACTGGCAAACCTGAATCGTGTGCCAATATACCAGCACAAATGTTCCCAAAATTGCCACTTGGCACACAAATAATAGGTTCTATTTTATTGTGTAACTTCCATTGTTTGTAAGCAAAGAAATAATAAAATTGTTGTGGTAACCAACGTGCAACATTTATAGAGTTTGCTGAGGTAAGAAACATTCGACTATTCAATTCAGCATCAGTAAAAGCTTGTTTAACCATTTGCTGACAATCGTCAAAAGTGCCATCAACTTCTAAAGCATGAATATTTTTACCCAAAGTTGCAATTTGTGCTTCTTGAACTGCACTTACTTTTTTACTAGGATATAACACAACCACTTCTACCCCATCCACATTATAAAAACCATTGGCCACTGCACCTCCTGTATCCCCAGAAGTTGCAACAAGGACTGTTACTTTTTTGGTACTGAGCTTAGTCGAAGTATCCTGTTTTAAGAAGTAACCTAAGCAACGACTCATAAACCTTGCACCAATATCTTTAAATGCCAACGTTGGCCCATGAAACAATTCAAGCGATGAAATAGTATCATTAATTGGAACTAATGGTATTTCAAAGTTGACTGTTTCTGAAACAATGCGTTTGAGTTCATCATCTGGAATGCAATTACCAACATAAGGTTTGATGACTTTAAAAGCAATTTCTTCATTGCTATATTGCTCTATATTGTCAAAGAATTCCTTTTCAATTTGAGGAATAGATTCTGGGAAATACAAACCTTTATCAGGTGCTTGTCCTGCAATGGTTGCTTGTTTAAAATCTACTGTTGGAGATTGTTTGTTGAGACTATAGTAAAGCATGATTGAGTTGTTCTTAAAACGTTAATAATTATTGGATGTCAGATTGAGCTTGTCAAAACCGATTTGTTTATTAACCGCCTTCAACATGCTCAGGCTGACAGCTTCATTTTTAATGTTGAATAATGTTATATAGTACAAGTGTGCGACGCAACTGAAGCTCAATTATATTCTTCTGTTGGTTACATAAAACCACCCCTCCTGAAGGCAACCCTCCAAAGTAGGGGAACTTTAGCTTACACAATTTTTACTCCACCTTTACCAATTGTTGTTACATAAGTTTTATAATCGATGCCCAATTTTTCGTAAATATTTTTCATAATTACTTCAACCGCCTTTGCAGTTGACTCATGCTCACTCAACATGAAAATAGATGGACCACTACCACTAATTCCACCTCCCAATGCTCCAGCTTCTTTGCAACTATTTTTAACTGCATCGAAACCTGGAATTAAAATACTACGAACAGGTTCTATAATTACATCTTCTAACGAACGACCAATAAGTTGATAATCATGTTTCATAAAACCTGCTACCAAGCCTGCAATATTTCCCCATTGTTTAATGGCATCTTTCAACAATACTTCTTTACGTAAAATTTGACGAGCATCGCTGGTTTTTACTTCTATTTGTGGATGAACAACTGTAACAAACAATGGAGGTGCGTCAAGGGTAACAATATCTAAAGGAAAAATTGAACGAATTAATGTTACTCCACCATAAATACAAGGTGTAATATTATCGGCATGTTTTACTCCACTTGCTACCTTTTCACCATTCATGGCAAATCGTACCAAATCTTCGTTACTAAAAATGTTTCCCAATAAATGATTGGCTGCAACAACAGCACCTGCACTACTAGCAGCACTGCTACCTAAGCCACTTCCTGGTTTAATTTGTTTATCAATGTGTACGTGAAACCCAACAGGTTTTTCGTAGGCTTCCATTAAAGCCAACAATGATGCACCTGCAACATTATCTTCAGGAATTGTTGGTAAATTATACGCTGCTGAGCTACTTAATGTTATACCAGGTTCATCTTTAAAACTTACTTCCATTATATCGTAAGGAGCTTCTAAAGCCAACCCTAAAATATCGAACCCACAAACAAGGTTTGCAATAGTTGCTGGACAATGAACTACACAACCCCTATTATCACTCCTATCCCCTAAAGGGGGATGAGGAGAAGATTGTTGTGAAGATTTGTTTTGAGAATTATTCATTTTTAATTACTAATTATTAATTACACAGCCCTCATAATATCTGCAAAAACACCACTTGCTGTTACTTCTGTACCTGCACCAGCACCTTTAATAACCAATGGTTGATCTTTATAGCGATCTGTATAAAACAACACAATGTTGTCTTTACCATACAAATGATACAAATTGTGCTGTGGATCGATATGTTGTAAACCAACTGACGCAACTCCATTATCGAACTGAGCTACAAATTTTAAAATACATTTTTTTGCTTTTGCTTCATCCAACAATTGTTTAAAATGGGCTTCATGTTTTTTCATACTTTCATAAAAATCTTCAACAGTCCCTTGCATACATTCTTCAGGCATAAATGAATTGTTGCTGATGTCTTGCATTTCAATTTTATGTCCTGCTTCTCTAGCTAGAATCATAATCTTACGCATTACATCGGAACCATTCAAATCAAGCCTTGGATCTGGTTCTGTATATCCTTCTTCTTGAGCTTGCTTCACCACGTCTGCAAAGGTTTTTGTACCATCATAATTGTTAAAAACAAAGTTTAATGTACCACTTAAAACCGCTTGCATTTTGTTTACAACATCACCTGTTTTTGTTAAATCACTCAATGTGCCGATGATGGGTAAACCTGCACCAACATTGGTTTCGAATAAGAAAGAAGTGTTGTATTCTCTTGCCAAGCTTTTTAACTTTTTATAATAACCGTATTCAGATGAAGCAGCAATTTTATTGCATGCAACAACAGCAATACTTTTTTCTAATAACTGATCGTAAACTTTTGCAACATCGCCATTTGCAGTAATATCTGCAAACACAGTATTGCGTAAATTTTTGTGAATGAGTTGTTGAATAAATTCTTGAATGGTTGAATTGGGAGCTGCTTGTAAAGTTTCTTTCCAGTTGTTTAAATCAATCCCATCTTCATTAATAATAGATTGCTTGCTATTGGCTAAACCAACAACATTTACAATAAGTTGAGCATGTTCTTTTAAATACTGTTGCTGTTGTTTTAATTGTTCTACAAATCGTCCTCCAACATTGCCAACCCCAGCAATAAATAAATTGATTTGTTTATAGGTTGCTTCAAAAAATTCTTCATGCAAAACATTTACCGCTTTACGAACATCTTTGGTTGCAATAACAGCCGAAATATTTCTTTCGCTGCTACCTTGTGCAATGGCACGAATGTTAACCCCATTTCTTCCTAAAACGCCAAACATCTTGCCACTAATGCCTTGGTGAGATTTCATGTTCTCTCCTACCAATGCAATAATTGACAATTCAGCTTCTACTATAAGCGGTTGAACTTTTTGCAAAGCAATTTCATTGGCAAAAGCCAAATCAACAGAATTCTTGGCTTTAATTGCTGAAGATGCTTCTACACCTACACAAATTGAATGTTCACTAGAGCCTTGTGTAATTAGAATAACATTGATACCATCGCTACTTAAAGCTTCAAACAAACGTTTACTAAAGCCAGGAACACCAACCATTCCACTGCCTTCTAAACTAATTAGAGCAATATTGTTGATGCTTGTTATTCCACGAATTAAATGTTCACTTGGTGCTGCATTGGGTTCTATTATAGTTCCATAATCGTTTGGAGCAAATGTATTTTTCACCCATATTGGAATTAATTTACTCAACACTGGCTGTATGGTTGGAGGATAAATTATTTTAGCACCAAAATGCGATAATTCCATAGCTTCTTGATATGAAATTGAAGGAATCACTTTTACATTTTGTACAAACCGTGGATCAGCAGTCATCATTCCACTTACGTCAGTCCAAATTTCTACACTTTTTGCATCGAGTGCAGCAGCAACAATTGCAGCAGTATAATCACTTCCCCCACGACCTAAAGTTGTGTTGACGTTTTGATTATCAGATGAAATAAAACCTGGCAACAATACCACACTTGCTGTATTTGCAGAAAAATAGGTTTGAATATTTTGATTGGTAGTTTCAAAATTTACTTGTGCATTGGTAAAGTTGGAATTTGTTTTGATGAGTTCTCTACTATCTTTCCAAGCAGTTGATAAACCATGAGCATTGAACGATGCTGCCATCATTTGAGAACTCATTAATTCGCCATAGCTAACCAATTTATCTTTTGTTCTGTTCGACAATTCACCTAATAAAAAAATGCCATTGCACAAATCTTCAATTTCGTTGCTCAATTTTTTTATTAAGCTCAATGTACTGCTTTGTGTTTGCACAGGCACCAACTCTTTTACAGTTTCAAGATGACGCAACTCTACTTGCTTAATTAAATCTTTATACGTTTCATCGCCAGTGGCAGCATAATTTCCAGCATTTAACAACACATCTGTTGTGCCGCCCATTGCACTTACAACTATGATTAACTTATTTTCTTTTACTTGTTGTTGAGCAATATTAAAAACCTGTTGTATGGCTTTAACACTACCTACAGAAGTGCCACCAAATTTTAAGACCTTCATTGAAATATGTTTGTTTGAATAAAAAATTAAATAAAACTATTCTTGTAAAATACAGCTTACGCCCAAGATTTAATATAATGATATTCAACCCTTACGGGTTGTTGTTGTATTAGTAATAATAGTAGTAGTGGCAGGCGTTCCACTTGTAAGGAGATTTGTTACTATTGATAATACTAAATTCATTGGGCTAAAAATAGAAGGCATTTTTTTATTAGCCAAAAAAATTAAACTAACACTAGTTATTTTAGGAAGATATTTTATTTAATCACCAAAAGAACCATTGTTACACTTCTGTTGCGTCATTGTTAAATCCTGCTTTAGCAGTGCATACTTGTACAATTGGATAAAGGATGGTCTTTATCAGAGCTGAGAATCTATATTCATTTTTAAAAATGAAGAATAAAAACTATACTAAACGTTGGTGGGTTTAAATTATAAGTCTTTTATCATTTGATGTTTCTAAAAAACGTAAATTCGTTTAGTAAAACTATTTTATGAATACAGCAACAATTAGAGAAAAATTAACTCAATACATACAAACTGCTGACGATAAAAAAATAGAAGCAATTTATACTATTATTGAAGATGAAATTGATACTGAATCTGCAAGAAAAGCTTTAATATTTGCTGAAAGAAACAATTATTTGAATAATGAAGGAAAGTCTTTTTCTTGGGATGAAGTAAAATCAATGGCAATCAATAAAGATAAAAGGAATGGCTTATAAAATTGAAGTTCGTCCTCTAGCAACTATTGAAATTATTGAGGCTTATGATTGGTATGAAATTCAAAAAGAAGGTTTAGGTTTAGATTTTTTAAATGAGTTAGATAACTTTTTTGATAGTCTTTTAAGAAATCCCAACACCTAAGGTTTCTACGAAAAAACAGTTAGAGAAGGTAAAGTTTACAGGTTTCCATACACTGTTATTTATGAAGTCTTTGATAACACAATTGTTGTATACAGTGTATTTATGGCTAAACAAAGCCCCAATAAAAAAAGATTGTTTTAAAAATTTTGTTGGCGTAAGTCTAAATAAACTGCTTGATTTTTTTAAAATTTACAAATAACTTAAATATCCCATCAACATTTCCACATACTAACACTCATTCATTATTAGATGTACTCAATGTTTACCTTTACGGCGATAAATTAAATTGCTGAATTAATAACAGAACGTTGAAGAGTGCGACGCAACGATGATGCCATGAAATACTAAAAGCTGGTATCAACATAAAAAAACACTTTTTGGCTACTATCATAAATTATTTTGTATGTTAAAAGTTGGTGTGTTTGGCGTTGGCCATTTAGGAAAATTTCATTTAAACAATTGGAAAGAAATTGAAGGTGTAAAAATTATTGGTTTTTTTGATCCCAATAACGATAATGCAAAAGCTGTAATTGCCGAATATGGTATTAAACGCTTTATGGATGAAGACAAATTAATGGATGCTTGCGACATTATTGATGTTGTTGTACCTACGGATTGGCATTTTGAAATTTGTATGAAAGCTGTACGAAAAGGTAAACATGTTTTTGTTGAAAAGCCTTTGTGCAACACCATTCCAGAGGCTAAGGATTTGGTTGATATGGTACGTGAAGCCAATGTGAAAGTACAAGTTGGACATGTTGAACGCTTTAATCCTGCATATTTAGCAGTGAAAGATTTGAACTTAAACCCTATGTTTATTGAAGTGCATCGTTTGGCACAATTTAATCCGAGAGGCACTGAAGTAAGTGTAATATTGGATTTAATGATTCATGATTTAGACATTATTTTGAGTTTAGTAAAAAGTGATGTAAAAAATATTAGTGCCAATGGTGTTGCTGTAATGACCGATACACCAGATATTGCCAACGTTAGAATTGAATTTAACAATGGTTGTGTTGCCAATTTAACCAGCAGTAGAATTAGCATGAAGAAAATGCGTAAAATGCGTTTGTTTCAAAAAGACAGCTACATTGGTATAGATTTTTTAGAGAAAAAAGCTGAAGTAATTAAACTAAAAGAAGACAGCGATAAAAATGTTTTTTCGTTTGATTTAGATACACCCAAAGGTAAAAAAACAATTGCTGTTGCCAATCCTGTTATTCCACCTGCCAATGCTATTAAACTAGAGTTAGAAGCTTTTGTAGATAGCATTGTAAACAATAAACCAACTATTGTTAGTGAAATTGATGGTTATTTAGCCATGGAAGTTGCTCATAAAATTTTAGATAAAATTAATAGTACCAGCCTTTTGGGTGCATAATTAACACATACAACAACAAGCAATATTTTTATATATTGATTTTGTTGTTGAATGGTATAAAATTGATTGAACCTATTTAATTATCTTCAACACAAAATTTTGATTTGTGAAATATTTGTTGAGTGTTTTTATTTTGTTGATGAACTTGCATGTGGCTTTGGGTCAGGATATGTATTGGCAACAACAAGTGAATTATCAAATTCAAGTTACTTTAAACGATACAGCCAAAACCTTAGATGGTTTTGAGAAGATTACTTATTACAACAATTCTCCTGATACGTTAACGTTTATTTGGTTTCATATTTGGTCCAATGCTTATAGAAACGATAGAACAGCTTTTTCTGAACAAACCATTGCCAACGGAAGTACGAAATTTTATTTTAGCAATGATGATGAGAAAGGCTATATCAATCAATTAAACTTTAGGGTTAATGGAACTGCTGCTGGTATAGAAGCTCACCCAACACATATTGATATCGTTAAACTGGTTTTACCTACACCCCTTGCTCCCAAAAGTTCTATCACGATTTCTACACCATTTTTTGTGAAGTTGCCTTTTAATTTTTCGAGAGGTGGATTTACAAAAAACGGTTTTCAAGTAACACAATGGTATCCTAAACCTGCAGTGTACGATCAACAAGGTTGGCACGAAATGCCTTATGTAGATCAAGGAGAATTTTATAGTGAATTTGGTAATTACACTGTACAAATTACCTTGCCAGAAAACTATATTGTTGCTTCAACAGGTGTTTTACAAAATAGTATTGCTTTAGAAAAGTTGAAGCAATTGGGAAAACAAAAAATTACAACTCAAGCAAATTATATTACTTATCAAGCACAGCAACAAAAGCAAAAAATTGTTGCAAAAGCATACGCTCCAAAATCTAAAAAAATTACTCCTGTTGTAGCTGTTAAAAAGCCAACTTACAACTTGGTTAGCTATACGTATAAACAAGAAAACTGTCATGATTTTGCTTGGTTTGCAAGCAAAGATTTTATTGTACAATATGATACTGTTGCTTTACAAAATAAAACAGTTGATGTATTTAGTTTTTATCATCCAACACAAATAAACAGTTGGAGTAAAAGCATTGAGTTTGCAAAAGATGGATTGAGGAAATATAGCCATTGGATTGGCACTTATCCTTATGAAACTGCAAGCTTAGTTGCAGGTGATGATAATGACAACAGCAGTGGTATGGAATACCCAACTATTGCTTTAATTACTACACAAAGTGATGAGGAGAATTTAGATGCAACCATTGTACATGAGCTTGGACACAATTGGTTTTATGCTGCATTGGCCAACAATGAAAGACAATATCCTTGGATGGATGAAAGCATAAACAGCTATTATCAAAAAAGATACGAAGACGAAAAATATTCAGCTGTTAACAAAACATCGGGCATTGAAAAATGGATTGAAAATAAATTGCCTAAAGATTTTGAAGGCCTTTTGTACAAAACTTTAGTTGGCATAAACAAAGCACAACCCATAGACACAGTTTCTACTGCATACACTCCTTTAAATTATTATTTTAGTGTTTATTACAATGGAGCAGAATGGATGAAATTGTTAGAACAGAAATTGGGCAAAGCCCAATTAGATGCAAGCATGCAGCAATATTATAAACAATGGAAATTTAAACACCCACAACCTGCAGATTTTAAACAAAGTATTGAGCAAAGCAGTAATCAAAATTTAACAACAACTTTCAACAGATTAAAATCTACCACTCTTGTTGATACAGTTGTTCAACGCAGAACTTTAAAACCTGTGTTGTTCTTCTCTTTAAAAGAAACCAACAAATACAATTACATTAGCATTGCTCCAATACTTAGTGGTAATTATTACGATAAACTTTCGTTGGGTTTATTAATACACAACTACCAATTACCCATTAATAAATTTAATTTTTTTGTTGCACCACAATATGCAATAGGCAGTAAACAAATTAATTTAAGTAGCGGAGTTTCGTTTAATCAATTTAAGAAAAATACTTGGCTAGAAATTTCTGCAAGTGCCTTAAAATATTCAATGGATGAATTTACACCCGTAAACCAAAATCAAATTTTTCAGCAAGTAGTTCGTATTAATCCTTCTATTAAATATACGGTATACAACAAAGATTTAAGAAGTAACCAACGTTGGATTTTTCAAGCAAGAAGTTTCTTTATACAAGAAAATGGCTTGTTGTTTACAACCATCAACACCCCTTCTGGCCCAATAGATAAAGTTGATAAAACCACAGAGAATTCAACCATCAATCAAATAAAAATTATTACTGCCAACAATAGAGTATTGTATCCTTATGAATTAAACTTAACCATAGATCAAGGGAAAAACTTTATTAGAGCTGGTTTTACAGCCAACTATTTTTTAAATTATGCTCATCAAAAAGGTGGAATTAATGCAAGATTTTTTGCAGGAAAATTTATTTATACAACAGATAAAACATTTATACAACAATACGAAACCGATCGATACCATTTAAACATGAGTGGTGCTAAAGGCTATGAAGATTATACGTATAGTGGATACTTTATTGGAAGAAATGAATTTGATGGTTACCAAAGCCAACAAATAATGGAACGTGATGGTTTTTTTAAAGTAAGAACCGATTTATTGAGCAATAAAATTGGTAAAACCGATGATTGGTTAATGGCTGTAAATTTTAATGGAGCAATTCCCGATGCCATTAATCCGTTGAACATTTTACCATTTAAAATTCCTTTACATTTTTTTGTAGATATTGGAACTTATTCTGATGCTTGGAAAGACAATGCAGCTAGTGGAAAATTTTTATACGATGCAGGCATACAAGTGCCCCTATTTAAAGGGTTAGCCAATATTTATGTACCCATTTTATACAGTAAAGTATATGGCAATTATTTCAAAAGCACTTTAGGAGAAAAACGTTTCTGGAAAACAATTTCTTTTTCAATTGATATTCAAAAACTACAAATTCATAAGCTTAGCAGAACCCTTCCTTTGTAAATATGCAACACATAAGCATTATACCTTCAACACAAATTGATACCACAAAATGGAATGCTTGCGTTGCCAATAATGCTAATGGACTTATTTATGCCAACAGTTTTTACTTAAATCACTTTTGTAAAAATTGGTTTGGTTTGGTAGTAAACAATTACGAATTAATTTTTCCTATTCCAACAAAAAAAAAATTGGGCATTCAGTATGCTTATATGCCAGCATTTACACAACAACTTGGCTTTATTGGCAACTTAAATTTAATTACTACAAACGTTGTAAATGCCATTCAAAATTTTATACAATATGCATCGCCTTACTTAAATTTTAGCAATGTACAATTTGCACAATTGCACAATTGCCATGCAAAAAATAATTTTATTCTACACTTAAATCAACCTTATAAAAACATACAAAATGGGTATACAAAAACATTGGGTTATAGTTTAAATAAAGCCAATAAGTTTAGTTTAACTTATACAATTGAAACCAATTTTGCAGCAGCAATCAACGCATATTCTATTTACAATAAAAAGAATATGCAACATGTTACCGATAACGATTATAAGCAATTGAATTTGCTTATGCAATATTTAGAAAAACATGAACAAGTTTTGGTTAGATCCATTGCAAATACCCAAAACGAAGTTTTGAGCACTGTAATTTTATTAAAAGACAATAAACGATACTACAATATTATCAATGTAACCAACGAAGAAGGCAGAAAAAAAGAGGCCAATTATTTATTGTACGATTCCTTGTTTAAAGAATTGGCCAATCAAGAAATGCTGTTCGATTTTGAAGGAAGCGATTTACAAGGCGTACAAAAATTTTATGAAAAATTTGGTGCAATCAATCAACCCTATTTTCATTGGCATTACAATTTATTACCCAAACCAATTAAGTGGTTAAAGAAATAATTTTTATGAGCCAACTGCATTGCTACTATCATCGCCTGTTGTGTCACTCACTTCAAGGTTCTGTTCTATATTCAGGAAGTAAAAAACTTGTCTACTTCATAATGTCTCGAAGAGCAGAGTTATTTATTCAGTAATTCTTGAACTTCCTTAAATGTTTTCCCCTTTGCATTTTCCCATTCAGTAAAACCATTTGAATTCCTTCCTAATACCATATTTGAAGCTGAACTTGGGCTATTAAAAACTGTGTCTTCTGCGAAAATTAATTTATCGCCTGATTCAATCAAAATGTTTGTCTCGAGCAATTTTCTTCTTAGGTTTCTATAAGTTTCTGTTGTGGATGGTGACAATTCTTTCTTGCTTTCACTTCCTTTCAAAACTATATAACCTTTATCTGTTTCAATCATTGTGGCATTAAATGATTTGGTTTTAATTTTATACACTGTTTCATTTAGGGTTAATTCAGATTTTAGATTCAATTCGGAATGCGAAACAGTTGATGAAATTAGGAACCTAAAACCCATTACAGGAAGCATTAATTTTATTTGTTCAAGAAAATATTCCATATCAGAAATGTCAGCTTCATGAAGTGTTGGTAGACTTGGTGAATTTCCGTTTTCAATTTGAGCCGACTTTGCTTCAATTGCAATTTGAATAAGTCTAGATTCTAAATATTTGATTTGTGTTTTAGTTAAAAGCTCGTCCTTGCTAATAAAAAATATCAACTCTTTAAAATCTTTATTGGGATCACTCAAATGTTGTTTTAGCCTTGTTCTAATATTTTCGGCTTCGCCAATATAAATTTTATCATCAAATGCTTCATCAGTAGGATCGCCTTTAAGACAGTATATTCCAGGGTTGTCAAATTCTGGCCTGGAAATAATCTTGTTTACTGAAGATCTTGGGCTATAAATCGCCTTACCAACCCAATTTCCTATTTCACTTAAACGAGGACCATATTCTGTTCCATCAATCATATATACTGTAAGCTTCTTTCCCATATGTACATTTTTATAATTTCTGCTAAGAACTAAATTGCATTGGTTTTAAACAAAAGAATGTCGTTTAAAATCATCTTCAGAGAAAACACACAAATCCTGAAATATGAAGAGCTTTAGTAAGTATATTTTTATTTAAAACAAAATGTTTGGAATAAAATAAGCTTACTCAAAATAAGTAACTTTTACAGAAAACTTGGCATCTGTAATTCTTAGAACAGATGCAGCTGCATTGCTTAAACGAATCAATAAATTTTTGTTCTCTTTCATTTCTGGCAATGCACCCAACACTTTGGCACAAATACTTTTGCTGTTTGGTGCAGTAATACGAACAATTGTTCCTGGAGTTATATTGTTTATCAATACATAATATTTTCTATCGTTCCAACCACTGGTTGTTTTAAAAGTTGCACAATCGCCTTCTAACACTTGATTTTTTCCTTTGGTGATAAATTGGCTTACAAAAAAACCTTCATCATCTGTACCATTGGTTACAGCAACAGGTGTTGGTTCTTCTTGTGTTTGTGTAGTTTTTGTAGTACCAGGTTTTGAGGTTTCATTTACTCCATAACCTTGAGTCAATTCTTCCTCTGCAGTTGTAGTTCTGTCAACCACTTCAGCAGTTTTTTGCTTATCTACTTTTAGATGCCCAATTACAATTTTTTGACCTTGCTGAATTACGTCATTGTTTAAATCGTTCCACTCACGTAAAAAATCAATTCTTATTTTGCCATAGGTTTGACTTATTCTATACAAGTTTTCACCTTTTTGTACTATATGGTGTATTGGAACTAGAGATTCAGATTCTGCACTTTGTCCATCTTGTGTAAAGTTTTGAGGCGTTAAATTAATTTTCATCACCTTATCAATTGCCAACATTGCATTTTCATTCAATCCATTTTGTTGAGACAATTGGGCTGCAGTAAAATGATACAACTTACCAATGCTGTATAAAGTTTCTCCAGAAACTACTTTGTGCTGAATAAAAATATTGGGGTATATGCCTTGTACCAATACTTTTTTTTGAGCTATGGATACAAAAAAACAAAATAGGAATGCAACAAACAATGCTTTTCTTTTCATAAAATTGGGTACAAAAAGTAAAAATTAAGCTTTCAATATTCGCCATTCTTGAGGATAGTAATTGTTAAAACGATTGGGCAAAATTTTCATCCATCCTAAACCAACCCCTTCATAAACTGCCAATGCCCAGCCTGTTGTTTTTAATTCTATCGCTATTTCTTGCTTTCGCAAATATTGTAAAGCTTGTTCTTTCGTAAATAAGATACTTGCAATATTACTTAAATTGAAGGTACTAACAGCCAATTCGTGGTGCGGAACAAAATCTTTACCTTTTATTTCACCTAAACATATACCAGCTTTTTTAATGTATAAATAGTTGGCCAACGTTTTTATATCATTCAAATAACCATATTGAATGGCTCTAATTTGGTTGTTGTGTTTAAATAAATCCACCTCAGGTAAATGTGGAATGAATGTTTGAATTACACTTACTTCTTGTTTGTTGGTAGTAAGAATATTTTGTTGCTGTAATTTTATTTCGTTAACCACCGTTTTCTTTTGTAATACTGCAACAAAAAAACCTTCACCCTCTATATTGTATGGATAAAAACGATATCCAAATGCATTTGAAACATCACTTGTAGTTTCTACAATACCATCATCTTTTTCAATTTGAATATTGATTGATTTTAGCTGAAACGTTTTTATCAACCAATCTACCACATCTTCATTTTCTTCTTTTGAATAAGAGCAAGTAGAATACACCAAAAAACCATCTTCTTTTAAAGCTTCAAAAACATCGGCAACAATGCGTTGTTGTCTTGAGCTACATAAATTAACATTGTTTAAACTCCATTCATTAATTGCTGTTGTATCTTTTCTAAACATTCCACTACCACTACATGGAGCATCAACCACAATTGCATCAAAAAAACCTTTCAATGCAGCAAAGTCTTTAGGATCGTTGTTGGTTACAACAACATTATTGGTTCCCCATTTGCAAATGTTTTCAACCAATACTGCAGCTCTGGGTTTTATTACTTCATTACTTACCACCAATCCATTGCTAAAATAACTGGATAGTAAAGTAGATTTTCCACCAGGAGCAGCACAAACATCCAATACTTTTTTTGCTGTATTTGAGGGAAATATTTGTTGCATAATTTTCCACAAAAACATACTACTTGCTTCTTGTACATAATAAGTACCTGCATGAAATAATGGATCTAATGTAAACGATGGACGATGTGTTAAATAATAACCATTGTTACACCAAGGCAAAGCACTTTCTATTGGTAAATGCTGAACAATATTTTTTTTTTCTTGATTAATTCTTATGCTTGTAACCTGCTGCTCTGTGGTATGTACTTGTATAAAAGCTTCCTCATTAAAGCCTTTAACCTGTTGTATGGATTGAATAAATTGCTTAGGTAATTCCATTCTTTTATTAAAGACGGCGAAGATAAGCTTATTGAAAAAAATGAGTTATCCGTTTTTACCTGCCAACATTGGCACAAAAGAAAAATGTTCAAATGTTTCTTCCATCATTGTTCCATCGGCTTGTTTGGTTAAACGCAACATACGCTGTACGTCACCCTCATCAACAGGAATAACCATCATTCCACCAACTTTCATTTGAGCCAC
>ERZ724516.915-NODE-915-length-17512-cov-21.165263_pt1 | contig 17512 bp, 12 predicted proteins | sample MGYA00376049_ERZ724516 | MGnify/ENA primary metagenome ERZ724516 (study PRJEB28724, sample SAMN07190886) | activated sludge metagenome | isolation source: activated sludge of sewage treatment plant in Hong Hong | place: USA: Christiansburg, Virginia | collected... | reverse complement strand
GGCCCCTTCGACCTCGTCGTCGCCGACCTCTCGTTCATCTCCTTGCGCCTCGTCCTGCCAGTCCTGGCCACACTCATCGAGCCGAGCGGCGATCTGGTGTTGCTGATCAAGCCGCAGTTCGAAGTCGGTCGAGAGCGGCTCGGCAAGGGTGGCGTGGTTCGCGTCGACGCTGACCGGCTGGCCGCCCTTCGCGGAGTGCTCGACGCCGCCACAGACGTGGGGCTCGGTCTGCGTGGACTGGTCGCGAGCCCGATCCGGGGCACCACGGGCAACCGGGAGTATCTAGGCTGGTTCACATCTCGCGCGCACGACCGCGCCGAGGCCGCGGACCTGGAAAGGCTGGTCGCCGCCATGGAGTCACCCTCGTGACCCGACGCGTGCTGCTCGTCCCTCATCCCCGACGCCCCGACATCGGCGACATCGCCCGTGACGTCGCGACCCGACTGGGCGCCCAAGGGGTGGCCACGACGATGATCGCCACCGATGCGGCAGCGCTGCACGCCACGGACATCGGACCGACCACGGTGGTGCCCGACGCCGGGGCCGCCAACAACTGTGAGCTCGTGTGCGTCCTGGGCGGTGACGGGACGATCCTTCGGGGCGCCGAACTCTCCCGGGGCACCGACACGCCTCTGCTGGGGATCAACCTCGGCAAGGTGGGCTTCCTCGCCGAGGTCGAGATGGCCGACCTGGCGACGACGGTCGATCGGATCGTGGCTCGCGACTACACCGTGGAAGACCGGATGACCCTCGATGTCACCGTGAGCCATGGCGCAGGCGTCGACTCCCGCACCTGGGCGCTCAACGAGGTGAGCATCGAGAAGGCTGCCCGGGAGCGCATGCTTGAGGTCACCGTCGAGATCGACGGTCGACCGTTGTCCACCTGGGGCTGCGACGGCGTGATCATCGCGACGCCGACGGGCTCGACGGCATACGCCTTCTCGGCCGGGGGACCGGTCGTCTGGCCCGACGTCGAAGCGATCCTGCTCGTGCCCAACTCGGCCCACGCGCTGTTCGCTCGGCCGGTCGTCGTCGGGCCTCGATCCCGGCTGGCCGTCGAGGTCATCCGCGATGCCGAGGGCCAAGGTGTCCTCTGGTGCGACGGGCGACGCCACGTGGACCTCGCCCCCGGCGCGCGGATCGACGTCTGCCGCTCGGCCGTGCCGATGCGTCTGGCCCGGCTGTCGCACGCGCCGTTCACCGACCGGCTCGTCGAGAAGTTCGACCTGTCGGTGGCTGGCTGGCGCGGGAACGGCGCGGGCCGTCCACAGCCACCCACCGACTGACGGCGCGGGCCCTTAGTCTTGGGCCCGTGCTCCTGGAGATCCGCATCGCCGGGCTCGGCGTCATCGCCGAGGCCACCCTCCGGCTGCACCCCGGCCTGACGGTGCTCACCGGAGAGACGGGCGCCGGCAAGACGATGGTCGTCCAGGGGCTCGGGCTTCTGCTGGGCTCCCGCGCCGATCCTGCCCTCGTGCGCTCCGGTCGGCCGAGCCTGTCGGTCGAGGGCATCGTGCGACTGCCCACCGGACACCCGGCCCGGGAGCGGGCGCACGACGCCGGCGGTGAGCTCGACGAAGACGAGTTGGTCCTGGCCCGCACCGTCACTGCCGAGGGCCGATCGCGCGCCCACATCGGCGGCCGGTCGGCGCCCGTCGGCGTGCTCGGCGAGATCGGCGAGCATCTCGTCGCCGTCCACGGGCAGGCCGATCAATGGCGACTGCGCAGACCCGACGAGCACCGGGACGTCCTCGACGGTTACGGTGGCGAAGCGGTCGCCGCCGCGCTCGCGGCATACCGAGAGGGGTATGCCGCCCTCACCGCGACCCTGACCGAGCGCGACACCCTGCGCGGCCTGGACCGCGACCGCACCCTGGAGGTCGACTCCCTCACCGCAGCTCTCGAACACGTCGCCCGGGTCGACCCTCAACCGGGAGAGGACGAGGCGCTGCGCGCCGAGGACACTCGACTGGCTCACGCCGAGGGCCTGCGCGATGCCGCAGGCGCTGCCCACGGGCTCCTGCTGGGCGACGACGGGTATGCCGCCGACGCGGGGGAGCAAGGCGCCGCAACGGACCTGCTCGCCAGGGCCCGAGCGCAGCTCGGACCGGTCGCCAGGCACGACCCTCGACTGTCCGCTCTCGATGAGCGCCTCGCCGAAGCCGGCTACCTCGTGGCCGACATCGGGGCCGACCTCGCGGCATACCTCGCCGACCTCGACGCCGACCCGGCCCGGTTAGCGTGGGTGCAGCAGCGGCGAGCCGATCTAGCCGGCCTCACCCGCCGCTACGGCGAAAGCATCGACGACGTGCTGGCCTGGTCCGGCGAGGCGGCGTCGCGCCTGGCCCTGCTGCAGTCTGCCGACGAACGCCTCGCCGCCCTCGATGCGCGGGTGGCGGCGTTGACCGCCGAGGTGACGGCCGCCGGCGAGCGGCTCAGCGCGCAGCGTCGCGCCGCCGCCGATCGGTTCGCCAACGCCGTCGGCGACGAGTTGGCGCACTTGGCGATGGGGTCGGCCCGCATCCAGGTGGCCGTGACGCCGCGACCGCTCGGGCCGCACGGTGCCGATGACGTCGAGATCCAGTTGGCGGCCAACTCCGGGGCACCGGCCCGATCGGTCGGCCGTGCAGCCAGCGGCGGCGAGTTGTCTCGGCTGATGCTGGCCATCGAGGTGGTCAGTGTCTCGGGGAGCACGCCCGCGGCGCTGGTGCCCACCTTCGTGCCCACCTTCGTGCCTACCTTCGTGTTCGACGAGGTCGATGCGGGCGTTGGCGGCAAGGCCGGCCTCGACGTCGGCGCACGCCTGGCTGCACTGGCCACCCACGCCCAGGTCGTCGCCGTCACCCACCTGGCCCAGGTCGCCGCCTTCGCTGATCGACACCTGGTGGTCCACAAGTCCGACGACGGCTCGGTGACCGCCAGTGCTGTCCGCGAGGTCGAGGGCGACGAGCGGCTGCGCGAGCTTGCCCGCATGATGGGCGGCGGCACGTCGGAGGCCGGGCTCGAACATGCCCGAGTCCTGCTGGCCGAGGCGACGACGCGTCGTCGCGAACGGCATACTGCTGCAACGGAGGTCGCGCCCGCTCGCCGGGCCGGCGCAGCAAAGACGCGCCGAGGCGCACGCTCGCCGTCCGCCGTCGCCCCAGACATCACATAGACTGGCCTCCCGTGGCGGAGCAGACGAAACACATCTTTGTGACCGGGGGCGTAGCCTCCTCGCTCGGTAAGGGGCTGACAGCCTCAAGCCTTGGGCATCTGCTCAGGAGCCGGGGGCTGCGGGTGACGATGCAGAAACTCGACCCCTACCTCAACGTGGATCCCGGGACGATGAACCCGTTCCAGCACGGGGAGGTCTTCGTCACCGACGACGGGGCCGAGACCGACCTGGACATCGGGCACTACGAACGCTTCCTCGACGTCAACCTCGAGGGCACCGCCAACGTGACGACGGGCCAGATCTACAGCACCGTCATCGCCAAGGAGCGGCGCGGGGAATACCTCGGCGACACGGTCCAGGTCATCCCGCACATCACCAACGAGATCAAGGCCCGGATGCGGGCGTTGGCGACCGGCGACAAGGACGCGCCCGACCTCATCATCACCGAGATCGGCGGCACCGTCGGTGACATCGAGAGCCTGCCGTTCCTTGAGGCCGCGCGTCAGGTGCGCCAGGAGATCGGCCGGGACAACTGCTTCTTCCTGCACGTCTCGCTGGTGCCCTACCTCGCCCCGAGTGGCGAGCTGAAGACCAAGCCGACGCAGCACTCCGTGGCGGCCCTGCGCCAGGTCGGCATCCAGCCCGACGGGCTCGTCCTGCGGGCCGACCGGGAGATCCCCGAGCCGATCAAGCGCAAGATCTCGCTCATGTGTGACGTCGACCAGGACGCGGTCGCCGCGGCCGTCGATGCACCGTCGATCTACGACATCCCCAAGGTCCTGCACGGTGAGGGCCTGGACGCCTACGTCATCCGCCGCCTGGGCCTGGGCTTCCGCGACGTCAACTGGACTTCGTGGAACGAGATGCTCAAGCGCGTCCACGACCCCGAGCACCAGATCGAGATCGCGCTCGTCGGCAAGTACATCGACCTCCCCGACGCCTACCTGTCGGTGACCGAGGCGTTGCGTGCGGGTGGTTTCCACCACGACGCCAAGGTCGTCATCCGCTGGGTGGCCAGCGACGAGTGCCAGACCGAGGCCGGCGCTCAGCGGGCCCTGGGCGGCGTCGACGCGATCCTCGTGCCCGGTGGGTTCGGCGTGCGCGGCATCGAGGGGAAGCTCGGCGCCCTGCGCTGGGCACGGGAGCGTCAGGTCCCCACCCTCGGCATCTGCTTGGGGCTGCAGTGCATGGTCATCGAATACGCCCGCACCGTGTTGGGCATCGCCGACGCCTCCTCCAGCGAGTTCGACCCGCAGACGACCCACCCCGTCGTTGCGACGATGGCTGAGCAACTGGCCTTCGTCGAAGGCGCCGGAGACCTCGGCGGCACGATGAGGCTGGGCCGGTATGCCGCCCGCCTCACCCCGGGGAGTGTCGTCGCCACGGCATACGGCACCACCGAGGTGAGCGAACGCCACCGGCACCGCTACGAGGTCAACAACTCCTATCGGGAGCAACTCGAAGGCGCCGGCCTGGTGTTCTCCGGGCTGTCCCCGGACGGGTCGCTGGTTGAGTTCGTCGAGTTGCCGGCCGACGTGCACCCCTACTTCGTCGCCACCCAGGCGCACCCGGAGTTCCTCTCGCGCCCCAACCGCGCCCACCCGCTCTTCGCCGGGTTGGTCGGTGCGGCCCTGGATCGCCAGCGCGCGCAACGCCTCGTCGAGGTCGAGCGCACCACCCGACCCGAGTCACAGACCGCCGCGGTCGGCTGAGGTGGCCTTCGACGCGCCGATCGGCACTGCCGCGCTGTTGCGGGACGAGATCGCGCCGAAGCCCGTCGTGGCGAGCGACGTCGTCTGGCAGGGGCTGGTCTTCGACGTCCGCCGGGATCGGGTCGACCTTGGCGCCGAGGTTGTCACCCGCGACTACGCCGACCACCCCGGCGCCGTGCTCATCCTCGCGCTGCGCGAGATCGACGGGGTCGACCACATCGTCATGATTCGGCAGTACCGCCACGCCTGCGGTTCCTACCTCTGGGAGCTGCCGGCTGGCCTGCTCGACATCCCCGGGGAGCCGCCGCGCGACGCCGCCGAACGCGAGCTGCGCGAGGAGGTCGACCTGGTCGCGGGCCGGTGGGACCTGCTCATCGACGCCTACGCCTCGGCGGGAGTCTTCCCCGAGGCCTACCGCGTGTTCCTCGCCCGTGACCTCGCTCCCGCTCCGGGCGAGCCGCACGCGCGCACCGGCGAGGAGGCCGACCTCACCGTCCGCTGGGTCAGCCTCGACGATGCGTATGCCGCGGCGCTGGCTGGGCAGCTGCACAACCCCGGCGCGCTGCTGGGCATCCTCGCCGCGTGGGGAGCCCGGGCCCAGGGCTGGAGCACCCTGCGACCGGACGATGCCCCGTGGCCGGAGCACCCGGCATACCGGGATGGTCACCGCACCGGCCCGCAGGCGGGTTGAGCAGCGGCTCGGGGAGTCTGAGTAGCTCAGAGTCTGAGTAGCCCGCGTCTGATCTGAGTCGCCCGGAGTCTAAGTAGCACGTACTCAGGCGCCCGAGGCGCGGACGCTTTACGGTCATGGCTGACGCGTGCGAGACCGATCGCGCGAACAGGTTGTGACAGGGGGAGCCGATGACGGGCTCGATGACGTGGGACGAGGGCGGTGCCGGCGAGGCGAGCGGCCAGGTGGCGTCCATGGCCGATGCCGTGCAGGCCCAATCGAGGCGTCTCGCGGGGATCACCGTGAACCAAGGCGACGCGACGGGGATGATCCGCGAACTCCTGCACACCTGGGCCACGGAACTGGACCTGCGGGGTGAGGCCCTGGACGTCTGGGCCACAGCCGTCAGGGCGCAGACCGAGACGGTGGCTCGGACCGACCACAGAATGCGGTTGGCGTGACGACGACCTCGACCGATGAGGCCCTGCACCTGGCCCGAGTAGGCGATGCGTTGGTCGATGCCCATGTCGACGTGACGGCTCTTCGCCAGATCGCCTGGGCTGCTGAGTTGGCCGGGCTACGGGCCGTCCTCGCACTAGGTCCGGGGCTGTTGACCGACCCGCGGGCCGGCGCGGTCCTCGTGGACGCCCTCCAACCGCTCGCGGTCGATTTGGCCGACGGACAACCGCAGTCGCCGGATCTCACCCATCGGGTTCGGCGGTTCTTCGCCGACCTCGTCATGGTGGTGGGGGCCCTGACGCACGAGGACCCGGCGTGAGCGGGGAGTGGCAGGTCACCCACCTGCTCAACGAGTCTCGGAGTTTTCTTCGGACCCTGGGTCACGTGGCAATCGCCCTCGTGTGGCCACCGTCGCTCATTGCCGACATCGAGCGTTTCCGGCGCACGATCTCGAACCCGCCCCCAGGCGACCCCGCCACCATCGAGGGCATGGCGACGTCGCTGGACACGGCTGGGCGAGCGGTGGACGAGGTCCGAGCCGACCTGGACCGGCGCCGCGTCGGGCTGCCGGCGATCGTCGTGGGAGTAGCGGCCGGGACCGCTACCCAGGCTGCCGCCGCGTTGTCATCGGGCCTGAGTCACGAGGTGACTGGGCTGGCTCTCTCGGCGCGCGCCCTGCGACGGTATGCCGCGAGTCTGCAGGACGCGATCACGGAGCACGGCCGCGTCGATGACCACTTCGACGACGCCGTGGCCCACCTGCGTCGATGTACCGACCTCACTGTCGAGGCGTTTGGCGTCGACACCGGCGTGCCGGACGTGCCGGCGGTCGTCCGGGAGGTGAGCCGCGCCCTGGCCGACGCTCGAGAAGGTGTGCGGACTGCGATGCGGGCCTATGAGCAGGCGGAGACCGCTTTGCAGGCCCTCCAGCGCGAGGGCTCCGACGGGCGTGGCTGGGCGGTCCTGGCGAGTGCCCCTCGCGTGCCGGGCTTCACCGTCCTGGACGTCGCGGTCATGGTCGACCAATGGCGTACCTCAGACCCCGACAATCGCCTGCTCAACCCTGACCAGTGGCAGCGTGTGGGCGCCATGCTGGCCGCCCTGACACCGGCCCAACGGGCCGCCCTCGACGAGTTGTTGGCCGCGGCCGGGTCATCGACGCAACGCGCCGTGCTGCTGTCGACCCTGGCCGCCGGAGCCGATATGGAGCAACTGCGCTTCATGGCTGACGCGGTCCGTTCCATGAGCGACGAGGACATCGCCCGAATGATGTCGCTCAACACCGACAACCTGACCAGTGGCGCGACCTACGGCCTCGATCGCGTCATCCAGGACCCCACGACCGGCAACACGTGTGCGTCGACGAGCCTGCTCGCTCTGCTGGCCCGGTCCGATCCGATGCTGGCCCTGTGGCTGACGTCCGGCCAACGGCCCCCAGGGTGGGACCCGGCCTACCTCCAGCACCTCACCGAGGCGCAGTGGAACGGTGCGACGTTCCTCGAACGATTCATTGCCGCCCAGCATTCGGTGTTGACGACCACCGACAGCGATCTGGGCACGTGGCCCGAAGCACTCGGCACGCCGCCGTGGGGCGCAGCCGCACTGGCCACCCTGGGCTCGCCCACGGCCTACGAATCGGTGTTGTACGACGACCAGGACCCGGCGCTGGTCCGCAAGCTCATGAGCCGCGCAGCGGAGGCGGCGAACAACGGCACCCCGGTGCCGTTCTACGTCGGTGACGACTACACCCCTCGACACGTCATGCTCATCACGGGCTACGCCGATGGCTACTACACCGTCTACGAACCCGGCTCGGGCTCGATCACCCGGGTCCCCGAAAGTGTCATGTTGGGCACGGGCACCCCGGGTGCGTTCGGAGGCTGGTCGCACATCGACTACCTCGTGTTGCCGGTGACCTGAGGCTCGGGTCCGGAGTTATCGAGGGGGGCCGTCGACCAGCGGGGGAAAGGCTGAGCCCTCGGAAGCGTTCGCCGACGGCAAGGTGGCCTGATCGGCGCAGGTCGAGGTCAGCCCACCTGCAGGGAGCCCGCTCGGTGGCGCGAAGACGTTCGGCTCGTCCAGGTGGAAGGGCAGTCGCGCCTGCTGGATCATCTCCACCCGTGGAAAGGACAGGTCGGCGGAGCCGTAGTTCCGGGAGACGGCTGCACTGAGCTGGAGCAGCGCCCAGACCTTCGGGTCGCTCGCCATCGGGCGCCGGGCCTCGACCAGCCAGGACCGATGCAGGCTGGTGCCCACCGAGGTGATGACCTCACAGTTGGCGGAGGTCACGACCCACCCCCGGCGCCGCAGGTCCTCGAGCGTGCTGCGCAGGGCAGCGACGGCGCTGCCCTCGTCGGCGGCAAGTACCTGCTTGGCCGTCAGGCCTTCCACTGAGCCCGCCGGGTGGGCCGGTACGAGGGTTCCTCTCACAGTGATCGACGGGCGCCGATAGCGCAGGTTGACGCTGCCCACCCCGCCACCCCCGTAGCTCACCTCGGTGGAGGCCAAGCCCGGATCCGCGGCCAGCAGCGCATCGACGCGGGCTCGGTCCACCGCGTCGGACTCGATCGGGGGCGCCGGACACGCACCCGCGGTGAGCAGCAACCCGACGGCCGCGACAGTCACCGGGGCGGCCCGTCGCCAGCCCCGCAAGCCCTGCACCCCTGTACGCATGTGGCTCTCCTGGTGACACCGAACCGCGGCCACCCACAGCAAACCACACTCGGGCCCGCCACCAACTCGGGCGAACAACTCGGTCGAGCAGGTATGCCGAGCCCGCCTAGGATTGACCGGTCACCACTGCGCCGTCCCCGGCGCGGTCCGTCGGCTGGCCGCAACGGCGAGCGGGCGGCATACCTGCGCAACCATCCGAACAACCCGAGAAGGACACCTACCGTGCTTCGCACCCATGAGGCCGGCACCCTGCGTGCCGACCACTCCGGCCAAACCGTCACCCTCGCGGGCTGGGTGGCCAAGCGGCGCGATCACGGCGGCGTGGCGTTCCTCGACCTGCGGGACGCGTCCGGCGTCGTCCAGGTGGTCGCCCGCGACGAGGTCCTCGACGACGGAGGCGGGCACGACCTGCGCAACGAGTACTGCGTGCAGATCACCGGTGAGGTGCGGCTGCGCCCCGAGGGCAACGCCAACGCCGACCTGCCCACGGGGGCAGTCGAGGTCGTCGCGTCCACCCTCGAGGTGCTCAACGCGGCCGCGCCGCTGCCGTTCCAGATCGACGAGCGCGTCACCGTGGGGGAGGAGGCCCGGCTGAAGTACCGCTACCTCGACCTGCGCCGACCTGGGCCCGGTGCGGCAATCCGGTTGCGCTCCAAGGTCAACGCTGCCGCCCGCGAGGTGCTTGCCGGCCACGACTTCGTCGAGATCGAGACCCCGACGATGACCCGCTCGACCCCCGAGGGCGCGCGGGACTTCATCGTCCCCGCCCGGCTGGCCCCGGGGTCCTGGTATGCCCTCCCGCAGAGCCCGCAGCTGTTCAAGCAGTTGCTCATGGTCGCCGGCATGGAGCGCTACTACCAGATCGCCCGTTGTTACCGGGACGAGGACTTCCGCGCCGACCGGCAGCCGGAGTTCACCCAGCTCGACATCGAGATGAGCTTCGTCGAGCAGGACGACATCCTCGCGCTTGGTGAGGAGATCGCCGTCGCGCTGTGGAAGCTCATCGGCGTCGACATCCCGACCCCGCTGCCGCGGCTCACCTACGCCGAGGCAATGGCTCGGTTCGGGACCGACAAGCCCGACACCCGCTTCGGACAGGAACTCGTGGACTGCACGGCATACTTCGCCGACACCGCGTTCCGCGTCTTCCAGGCCGACTACGTCGGAGCTGTCGTCATGCCCGGCGGCGCGAGCCAGCCGCGCAAGACCCTCGACGCCTGGCAGGAGTTCGCTAAGCAGCGCGGCGCTCGCGGCCTGGCCTACGTCCTGGTCCAGGAGGACGGCGAGCTCGGTGGCCCAGTGGCCAAGAACCTCTCCGACGCCGAGCGAGCCGGTCTGGCTGCCCACGTCGGTGCGGCCCCCGGCGACTGCGTGTTCTTCGCGGCCGGCGTCACCAAGGCGTCTCGGGCCCTGCTCGGCGCGGTCCGGCTCGAGATCGCCAAGCGCAGCGGGCTCATCGCCGAGGGCTCGTGGAGCCACCTGTGGGTCCTGGACGCGCCGTTGTTCGAGCCGGCCGGTGACGCGGTCGCCGCCGGTGATGTCGCCGTCGGCTCAGGCGCCTGGACCGCGGTCCACCACGCCTTCACCTCGCCCAAGCGGGAGTTCATCGACACCTTCGACTCCGACCCCGGCTCGGCGCTCGCCTATGCCTACGACATGGTGTGCAACGGCAACGAGATCGGTGGCGGCTCGATCCGTATCCACCGTCGCGACATCCAGGAGCGGGTCTTCGCCGTCATGGGCCTGTCGGAGGAGGAGGCGCGCGAGAAGTTCCACTTCCTGCTGGACGCCTTCGCCTTCGGCGCCCCGCCGCACGGCGGCATCGCCTTCGGCTGGGACCGCATCTGCGCGCTGCTGTCGGGCGCCGAGTCGATCCGCGACGTCATCGCCTTCCCGAAGTCCGGTGGCGGCTACGACCCGCTGACCGGCGCTCCGGCGCCGATCACGCCGCAGCAGCGCAAGGAGGCAGGCGTCGACTCCAAGCCGGTGCCGCCCACCGCCTGACGGTCATTCCTGTATGCCGTGTCGCGCGTGCCAGCGCGCCAACGGTGCCGGAGCCCACCAGTTCCGCTCGCCGAGCAACTCCATCGTGGCCGGGACCAGCAGCATGCGCACCAGGGTGGCGTCGAGCAGAACGGCGACAGTGAGGGCGACGCCCATCTCCTTGATGATGAGCATCTTGCCGGCGATGAAGCCAGCGAACACGATGACGACCAGGGCCGCCGCCGAGGTGACGATCCGGCCGGAGCGCTGCAAGCCGAGCTCGACCGCACGGTTGTTCTCGACGCCCGCCTGGTGCAGCTCGGCGATCCGCGAGATGAGGAACAGCTCGTAGTCCATCGAGAGCCCGAAGCCGAACGCGATGACCAGCGGCGGGATGATCGACTCGATGGCGCTCACGGAGGTGAAGCCCAGAGCCGACGCCAGGTGCCCGTCCTGGAAGATCCAGGTGAGCGCCCCCAGCGAGGCACCGAGGGACACGACGTTGAGGGCCAGCGCCTTGACCGGGATGACGACCGACCCGGTCATGAGGAACAGCAACACGAAGGTCGCAAACACCACGAGCAGGCCGGCATACGGCGCGCCCGCGGCGATCGATCCGGTGAGGTCCAGCAGGGCCGCGGCTTGACCGGTCACCCAGATGGGGACGGCCGGTCGGTTCGCCCGCAGCGTCTCGACGAGGGCTCGTGAGCCTTCGTCGAGGGGCGCAGCGCCAGTGTGGACGGCGACCGCGGCATACCCGTCGCCCAGGTCACGCGCCTGCGCCTGGGTCACGCCGGGGAGTCGGGCAACGGTGCCCTGGGCCCAGTCCTGCGCTTGCTGGAGGCTGCCGTTGACGACGACGGTCGCCGTCGGTGCCCGCAGCGCAGGGAAGTCGCGGTCGAGCCGCTCGTAGAAGTCCCGCTGCGGCGAGCCGACCGGGACGAGCTCGACGCCCGACGAGGTGAGTCGCATCGACAGGGCCGGCACGGCCATCGCCAGCAGGAGCGCGCTCGTGGCGATCATGACCACCCAGGGGCGGCGATGAACGGCCGCGGCCAGGCGGGAGAAGACCCCTTCGTCCGGCGCGGTCTCGGTCCCGCGCGCCAGCAGGCGCCGCGCTCCGAGGGTGCACAAGGCCGGCATCATCGAGACCCCGACCAGCATCGCGACGAGGACGACCGACATCCCCGCAGCGCCGATGGCCCGGATCGTCGGCGACCGAAAAACCATGAGACCGGCCAGGGAGATCGCCACGGTGACGCCGGAGAAGAGCACGGTCCGCCCTGCGGTCGCCGTAGTTCTGGCCATCGCCAGCCGGATCTGCTCGTGGGTGAGGTCTGCGGCTGGCCGCCCCTCGGCCAGGGCGCGCAACTCTTCGCGGGCTCGCGAGACGAACAGCAGCCCGTAGTCGATCGACAGGGCCAGGCCGAGCAGGGTGACGACGTTGACGGTCGCGGCGTCCAGGTCCATGACAGTGCTGAAGCCGTACAGCGCGGCCAGGGCGCCGCCGATGGAGACGACCGCACCGATGATCGGCATCCCGGCGGCGACGAACCCGCCGAAGACCACGACCATGAGCGCGAAGGACAGGGGCAGAGCGATTCCCTCACCGAGGCGCAGATCGGCCTCCATCTGGCCGACGATCTCGTCGCCGAGGGCCGCCCCGCTTCCGATCGCGATGCTCGCCCCTGGGAGCGTGCCCCCCATCCGGGTGTATGCCGCCCGCACCGCGACCTCGGCACGATCCTGCGCCGCGCCCTCCAGGCCGGCCTCCAGGCGCGTGACCATGAGGAAGGCCTTGGGCGGGGTCGACCCGGCTGTGACAAAAGCCGCGGCGCGCGGGTCGGCGGTCCCGGCGGGGAACTCGAACGGGCTGGCGACGTCGGCGACTCCGTCGATGGCCGCGATGTCGGCCGTGGCGGCCGCAGCGGCAGTCGCAACGGCCGGGCTGACCAGGTCGACGCCGTCAACGGTGAGCAGGATCGCGGGTCGGTCGGGCTCGGCGGCGGCCAGCAGGTCACGGCCGGTCGTCGCTTCACCGGGCGCCGTGGGCTCCCCGGTGGACAGCTTGCTGAACAGGGACGGACCACCCACGCCGGCGGCTGCCACGAGGAAGGCGGCGACAGCCAGGACCGCCCAGGTGAGCACCACGCGCCACGGATGGTCAGCGGTCGAGGCTCCCCAGCGCGACAGCCCCGGTTGCCGCTGGGTGCGATGACTACCGGCGGGGCGCGGCGGGGCGGACCCCGGGGCCTGCGCGGTGTGCCGTCCCCTCCGAGTAGACGAACGCCGGTCGGTCACAGCGATAGCCTCTCATCGGACGAGAGCGGACCTGAAGGGAATTCTGTGACGTCAGGTGACCTGTTCGGGGCCGGTGCCGGGACCGGGGCGGACGCGGCATACCCGGCGCTGGACCTTCCCCTCGCGGTCCGGATGCGACCCCGCAGTCTCGCGGAGGTGCGCGGCCAGGAGGCGGTGCTGCGGGTGGGCAGCCCCCTACGGCGGCTCGTGGAGGGGTCGAGCGGGCCGGCCGGCCCGCTCTCGGCGATTCTCTGGGGGCCGCCGGGCACCGGCAAGACGACCCTGGCCCACCTGGTCGCGGGGGCGTCGGGGCGGCGGTTCGTTGAGTTGTCCGCGGTCACTGCCGGGGTGAAGGACGTGCGTGAGGTGATGGCCGCGGCCACCCGAGAGCGCGACCTCTACGGACGGCATACCGTGCTGTTCCTCGACGAGATCCACCGCTTCACCAAGGCCCAGCAGGACGCCCTGCTGCCTGGCGTCGAGAACCGCACGGTCATCCTCGTCGCCGCGACGACCGAGAACCCGAGCTTCGCAGTCGTCGCGCCGCTGCTGTCGCGCTCGGTCATCGTCGCGCTTGTCCCGCTGTCCGACGACGATGTGGCGGCCGTCGTCGGCGCGGCGCTCGACGACGCCAGAGGGCTGGACGGGGCCTTCACCCTCGATCCCGACGCCACCGCACACCTCGTCCGGATGGCCGGCGGCGACGCGCGGCGTTCGCTGACCGCGCTGGAGGCCGCGGCCGGCGTGGCCGGAGACCAGGTGCCGCTCGGTGCGGCCGAGCCGACGCGCGATACGCCCACGGCCATCACCCTCGCCCACGTCGAGCGGGCCATGGCCCAGGCGGCGGTGCGCTACGACCGCGCAGGCGATCAGCACTATGACGTCGCGTCGGCGCTCATCAAGTCGATGCGGGGGTCGGACGTCGACGCAGCCCTGCACTACCTCGCCCGGATGCTGGAGGCGGGGGAGGACCCGCGGTTCGTCGCACGACGGATCGTTATCGCTGCGAGCGAAGACGTGGGGATGGCCGATCCGACGGCCCTGCAGACTGCGGTCGCGGCGATGCATGCCGTGGCGCAGATCGGGATGCCGGAGGCGCGGATCGTCCTGGCCCAGGCCGTCGTGCACGTCACCTTGGCCCCGAAGTCGAACGCGGCATACCTCGGCATCGACGCGGCCATCGCCGACGTGCGGGCCGGGCGCGGCGGTCCCGTGCCGTTGCACCTGCGGGGGAGCGGGTATGCCGGTTCCGCCCGGGTCGCGGCGTCGGCCGCGGCCGCCGGGGCCGGCCCCGCGGACGCCGTCTACCGGTATGCGCACGACGCTCCGGAGGGGGTGGCGACCCAGCAGTACCTCCCGGACGACCTGTCCGGACGGGTCGATTACTACCGCCCGACCGGCCGCGGATTCGAGGAGCGACTGGCCACTCGATGGACCTGGCTCAAGGGCCTGCTGCGGGGATGACCGGCTGCCATCCCGAGGGGTGGTTTCGCTGTCCAACTGGTGAGATCTTCGGTCGTGTCGTGCGTGGACAACCGTCTTCGGTCGGGGAGAACTGGTGGGTAACGATTTGTTATCGCTGACGCGCAGCGTCGTGCCCCGTGGTGGTTTTGTGTGACATGGTGTCGCGGTAGTAGCCACAACGGTGGCGACTGGCAGCGACCTGTGGGGGGTGCGCGCCAGGGACCGTTGGCCAACCCGCACGATCGACGACCGAAGGAAGCGAGCGCTCGCCTTGACGATGGGTTCGACGACCGAAGTAGCGGACGATTCGGCCGCTCGGGCGACCGCCGCGGCAGCGACCGACAGGCGCTCAGGCCGGTCGCCGTCGCAGATCGCCTGGGATCGGCTCAAGCGGGACAAGGTCGCCATCACCTCGTTGGTGATCGTCATCTTCTTCATCCTGGTCGCGATCTTCGCGCCCCTGCTGGTGGCGTTGGAGGGCGAAGAGCTCAACAAGTACCACCCGGAGCTCATCTCGGCCCTCAACACCTATCCCATCATCGGCGCCAACCCGCAGCACTGGTTCGGCGTCGAGCCGCGCACTGGGCGTGACCTGTTCGCGGTGTGGGCCTTCGGGGCTCGCCCCTCGTTGATCATCGGGTTCGTCGCCGCGACCTTCTCGACCATTCTCGGCATCATCATGGGTCTGGCCGCCGGCTACCTCGGCGGCAAGGTCGACAAGGTGATCACGTGGATCATCGACCTGCTGCTGAGCCTGCCGTTCCTGCTCATGGTGCTGGCACTGGTCCCGATCATCCAGAAGCGGTTCGCTGCCCCCGGTGAGATCCTCACCGCCGAGGAGACCTCGAGCATCCGTTTCGTCGTGCTCATCGGCATCCTCGTGTTCTTCGGCTGGATCGGCCTGGCCCGCCTCATCCGCGGTGAAGTCCTGTCGCTGCGCGAACGCGAGTTCGTCCAGGCCGCCAAGGTCATCGGGGTGCCTACTCGCGCGATCCTCTTCCGCGAGATCCTGCCCAACCTGGTGGGCCCGATCATCGTTTCGGCGTCCATCGCCGTGCCGGCCTACATCACGGCCGAGGCCACCTTGTCCTATCTCGGTGCCGGGCTCGTCGAGCCGACACCGTCGTGGGGCCGCACGGTCTCCAACGCGCAGAACGCCTATGCGCGCTACCCCTTGTTCCTGTGGCCACCGGTCCTGTCCATCGCCCTGCTCGTCCTCGCCCTGTCCCTGCTCGGCGAAGCGATCCGCGATGCGTTCGACCCCAACACCCGTCGGTAGCGTCAACCACGCTGCTGTCGAACCAGCCTTGAGGAACCTCTCGAGGCATCCCATCAAAGGAGAAAACACATGCGCTGGACTCACGTCCTGGCCGTGGGGGCGGTCGCGTCCTTGGGCCTGACGGCGGCCTGCTCCGCCCCCGCGTCGACCCCTGGGGCGACGACGGGTGCGACCGCGTCGCAGACGGCCGATTCCAAGGCTGCCGCCGCGATCGACCCGACGGCCAAGGGGCCCGCCCCGGAGGTTGCCGGAGCCAAGAAGGGTGGCACGCTCACCGTTTCGTACTCCACCGCTCCGGCGGACATGGACCCGAGCGCCCAGTTCTACCAGGACTCCGGGGCGATCATGACCCGGCTGACCCAGCGCTCGCTGACGTCCTTCGTCAACCGCAATGGCAAGCAGGTCCTCGTTCCGGACCTCGCCACCGACCTCGGCCAGGTGTCCGCTGACGGCCTCACCTGGACCTTCACGCTCAAGGACGGCATCAAGTACTCCGACGGCTCTGCGGTCGTTGCCGACGACATCGCGTATGCCGTGAAGCGGTCCTTCGCGTTCACCGACACGGGCCCGACCTACCAGGTCGACTTCCTCAAGGACGGTGCCAAGTACGAAGGTCCCTGGGACAACCCGGAGACTGAGAACCCCTTCGGTGACACGTTCGCCGGCGTCGAGGCCCAGGGCAACAAGGTCATCTTCCACCTCGAGAAGCGCTGGGAGACCCTGCCCTACTTCGCCACCTTCACCCAGGTCTCGCCGATCCCCAAGGCCAAGGAGACCAAGAACCGCGACTACGGCAACACCGCCCTGTCGACCGGTCCCTACATGATCAAGTCGTTCACCCAGGGCACCGAGCTCACCCTCGTGCGCAACCCCAACTGGGACGCGAAGACCGACCCGGCGCGTACGGCCTACGTCGACAGCTACGCGTTCAAGTTCGGCCAGGACTCCATCAAGGTGCAGCAGGGCATCCTCGCCAGCAATGGCCCGGACGCGACGACCCTCAACTGGGACGGCATCGACGCGTCGCTGGCCGACCAGGTCACCGGCGCCAAGTCCAGCCAGTTCATCAACGGGCAGTCCTCGTGTGTCGTCGCGGTCAACATGGACAGCCGCAAGATCCCGCTCGAGGTTCGCAAGGCCATCGCTGTGGCCTACCCCTTCGACGACATCAACAAGGCTGCCGGCGCCACACCGCTGTCGCAGACGCCCGCCAGCACGCTCATCCCGCCGCAGATCCCGGGCTGGTTGGACTACAAGCTCCCCGGTCTGACCGGCACGGGCAATGGTGACCCGGTGAAGGCCAAGGAGATGCTCAAGGCTGCCGGCAAGGAGGGCTTCGAGCTGGTGTACTACTACACCAACGACGACCCGAGCAACGTGGCCCAGCAGGTCAACCAGGTTCGCAAGACCAAGCTGCAAGAGGCCGGCTTCACGGTGAAGGACCTCGGCGTCCCGAACAAGGAGCGTCGTACCCTCATCGCCAAGCTCGATGGCCCGCACAACATGCTCCAGTCCCCTGGTGGATGGTGCTTCGACTGGCCGTCGGCTGACTCGATCTTCCCGCCCATGGTGTCCTCCACGCAGATCAAGGGTGGCGGCACTAACTGGGGCAACCTGTCCGACGCGAAGATCGACGCCGAGATGGAGCGCATTCTCAAGCTGTCGATCGCCGACCAGGGCCCGGAGTGGGGCAAGTTCGACAAGTGGCTCATGGAGACCTACCTGCCGGCGATCCCGTACTACTACGACCGCTCGAACCTCCTGTTCGGCACCAAGGTCAAGAACGTCATCAACGACCCCAACCACGGCATGCC
>ERZ724516.910-NODE-910-length-17602-cov-7.312646_pt1 | contig 17602 bp, 14 predicted proteins | sample MGYA00376049_ERZ724516 | MGnify/ENA primary metagenome ERZ724516 (study PRJEB28724, sample SAMN07190886) | activated sludge metagenome | isolation source: activated sludge of sewage treatment plant in Hong Hong | place: USA: Christiansburg, Virginia | collected... | reverse complement strand
TGGCATGCCCCGCTTCGACTCTGCCCGCGGTGGCGCTTCCTTGCGTGCCGGGGCGACGGCTGCGGGCGTGCCCGGCAGTGAGGCCGAACCGGCGTCGGGGCTGGCCGGCGCCGCCCGCTCGGTGGCAGGGGGCGCCTGCCCCGGCACGGAAGCCGGCGATCCGAATTCGCCAGGGGGGGTGCGGTCGATGCTCAGGGTGAGGGCGATGGCGAGTATGGCGGTCGCAGCCAGCGCCAGCGGTGCCTGCAGCCGCAGCCACCAGGGACGGTGCGGCGGCCGTTGCGGTGTGGTCGCAGCGCGCGCGGCGGCAAGGATGGCGGCATCCAGCGCCGGCGGCGGTTCGGGTCGGCTGGCCTGTACGTAGAGTCGGGACAGCGCCGGGTCTCGGGGAGTGTCTTGGGCGTCGTTCATAGCAAATCCTGCAGGGCGTGGCGCAGCTTGCCGACGGCGTAGCGCAGCCGGCTCTTGACCGTCTCCCGCCCGCAGGCGGTGGCGGAGGCGATTTCTTCCAGGCTCAGCCCGCCTTCCTCGGCCATCAGGAAGGCTTCGCGCTGCGGCGCGGGCAAATCCGCCAGGGCCAGCGTCAGGCGCCGGGCGAGGTCACGGCGTTCGAAGCGGGCCGCCGGACCGGCGCTCGCGGCAGCCGGCAGCTCGTCCGGATCGGTGCCGTCGTCGAAGAGGTCGGCGACGTTGCGCGCGTGCTGCCGGTAGTGGTCGATCAGGCGGTGGTGGGCGATGCGGTAGAGCCAGGTGGAAAACTTCGCCAGCGGCTCGTAGTCGGCGCGGGCGTTGATGACTTTCAGCCAGATGTCCTGATAGAACTCCTCGGCCAGGCGCGCATCGCCGCACTGGTGGGCCAGGTGGCGGTAGAGTTTGTTGCGGTAACGGGTGTAGAGCGCCTCGAATGCCGCCGGATCGCCGTCGCGATAGGCGAGCATCAGGCGTTCGTCGCTGAGGTCGTCGTGCATGGCGGGCAGTTTAGCAGCCCCATGCGCTACCGATGCCGGGCGGCGGGAACGAAGCCCGTTTCGGGCATTTTTGCGGCGTCGACCCCAACAGCGATTGAAACCGGCTACCTCGGGCAGTAATCGCCTGCAAACCTGCTGACCGGACGCCAGGGGCGTGCTGCTGCCGACCTGCAGTCATGGGGCATGCATTCCCCTCGACCGCCTTGGATCGGCGTCAGCGTCGTCCGGTCAGGCCGCTTTTTTTGGGACGCAGAGATTTCCCCAGGTGGTCTGCCAGAAACGATAGGCATTCTGTGCAGCCATGACCGAAAGCAGCGACATCCGTGACTGGTGGCGCCACATCCAGGAAATCCTGGGGGCGGGGGTCAGGCCATACTGCGGCGTGGTCCCGATTTCTTCCTCGACGATGTCGAGGAAGCGTTCGATCGCCAGTCCCCAGTATTCGGAACCGTCGGCTCGGCCGGTCAGGTACTCGGCTTCAGAAATTGCGCGACGCCAGAGCTTGAGGGCGAGTTCATCGCTGATGCCGGCCTTCCTGGCGATCCAGGGGAGAATTTTAGGTGCTTTCATGCTGTTGCTCCTTTTACATCGTGGCGGTGGCCACTTGCCAACTTTGACAGCCTTGTGGGCCGGAAGTTTTGTGCACTGCAATATATCGGGATCAGTATACTGTTCGGGTTTGGAGCGAGAGTAGGTTTTAACTACTAATTAGAATGCTGCGTTGCACAACTGCAACGGATTGGTCGGACCAATTCCGGCGGTGGCCCGCGGCAGGCCAAACCCAAGCAAATTGCGGATGAGAGAAAACGATGTCTGACCTGCTGGCCCACCTGAATCCCCCGCAACTGCAGGCGGTGACGCTGCCGCCGGTGCATTCCCTGATCCTCGCCGGTGCCGGGAGCGGCAAGACGCGGGTGCTGACCACGCGCATCGCCTGGCTGATGTCCACCAACCAGGTCGGGCCCCATGGCGTGCTGGCGGTGACTTTCACCAACAAGGCGGCGAAGGAGATGACGGCGCGGCTGACCGCGCTGGTGCCGATCAACACGCGCGGCATGTGGATCGGCACCTTCCACGGCCTGTGCAACCGCCTGTTGCGCGCCCATTACCGTGAGGCCGGGCTGCCGCAGACCTTCCAGATCCTCGATTCGGCCGACCAGCTGGCGATGGTCAAGCGCCTGCTCAAGAACCTCAACGTCGACGACGAGAAATACCCGCCGCGCGAACTGTGCCACTTCATCAATTCACACAAGGAACAGGGGATCCGGGCCGCCCAGGCTGAGGCTTACGACAACTACACGCAGAAGCGCGTCGAGCTGTATGCCGAGTACGAAACCCAGTGCAACCGCGAGGGCGTCGTCGATTTCGCCGAACTGCTGTTGCGCTGCCACGAGTTGTTGCAGCGCAACGAGCCGCTCCGCACTCACTATCAGGCGCGTTTCCGCTACATCCTGGTCGACGAGTTCCAGGATACCAACAAGCTGCAGTACGCCTGGCTGCAGTTGCTGGCTGCGGGTGGCGCCAGGATCTTTGCGGTCGGCGACGACGACCAGAGCATCTATGCCTTCCGTGGTGCCGAAGTCGGCAACATGCGCGACTTCGAGCGCGACTACGCCGGCGCCAATGTCATCCGGCTGGAACAGAACTATCGCTCGCACGGCAACATCCTGGCCGCCGCCAATGCGCTGATCAAGCACAACCGCGAGCGCCTCGGCAAGAACCTGTGGACCGACGCCGGCGAGGGCGAGCCGATCCGCGCGTTCGAGGCCTATTCGGACCTCGACGAGGCGCGCTTCATCATCGACGAGATCCGCGAACTGGTGCGCGAGGGCGTCGCGCCGACCCAGTGCGCCATCCTCTACCGCTCGAACGCCCAGTCGCGCGTGCTCGAGCACGAACTGTTCGCAAAAGGCGTGCCCTACAAAGTCTATGGCGGGCTGCGCTTCTTCGAGCGCCAGGAAGTCAAGCACGCGCTGGCCTATCTGCGCCTGCTCGGCAACCCGGACGACGACACGGCCTTCCTGCGCGTCGTCAATTTTCCGACTCGCGGCATCGGTGCCCGTTCGCTGGAAACCCTGCAGGCCGCGGCCCACCAGGTCAATTCCAGCCTCTACAACGCGGCCGCCTCGCTGACCGGCAAGGCCGGCCAGACGGTGGGTGCTTTCATCCGCCTGATCGAGGTCCTGCGCCAGGAAACGCAGAAGCTGCCGCTTCCCGAGGTGGTCGAGCACATCCTCGAGAAATCCGGCCTGGCCCAGCACTACCGGATCGAGAAGGAAGGGCAGGAACGCCTGGAGAACCTCGACGAACTGATCAACGCCGCCGCCACCTTCGTCGATGACGAAGGCGCCATCGGCGAGGGCGGCGCGCTCGCTTCCTTCCTCGCCCACGCCTCGCTGGAGTCCGGCGAACACCAGGCCGGAGAGGGCCAGGAGGCGGTCCAGTTGATGTCGGTGCACGCCGCCAAGGGGCTGGAATTCGACGTCGTCTTCATCAGCGGCCTCGAGCAGGGTCTCTTCCCGCACGAAAACTCGGTCAGCCAGGGGCGCGAGGGGCTGGAGGAAGAGCGCCGCCTGATGTACGTCGCGGTGACCCGCGCCCGCAAGCGCCTGTATGTCTCCTGCGCCCAGACACGCATGCTGCATGGCCAGACGCGCTATTGCGTACCCTCGGCTTTCCTCGAGGAGATTCCCGAAGGCCTGCTGCTCAAGCTCAACAAGAAGGCCGAGGCGTCGGCGGTTCCCGCCTTCGGTTCGTTTGGCGGCGGCTACGCCGAGGCATCGGCGAGTGGCTTGCGCATCGGCCAGACCGTCGAGCATGCCAGATTCGGCATCGGCGTCATCGTGTCGACCGAAGGACGCGGTGCCGATGCGCGGGTGCAGGTCAATTTCGGCGGCAGCGGGATGAAGTGGCTGGCCCTCGAGTATGCCAAGCTGACGCCGCTCTAGGACTTGCCGCACGATCCGGTGGTCGGGGCCATGGCGTGGTGATACGCTAGCTACTTTGCGAACAGCCGACGACAGGCTCGACAGGAGACACCCATGACCCACGCATTCCGCATTCACCGGACCGGCGGCCCGGAAGTACTCAGTTGGGAACAGGTCGAGGTGCCGGCGCCCGCCGCCGGTGAGGCGACCATCCGCCATCACGCGGTCGGCCTCAATTTCATCGACACCTACCACCGCACCGGGCTCTACCCATTGCCCTTGCCGTCGGGGATCGGCCTCGAGGGGGCCGGCGTGGTCGAAGCCATCGGCGAAGGCGTCAACGAAGTCAGGGTCGGCGACCGCGTCGCCTATGCCGGCGGGCCCGTCGGCGCCTATGCCGAGGTCCGCAACATCCCGGCGCATCGCCTGCTCGTATTGCCGGACAGCATCAGTTTCAACACGGCGGCAGCGATGATGCTCCAGGGGCTGACTGCCGCCTACCTGCTACGCCGTACCTATCGCGTCCAGCCCGGAGATGCCGTGCTGATCCATGCGGCGGCCGGCGGTGTCGGGCTGATCGCCTGCCAGTGGGCGAAGGCGCTGGGAGCGACGGTGATCGGCACTGTCGGATCGGCCGCCAAGGGCGAGTTGGCCAGGGCCCATGGCTGCGATCACGTGATCAATTACAGCAGCGAGGACTTTACCGGGCGCGTGCGTGAAATCACCGGTGGCGAAGGCGTCGCGGTCGTCTATGACGGTGTCGGCAAGGATACCTTCATGGGATCGCTCGACAGCTTGCGTCCGCTTGGTATGATGGTCAGCTACGGCAACGCTTCCGGCCCGGTGCCGCCGCTCGACCTGTTGCTGCTGTCGCAGAAGGGGTCGCTGTTCATCACTCGGCCGACGATCGCACACTACACCGCCAGGCGCGAGGCCCTTCACGCACTCGGCGCCGAACTGTTCGACGTCGTCGCTTCCGGCAAGGTGCGCATCGAAGTCAATCAGAACTATCCGCTGGTCGAGGCGGCGCAGGCGCATCGTGACCTCGAGGCGAGAAAGACGACGGGTTCGACCATCCTGCTTCCATGATGGCGCGGATCAAGTCGGGCTTGCTGTCGCTGCGCGACCTGTTCGCGACCGCCTGGTGGATCGTCCTCATCGTCGGCATCGGTTTCGCGGTCGCCTTCCAGTTCGTCGAGCCGGCGCCGCCGAATAAGATCGTCATGACCACCGGCAGCGAATCGGGGGCGTATTTCGCCTATGCCGGGCGCTATGCTGCCATCCTTGCCCGCAACGGGGTCACGCTCGAAGTGCGGCCCTCGGCCGGCTCGCTGCAGAACCTGGAGCGGCTTGAAAAGGACGAGGCGCAGGTCGGCTTCGTTCAGGGCGGTGTCGTCGAGCCCAGGGTCGACCCCGAAGAAGATGCGGATTCCGCCCTGCTTTCGCTGGGCAGTGTCTTCTATGAGCCGGTCTGGGTCTTCTACCGCGCCGATGGCCGCCTTGACCGCCGCGACCGTCTCGACCGCCTGACCGAACTACGCGGCAAGCGCATCGCCATCGGCCAGGAAGGTTCCGGGGTGCGCCAACTGGCGCAGCAACTGCTGGCTGCCAACGATATCCCGGCTGGCGACCACTTGCTGCCGCTGGGCGGCCTCAAGGCTGCCGAGGAGTTGCAGCAGGGCCGGATCGACGCCGCCTTCGTCATCGCTGCGGAAAGCGCGCCGGTGGTGCAGGTGCTGCTCCGTTCACCCGGCGTCAAGGTCATGAGTTTTTCCCAGGCGGATGCCTACCAGCGGCGTTTTCCGTTCCTGACCAAACTGGTGCTGCCGCAGGGCGTCGCCGACCTGGTGCGCGACTATCCGCCACAGGATGTGACCCTGCTGGCGCCGACCGCCAACGTCATCGTCCGCGGCGACCTGCATCCGGCCCTGCAGACCTTGCTGCTGCAGGCGATGACCGAGGTCCATGGCAAGTCCGGCTTCTTCAACAAGGCGGGCGAGTTTCCGGCTTACAAGGACCGGCTGGCGCCGCAGTCGCCGGAGGCGGCACGTTATTTCAAGTCCGGCCCGCCGTTCCTGCAGCGTTACCTTCCGTTCTGGCTGGCGGTACTGGTCGATCGCCTGATCGTGCTGCTGGTGCCGGTCATCGCGCTTCTCATCCCGCTGCTCAGGATCGCGCCGGCCATCTACACGTGGCGGGTGCGCTCCAAGGTCTTTCGTTGCTATGGCGAGCTGAAGTTCCTCGAAGAGGATTTGCGCCAGCGCTTCGACCGTGCCAAGCTCCCGGAATACCGCAATCGTCTCGAAGTGCTGGATGAGGAAGCCAGGGGCCTGCATGTGCCGCTGGCCTTCACCGATCTTGTCTATACCCTGCGCGAACACGTCAATCTGGTGCGCCAGGCCCTGATCAAACTGGAGAACCGGACATGAAAGCCTTTCTCGTCGCCAATCCCAAAGGCGGCTCCGGCAAGAGCACGCTGGCCACCAATCTGGCAGGATATTTCGCGTCCCGGCGCCGCGAGGTGATGCTCGGCGACATCGACCGCCAGCAGTCGGCGCGCGAGTGGCTCGCCATCCGTCCCTTCGCGCTACCGACCATCGATACCTGGGACATCGGCCCCGACAATATCGCGCGGCCGCCCAAGGGGACCAGCCACGTCGTTCTCGACACGCCGGCCGGCCTGCATGGCAAGGCGCTGGACAAGATACTCAAGCTGTCGACGCGGGTCATCGTGCCGGTGCAGCCTTCGATGTTCGACATGCTGGCGACCCGCCACTTCCTCGACGCCCTGCTTGCCGAGAAGGCTGTGCGCAAGGGCAAGGCCGACGTCGCGGTGATCGGCATGCGGGTCGATGCCCGGACCCGGGCGGCCGGGGAACTTGAGCGTTTCTTCGCCACCTTCGAGCTGCCGGTGCTGGCTTACCTGCGCGACACCCAGGTCTATGTCCAGGCCGCCGCCGCCGGCATGACCATTTTCGACCTGCCGCCCTCGCGCGGGGAGCGCGATGTCGAGCAGTGGCAGCCGATCATCGACTGGGTGGAAGCCGGCGACCGCGCCGAGGCCTAGGCGCGATCAGTCGCCTGGCGCGGTCGACCCCGCACAGGGGGCGATTTTCACGACATTGTTCCCGGGCAGTCCGGGCAGGAGGGCGCTCAGCGGACGGCACTTGCCATGCACGCACATCGTGTATTCGCCGGCATGCGGTGAATGGCTCAAGGTGAGGGTCTCCAATGCCGGTAAATTCGGCCTGTAATGCCAGACCCCGTCTCGTAGCTCTGCGCCGGCCGGCGGCTCCATGCCGGCGCCGCTGCCGCGGACGCGCGCCGCGACCAGCTGCAGGTGCTCGCCGACTAGCCAGTCTTCTTCCCAGCGAATCTTCTCGATCGAATGCGTCCACGCCAGGGTGAAGGCGTTGGCGGCCAGCGTTGCCGCGAGCAGTCCGGCGCCCAGGCAGAGCGCCATTAGCTGGGCAGTCGTGCCAGACGCCGCCGCCTGACTTCGTGCCAGATGAAAAAGGCCCCGGCCAGCGCGAAGCCCGCCTGGTCGGTCAACGGAATGGCGGCGACGAGCAGCATCGCCGCGATTGCGGCGGTGCAGCGCTCCGGCCAGTTCAGCGGCGTGCGCAGGTAGCCGATTGCGGCCGTACCCCAGAGGACGACCGCCAGCAGCGCCTTGGCGACGATGTAGGCGACGCCGGTGATGGTGATCTCGCCCTGCAGCATCAGCAGCGGGTCGTACACTGCCATGTAGGGCACGACGAAGCCGGCGATGGCGATCTGCGTCGCCTTCCAGCCGATCGCGTCGTGCGAGGCCTTGGCGATGCTCGAGGCGGCCAGCGCTGCAAGCGCCACCGGCGGCGTCAGGTCGGCCATGATCCCGAAATAGAAGGTGAACATGTGGCTGACGATCAGCGGCACGCCCATCTTGTAGAGCGCAGGCGCGGCGATGGCACTGGTGATGATGTAATTGGGGATGGTCGGGATGCCGGTGCCGAGGATGATGCAGATGACCATCGTCAGCAGCAGCGAGAGGAACAGGCTGTGCTCGCCGACCTGCATGATCCACGAGGCGAAGGTCGAGGCGGCGCCGGTCAGCGACAGCATGCCGACAATGACGCCGACGACGGCGCAGGCCAGCCCGACTGGCAGTGCCTGGCGGGCACCGTCGACCAGGCTCATTTTCAGGGTGTGCAGGGTCTTGCCGCCACCCTTGACGAACAGGCAGGCAGTGACGAGGGTGGTGATCACGCCGAGCACCGGCCAGATGCCGTAGGAGACGAAGGCCGATGCGCCCAGCCCGATCCCCAGCCAGAAAACGTAGCGGAACGCGGTGCTCGAGATGCGCGCGGCGAGTGCCGCGCCAAGGATCAGGATGGCGGTCAGTGCCAGCCCGACCATGCCCGAGAACATTGGCGTGAAGCCGTGAAAGAGCATCCAGACCAGGGCGGCCAGCGGGGCGACCAGATACCAGTTCTCGCGCAGTGCACGCCAGGGGTTCGGCAGTTCGCTCCTGGGGATGCCGAGCAGGCCCTTGCGCCCGGCTTCCAGATGCACCATCCAGAAGGCTGTGAAGTAGTAGAGCAGGGCAGGGATCACGGCGGCCTTGACGATTTCCGAATAGGGCACGTCGAGCGTCTCGGCCATGATGAAGGCGACGGCGCCCATCACCGGCGGCATGATCTGGCCGCCCATCGATGCCGTCGCCTCGACCGCCCCGGCGAACACCGGGGTATAGCCGTAGCGCTTCATCAGCGGGATGGTGAACTGGCCGACGGTCAGTACGTTGGCGATGCCCGAGCCGGAAATGGTCCCCATCAGTCCCGACGAAATCACCGCCACCTTGGCCGGCCCGCCCTGCGAATGGCCAACCAGGCCGAGCGAAAAGGCGTTGAACAGGCGGATCATGCCGGCGTGTTCGAGGAAGGAACCGAACAGGATGAACAGGAAGATGTAGGTGGCCGAAACCATGGTCGGCACCCCGAAGATCCCTTCGCTGGAAAGAAACAGGTTGTCAACGATCTGGTCGAAGCCGTATCCCCGGTGCGCCAGCAGGTCAGGCAGGTACTGGCCCCACAGGCCGTAGGCGAGGAAAACGGCGCACAGGATGGGCAGCGCGAGCCCCATGACGCGGCGGGTCGCCTCGAAGACGAGAATGACGAAAGCGGTGCCGACTATCAGATCAGGGATAGCCGGGTCACCCGAACGCTGGATCAGGTCCCCTTCGAATGCCCAGTGGTAGGTGGACAGCGCAAAGGCGCCGGCGGCGAGAAGCCAGTCGTGCCAGGGCACCCGCGACAGCCTCGCGCCATGCCTGAACGAAGGGTAGAGCACGAAGGTCATGGCCAGCAGGAAGCCGACGTGCAGCGAGCGGATAACCAGGCTGGAAAGCGGATGGAAGGCGGCGACGATCAGCTGGAAGGTGGAGAAGGCCAGCGCGATCGCCATCAGCGCGCGCAACGGCCAGCCGCCGAGCGTTCGCGGGATGCCGTGCTCCGAGACTTCATCCCGGCCGTGGTCGGGTGCGGTCACGCGGTCGTAGTGCATCGTTCCTCCAGCGCGGGCGGGGAAGGGAGATGTGCGGCGGGCCGCCTTACTTGATCAGACCGGCTTCGCGGTAATACTTTTCGGCGCCCGGATGTAGCGGTACCGGCATGCCGGTGGCGGCGGTGCCTTTGTTGATCGCCTTCGCGGCGGCATGGGCGGCGGTCATCTGGTCGATGTTGTCGAACATCGACTTGGTCATGACGTAGACCGTTTCGGCCGGTACGCCTTCATGGGTGACCAGGAAATTCTGCACGGCGACGGTCGGTACGGCGGTAGACTGGCCCTTGTAGGTGTCGGCGGGGATGCTGCCGGCCTGGTAGGCGGCTTCGCCGATCTTCGCCACCACGTCGGCCGGGATCGGGATGATGACGATCGGCACCGCCGATGCCAGGTCGCGCACGGCGGCGACGCCGAGGCCAGCCGAAATCAGGGTTGCGTCGAGCTGGCGGTTCTTCATCAGCTCGACCGATTCGCCGAAGGGCAGATATTCAACCTTGCCGAAATCCTTATAGCTCATGCCGGCGCCGCGGAAGATGTCGCGCGCGTTGAGCTCGGTACCCGACTTTGGCGCGCCGACCGCGATGCGCTTGCCCTTGAGGTCGGCCAGCGTCTTGATTCCCGAATCAGCGGCGGCCACGATCTGGATATAGTTCGGATAGATGGCGGCGACGCCGCGCAGCTTCTTCAACGGGTTCTTGAACCCGGCCTCCTCGTTGCCCTTCCAGGCTTCGTTGAGGGAGTCACCTAGCGTGAAGGCGATCTCGCCGCGCCCGGCCTGCAGCAGGTTGAGGTTCTCGGCGCTCGCCTTGGTCGCCTGCACCGAAGTCTTGGCATTGGGCAGTGCCTTGCCATAGATCTGAGAGAGGGCGACGCCGAGCGGGTAATAGACGCCGCTGGTGCCACCGGTCAGGACGGTGATGAATTCGGCGGCGTGGGCGGAAACGGCAAGGCAGAGTGCGGCGGCGCCGGCCGCCAGAGTGTGGCGAAGCTTCATGGGTTTGTCTCCTGTGTTTTTGTTACGGCTCGGGGCCGTACGGCGATTCTAGTGCTAGATGACTCCCTTTTGGCGCAAATCGGCGATGTCGGCGTCGCTGCGGCCAAGTTCGCGCAACACCGCTTCGGTATCCTGGCCGAGCGTCGGCGGCGCGCGCAGGTAATCGACCGGCGTGGCCGACAGGCGGATCGGGTTGGCGACCTGCGGCGCGATGCCGCCGAGCGGGTGCGGCATTTCGACCTTGAGCGCGCGCGCCTGCACCTGCGGGTCGGCGAAGACGGCGGCAAGGTCGTTGATCGGCCCGCAGGGTACGGCGGCGCTCTCGAGCGCAGCGATCCACTCGGCGGTGCTGCGCATCACCGTCGCCTGGCGCAGCAGCGGGATCAGTTCCCTGCGGTGCTTAACCCGTGCCGCGTTGTCGGCGAAGCGTGTATCGCCCGCCCATTCCGGATGGCCGGCGATGGTGCAGAAGCGGGCGAACTGGCCGTCGTTGCCGATGGCCAGGATCATGTCGCCGTCAGCGGTGGGGAAATCCTGGTAGGGCACGATGTTGGGGTGGGCGTTGCCCATGCGCCGCGGCGCGCTGCCGGAAACCAGGTAGTTCAGCGCCTGGTTGCCGAGGCAGGCGACCTGCACGTCGAGCAGCGCCAGGTCGATATGCTGCCCCTCGCCGCTGCGGAAACCGTCGCGGTCGCGGTGGGTGAGGGCCGCGAGAATGGCGTTGCCGGCGTAGAGGCCGGTCAGGATGTCGGTCAGCGCGACGCCGACCTTCTGCGGCCCGGCGCCCGGCTCGCCCTCGGCCACGCCGGTCAGGCTCATCAGCCCGCCCATGCCCTGGATCAGGAAGTCGTAGCCGGCGCGCGCCGCATACGGGCCATCCTGGCCGAAACCGGAGATCGAGCAATAGACCAGCTGCGGGTTGAGCGCGTGCAGGCTGGCGTAGTCGAGGCCGTAGGGCACGAGCCCGCCAACCTTGAAGTTCTCCAGCACGACGTCGGCAGCGGCGGCCAGTTCGCGGATCAGTGCCTGCCCCTCCGGGGTCGTCATGTCGACGGTCAGCGAGCGCTTGTTGCGGTTGGTGCACAGGTAATAGGCGGCCTCGCGTGTCGGCTGGCCGTCGCCGTCAGCCAGCCAGGGCGGGCCCCAGTGGCGGGTGTCGTCGCCGCTGCCCGGCTTCTCGACCTTGATCACCTCGGCGCCCAAGTCGGCCAGCAACTGGCTGGCCCACGGCCCGGCCAGCACGCGCGACAGGTCGAGTACCCTGAGGTGGGAGAGGGCGCCACTCATCGCCGGCGCGTCAGAAGGCGGCGATGCCGGTCTGCGCCCGGCCGAGGATCAGCGCGTGGATGTCGTGCGTGCCTTCGTAGGTATTGACCACTTCCAGGTTCACGACGTGGCGGATGACGCCGAATTCGTCGGAAATGCCGTTCCCGCCGAGCATGTCGCGCGCCGTGCGGGCGATGTCGAGCGCCTTGCCACAGGAATTACGTTTCATGATCGAGGTGATCTCGACCGACGCCGTGCCGTCCTCCTTCATCCGCCCGAGGCGCAGGCAGCCCTGCAGGCCGAGGGTGATCTCGGTCTGCATGTCGGCCAACTTTTTCTGCACCAGCTGGTTGGCGGCCAGCGGGCGGCCGAACTGCTTGCGGTCGAGCGTGTATTGGCGCGCCGTGTGCCAGCAGAATTCGGCGGCGCCGAGCGCGCCCCAGGCGATGCCGTAGCGCGCTGAATCGAGGCAGGTGAACGGCCCCTTCAGCCCGCGCACGGCCGGGAAGGCGTTTTCCTCAGGTACGAACACTTCGTCCATGACAATCTCGCCGGTGATCGAGGTGCGCAGCCCGACCTTGCCGTGGATGGCCGGCGCCGAGAGGCCGGCCATGCCCTTGTCGAGCACGAAGCCGCGGATCGCCCCGGCATCGTCCTTGGCCCAGACGACGAAGACGTCGGCGATCGGCGAATTGGTGATCCACATCTTGCTGCCCGATAGCCGGTAGCCGCCGTCGGCCTTGCGCGCCCTGGTTTCCATGCTGCCGGGGTCGGAGCCGTGGTTCGGCTCGGTCAGGCCGAAGCAGCCGATCCATTCGCCGCTCGCCAGCTTCGGCAGGTACCTCTGCTTCTGTGCTTCCGTGCCGAATTCGAAGATCGGCACCATGACCAGCGACGACTGCACGCTCATCATCGAACGGAAACCCGAATCGACCCGCTCCACCTCGCGGGCGACCAGCCCGTAGCTGACGTAATTGAGCCCGGCGCCGCCGTATTCGGCGGGGATGGTCGGGCCGAGCAGGCCAATCGCTCCCATTTCGCGAAAGATCGCGACGTCGGTCTTTTCGTGGCGGAAGGAGTCCTGCACACGCGGCAGCAACTTGCCCTGGCAATAGTCGCGCGCCGCATCGCGGATCATCCGCTCGTCCTCGGTCAACTGCGCGTCGAGCAGGAGCGGATCTTCCCAGCAGAATCGGGCCTTGGCCATGTCGTCATCCTCCGTTTGTCATTGGCCGGATTGTAATCAAACCGGCCGGTGTGAGGCACTGCTGCGGTCGACGCGGTGAAATCGGTGATTTTTGGAAGGGCTGAGATCGCCCCTCGACGGCCTTTCGGGCTTTGCGCCCCACTGGCCGCAATGCAGAGCTAGGAACCATCCACAGCACTTAAGGCGCGGAGCGTTGGGCGTCGGCTTGCTGAGTCTTCCTGCCGTTCCAGCGGGTGAAACTTTATTCAGGCAGCAGCCCGTGCCCGGCCAGCTGCGGACGGTCGCCTATCCCGCCGGGCATTCATCCGAACGGCGGCTTGGTTCGGAGACTTGACGAAAAGCCCAAGCCAGCGACTCGGCCAGGCTGACCCGAAAACAGCCCGCGAAAGATCGGCTGATATCCGGCATTCATTGCTCCGCCATGGGTGGTCAAGAGAGCATGGTTGCTGTTGGTCAGCTCAAGTTCCAGCCAAGTGTCGAACACCAATTGCAAGGACGCAATGAAACTGGCAATATTCAACGGCGTCATCGATCGCGTTTGTCGCGCATGCAGGCAACCATGGAGGAAAAGCAAATGCATCCATCAAGGCACATCACGCTAACCGCCCTGCTCTGCGGCGCCATCGCCGCAATCGGGCTTCCCGGCTGCGAAAAGAAGGCCGACCCGGTCGCCGTAGCCCAGGTGGCAGACAAGAAGGCCGAGATCCCCGTTCCGGGCATTGCCGAAGTCAAGGCCATCGCCGAGGAAGGCTTCGTTTACGGACTGCCGCTCATCATGAACTACGGCGTCATGTACGAGTACGTCCTCGACAAGAACTCGGGGCAATTCAAAGCGCCTTTCAATAACATCTACAACGAACATCGCGTCTTCACCTACGAAGACACGGCGATCCCCACACCCAACAGCGACACCCCCTATTCCCTGGCCTGGCTCGACCTGCGTGCCGAACCGGTCGTCATCTCGGTGCCGGCCGTCGATCCCAAGCGCTACTACTCGGTGATGCTCAACGACGGCAACACCTTCAACTACGGCTACATCGGCAGCCGCGCCACCGGCAGCGAAGCCGGCGACTACCTGATCGTCGGTCCGCGCTGGAAGGGCGAGACCCCGCCGGGCATCAAGAAGGTGTTCAACTCGACCACCGACTTCTCGCTCGCCGCGTTCCGCACCCAGCTGATCGACGCCAAGGACATGCCCAACGTCGAGGCCGTCCAGGCCGGCTACAAGATTCGGCCGCTGTCGGCATTCCTGAACCAGCCGGCACCGCCTGCCGCACCCGAGGTGGCCTGGCCGAAGTTCGACAAGGAACTGGTCAAGACCGAATTCTTCGACTACCTCGATCTCGCGCTGCAGTTCGCGCCGGCCGGCCCCGAAGAAGAAGCGATCCGCGCCAAGCTCGCCAGCATCGGCATCGGTCCCGGCAAGAAGTTCGCCTTCAAGGATCTCTCGCTCGAACACAAGGCCGCCATCCTGCTCGGCATGAAGGAAGGCGACAAGAAGGTCACAGAGAAGGCCGCCAGCCTCGGCAAGTCGATCAACGGCTGGCACGTCAGCTCCCTGTTCGGTGACCGCGCCTTCTACAACGGCGACTGGCTTCTGCGCGCCGCCGCGGCAAGGGCCGGCATCTACGGCAACAACGCCGAAGAAGCGATGTACCCGATGGCCAAGACGCTGACCGACGGCACGGTACTCGACGGTTCCAAGCACAACTACACCCTGACCTTCGCCAAGGACCAGTTCCCGCCGGTCAACGCCTTCTGGTCGGTCACCATGTACGACGCCAAGAACCAGCTGCTGGTCAAGAACCCGATCAACCGCTACCTGATCAATTCGCCGATGATGTCGGGCATGAAGAAGAACAAGGACGGGTCGCTGACGCTCTACATCCAGAAGGATTCCCCGGGCAAGGACAAGGAATCCAACTGGCTGCCGGCGCCGGATGGCGATATCTATCTGGTGATGCGCCTCTACTGGCCCAAGGACACGCCACCGTCCATCCTGCCGGCCGGCGAAGGCACCTGGCAGCCGCCGGCTCTCGTCATGACCAAGTAGGGGCCAGCCCATCGCATTGCCGCATGCCGGATCGTGCTGATTAGCAGGCGCCTGAGAACGTGACGCAGTGATCGGGCGCCTTGCGCAGAGCAGTGCGCTTGCGCCGCCGTCGCATTGAACAGTCGAGTCGGTCTTTGATTTTTTGCTACCGGATGACCGGCGGGGAATCGTTCCCCACCGGTCACATGGCGCAGGTTCGATAAGATCGCCCAGGGTTCCCTGGAACCGAAGCGACCATTCCGCTCAGCAACCTGTCGCTGGAGTCGAAAACCTTACCGGCCGCAATGGACACCCAGACGTCATGCGACCAAGCAGAAATCGAATGACAGCAAACCGAGCGGACCGGCCAGCGGGTATGCCGATGTCAGCAGGCTGCAATCAGACTGAACCGGCCCGACAGACCTTGCCGTGGAATGGTTCTTGTTGGCCGATTTCACCCCACGAGACCGGTTCCCGGTTCCCCGCCCATCGTCCCAGCTTACCCGGTACTGCACCCCGAAGGCAATTTCCGGCGGGTTGCGGTCGACTGTCAAAAAGGGGTGTCTTTCAGCGCTGGTCGCGGGGTGCCGGCTTTGCTTCGTCGTCCAGCCACAGCCGCCGCCAGCCTTCGTGGCCGAGTTCGCGCAAGGTGTCGATGTTGCGCTCGAAGATCGCTTCGGCATCGGGAAACGCGGCCACGGCGCGGTCGATGCTCGCCTCGCGCAGCAGGTGCAGCGTCGGATAGGGTGAGCGGTTGGTATGGTTTTCGATGTCGTCGGGTGCGCTGCCGGCGAATTCAAAGTGCGGGTGCAGGCTGGCGATCTGGATGATGCCGTCGAGCTCGAGCCGGCGGATTGCCGCATCGGCCTCGGCGAGGAAGAAATGGAAGTCGAGAAAATCGCCCATGACGGCCGGGTGGATAAGCAGCGTGGTATCGAGCATGGCGGGGTCGGCGGTTGCCAGCAGCTGCAGTTCCTGCTCGAGTTCGGCGAGCAGTTCGTCGGCAGTCTGCGCCGCGGTCACCGCATAGCGGATCTGCTGCTTGACGTGGACTGCCTTGGCGAAGGGGCAGAGGTTGAGGCCGATGACCGCGCGCTCGAGCCAGGTCCGGGTGGCGGCGACGGCCTCGGCTGCGGTGGCCTGGTCGGCAGGAAACAATGTTTCGGTCATGGGCGGTGTCGTCATCGGGGAAGGCGGTGCGGGCGGACCAGCTGCATGACGAGCAGCAGCAGCGCGAGAAGCACCAGCAGCGGATCGAACAGCACATCCCACAGGTTGGCGAAGAGGCCGCTCGCGTAGCCGGCGAGGTCGACGGCGAGGACGAGCAGGCAGCGGTCGAGTCGGCGCCACCAGAGCAGCGCCGCGAGCGGCAGGCTGGCGGCAAGCAGCGGCTGGGGCTGGTAGCCGGCCGCATAGGGGTCGAGCGGCCCTGCGCCGAGCGCCATGGCGTAGAAGGGAAGTGCGAAGGCGATCAGCGCCAGGGCCGGTCGCCAGCCGGGCAGTGAGGGGCGGGCCGCCGCCAGATGCCAGATCGCGATCACCAGAAGGGTCAGCGACGGGGTGCCGACGATGCCGTGCATCAAGGCGGCGGCGCCGCTCGCCAGCGCGACGGGAACCGCCACCAGTCCGATGATGCGCCGTTTGCCGCCGAGTGGCAGCAGTGCCACGAGCGCCCCGAGAATCACGCCGTGGGCGATGAAGCCATAGAGGGCGGTCGGATTCATTGCGCCGTCCCGTCGAGCCAGCGCTCGCTGAAAACCGCGTGCTTGATGCCCTGGCGCCGCCAGGTGTAGGCGAGGTGGATGCGTCCGTCGCCGGCCTGGAGCAGCGCCGGGTAGGAAAACTCGGCACTGGCGTCGGCATCGTGCTCGACGGCCGGCCCCGCCTGCCAGTTCGCGCCGGCGTCGTCGGAGATCCAGAGCAGCAGGTCGTTGCGGTTGGCGGCGCCATTGCCGGCGAGCAGCAGGCGGCCACTGTGCAGGCGCAGCATTGCCACTGAGGCGTTCGGGTTGGGCAGGGGCAGGGCGTTCGCTGCCGTCCACCGCTGCCCGCCGTCATTGCTGGTCGCGCTGCGAATCTGCCCGGGGCCACGGGCGCCATCGCGCAGGACGGCCAGGGCTCGGTGTGCGTCGAATGCGGCCACGGCAGGTTGCAGCGTGCGCCGGTCGTGCGCCATGCGCACCTTGTCGATGATCCGGTTGTCGGGCGAGAAACGCAGCCACTCGCCGTGTTTGGCGATGAATTCATGGTACGCCGGCAGGCCGAGCCCGCCGTCGGCCAGCGCCAGAGGCGGAGCGCGCACCAGGGTGCTGATGTTGAGGAAAGGCGAGGTCTGCAGCTTGACCGGCGGCGCCCAGGTCGCACCCGCATCTTCGGAAACGCTGTGGTTTACCGCGCTGCCGGCCCAGCCGCCGAGCGCGACACTGACGAACCAGAGATGGAGGCGCGCGCCGTCGTCATAGAGCACAGGGTTGCCGAGCTTGCGCACGAAAGCCAGGGTCGCCCCGGCGGTGCCTTCGCGGGTGGCGATCGCCCGCGGCGCAGTCCACACCCCGGCGTCGAGAGTCGCAAACCAGACGGCGACATCGCTGGCGCCCTCGCGGGAGCCTGCAAACCAGGCTGCGGCCACGCGCCCGTCGGGCAGCCCGGCGAGCGTCGCGGCGT
>ERZ724516.906-NODE-906-length-17638-cov-7.719388_pt1 | contig 17638 bp, 11 predicted proteins | sample MGYA00376049_ERZ724516 | MGnify/ENA primary metagenome ERZ724516 (study PRJEB28724, sample SAMN07190886) | activated sludge metagenome | isolation source: activated sludge of sewage treatment plant in Hong Hong | place: USA: Christiansburg, Virginia | collected... | reverse complement strand
CTGGTGGTGCTGTCTCGAGTTATAGCATAAGTCCAGCATTACCTACTGGTTTGTCTATTAATGCTGCAACGGGAGTGATATCTGGAACACCAACAGTTACTGCAGCTGCAACCACTTATACTGTGACCGCGACAAATTCTGGAGGAAGTATTTCATTTGATTTTGTTGTTACAATTAATGATCCGCAACCTATTTCAAGGATAAAAGAAATAAAAACAAGTTATTATGTAAATACACAGACAGTAAGCTATAATAGCGTTTTATATTATTATGAAAACGGCTTGGTTTCTAGTTGTTTAACATATTCTTATAATCAAAGTTCTGGCGGCTCTAATGATAAACAGAGCTTCATATATCAGAATGGAAAAATAGTGCAAATTGATGAAAGTTACATGGTTAGTACATCAAGCGGTCCGTCTTTCTGGAGCACACCTACACCTTATGTATGCACTTACTCAGGAGATTTGATTTCAACAATCACCGGCAATCCATCACCCACATCCTCAATCATGAGCACTTATTCTTATAATAATTCGGGTCAAATGATTAATAGTGTCAAAAGTTATATAAATAATAATACAACATCCAATAATACCTATAATTATCAATATTATCCGGATGGCAATTTGTATAAAAAAACTTCTTTAACGCCATACGGAACATACGTTAATACTTTTTATTCTTACGACAACAAAAATAATCCATACAGGTTGGGAGGTTTTACAATGGAGTATCTGGCTATGAATACTATTTCAGTCAACAATCCTACGGCTAAAGATTTTGAAACCAATGTAGTGTTTGAATACAATGCATTTGATTACCCGATTAAGAGAACCGCCTATGTGAATGGAAATATTGATTCGATTACTATTTACACCTATGAATGAGTTCTTTTTTCAGTGGAAGTTTCAAGGTTTATTGCCATAAATTTTAAGGTAACGAAAACGATATAAGTTTTTTGCTTTTGTCAATTTTAATGTTAGATTTACAATCAATTTACATTAAAAATCAACCCGAGGCTCTGCCGAACTGTATGGAGCGTTGCGGAATAAAACAAAAATCATGAGTATAAAGTTCAAGTTGACGATAATGAGTTTTCTCCAATTCTTCGTTTGGGGAGCATGGTTAATCACAGTAGCAAATTACTGGTTCGGTACCAAACAGTGGAGCGGTGCAGAATTTGGAGCAATTTTTTCAACCTTAGGTTTGTCTTCTATCATTATGCCTGCACTTACAGGAATTATTGCAGATAAATGGATAAATGCAGAAAAATTATACGGCATACTTCACATTCTTAGTGGTTGTGCTTTACTTTATATTCCACAAGTAGATAATCCGACAACTTTTTATTATGTCATTTTTGCGGCCATGATTTGTTATATGCCGACGATTTCGTTGTCGAATTCTGTCGCTTATACCATTTTGAAAAATAACAAATTCGACGTCGTGAAAGTGTTTCCTCCGATTCGCGTTTGGGGAACGGTTGGTTTTATTGTAGCGATGTGGATTACGAATTTATCCGGAAACAAAGCTTCTGCAAACATGTTTTATTTATCGGCGATTGCAGCTTTTGTATTGGGAGTTTACTCTTTTACTTTGCCGAAATGCCCGCCACAAAAATTGATTTCCGATGATGCATCTTTGACTGAAAAATTAGGATTGACGGCGTTCAAACTTTTTGGCACTTATAAAATGGCGTTGTTCTTTTTGTTCTCGATGTTTTTGGGAGCGGCATTGCAACTAACCAATATGTATGGCGATGTGTATTTGTCTGAATTCGCGAATGTGCCAGAATATGCAGATTCATTTGTGGTGAAATATTCTACGATCATCATGTCGATTTCGCAAATTTCAGAAACCTTATTCATCTTAGCCATTCCGTTTTTCTTAAAGCGATTTGGTATCAAACAAGTCATGTTGATTTCGATGTTGGCTTGGGTTTTACGTTTCGGATTGTTTGCATACGGAAATCCAGTGGATGGCTTGTGGATGATTATTATGTCGTGTATTGTTTACGGAATGGCGTTCGATTTCTTTAATATTTCAGGTTCTTTATTTGTTGAAACTACGACCGATTCTAAAATCCGTTCTTCTGCACAAGGTTTGTTTATGATGATGTCGAATGGTTTCGGTGCGTTCTTCGGCGGTTTACTTAGCGGCATGTTAATCGATACTTATTTCACACACAATGGGCAACGCGATTGGCACAACATCTGGTTGACTTTTGCAGGTTATGCTTTGGTGATTGCAGTGGCGTTTGCTGTATTGTTTAAGCACAAGCATGATCCGAAAGCGGTTGAAAACGTGAGTCATTAAAAAAGAAGCAAGAAGCAAGATGCAAGAAGCAAGATGCAAGAGAATAATGATTAGAAACTATCTTGGCTCTTGCTTCTTGTCTCTTGACTCTTTCATCTAAAAATATATAATCTAAAAATCTAAAAAAAAATGGCATCAGTAAATCCTTATTTAATTTTCAACGGAAATTGCGAGGAAGCATTTCTATTTTACAAATCAGTTTTTGGAGGCGAGTTTCCGTATATCGGGAAATTTAAAGACATGCCACCATCCGACGATCCGAATTGTCCACCGCCATCAGCTGAAGAAGGCGAAAGAATTATGCATGTTTGTTTGATGATTGGTAATACGGTTTTGATGGGAAGCGACAGCACAAGTCAAAGTGGTGATGTTCCCGCTTTCAGTGGTAATTTTTCAGTGTCAATCAATACGGATAGTACAGCGGAAGCGGATAAACTCTTCAACGGACTTTCAGCAGGCGGAACTGTAATCATGCCGATGGAAAAAACCTTTTGGGGCGCTTACTTCGGAATGTTTGCTGATAAATTTGGCGTGCATTGGATGGTGAATTTTGATGAGGTTCAGAAGTAATTTTTAAATAACAAAGTGAAACCCGATACGTAAGCATGTATCGGGTTTTTTGTTTTTTACCGCAAATGGCGCGAAAGTTCTAACGCAAGTTTACATGGTTTTGCAGCTCGCAAAGACGCAGAGTCGCAAAGGTTTGTTAGGACAGATTCTTTTGATGTGATTAGAATGACGGTGCTGAATTGATAACTAAATGCCCTAGCCCCGATAGCAGCGGAAATCCTTTTGTTCTGGGGTTCAGAACAAAAGATTGGGAGCGTATAGCGGGAATAGCTTCTAACAAAAATCTTATCCCTTTTGCCTTATTTCTTTTAACTCAAATTTCTCTAGCTAAAAGTTTGCATTTCAAAAAAATAGCCTTACTTTTGCGCACTCTTTTGGTGATAGGGTTTCCATTGGAGATGAACAAATTATAAAAAAAACAACTTCTGTTTTTGTCACGTTAGAAGCCCGCAAATGCAGAATACAAATTTTTATCAGAACATATGTCTGAATTATTAAAATCACAAACGGAATTTTTAGAGAATTTTAACTGGCACAATTTCCAAGAAGGAATTGACGCTGTAGACGAGAAAAACCTTCAAGAATTTGAAGCATTGGTATCGAAAACTTTTATCGATACGGATCAAGAAGAAGTAGTAGAAGGTGTTGTTGTTAGAATTACTGACCGCGACGTTATCGTTGACATCAACGCGAAATCGGAAGGTGTTATTTCTTTGAATGAGTTCCGTTACAACCCAGCATTAAAAGTGGGTGACAAAGTAGAAGTATTGATTGACGTTCGTGAGGACAAAACAGGTCAATTGGTATTATCTCACAGAAAAGCAAGAACTATCAAATCATGGGATCGTGTTATCGCCGCTAATGAAACAGGAGAAATCGTTAATGGTTTCGTGAAATGCAGAACTAAAGGCGGTATGATCGTAGACGTTTTCGGAATCGAGGCGTTCTTACCAGGTTCACAAATTGATGTGAAACCAATCCGTGATTACGATGTATATGTAAACAAAATGATGGAATTTAAAGTTGTGAAAATCAACCACGAATTCAAAAACGTTGTCGTATCGCACAAAGCGTTGATCGAAGCGGATATCGAAGTACAGAAAAAAGAAATCATCGGTCAATTACAAAAAGGACAAGTATTAGAAGGTGTTGTTAAAAACATTACTTCTTATGGTGTGTTCATTGACTTAGGTGGTGTTGACGGATTAATTCACATTACTGACTTGTCTTGGAGCAGAATCAACCATCCAAGTGAAGTATTGGAATTAGACCAAAAATTAAACGTGGTTATTCTTGATTTCGATGATGAGAAAACAAGAATCCAATTAGGATTGAAACAATTGAACGCACACCCTTGGGATGCTCTTGATGCTAAATTGGCAGTAGGAGATAAAGTAAAAGGTAAAGTAGTTGTAATCGCTGATTACGGTGCATTTATCGAAGTAGCTGAAGGTGTTGAAGGTTTGATTCACGTGTCTGAAATGTCTTGGTCTACGCACTTGCGTTCGGCTCAGGATTTCGTAAAAGTGGGTGATGTTGTTGAAGCAGTTATCCTTACTTTAGATAGAGATGACCGTAAAATGTCATTGGGTATCAAACAATTGTCGCAAGATCCTTGGACAGATATTACAGCGAAATACCCAGTAGGTTCTAAACACACTGGTATCGTTCGTAACTTCACCAACTTCGGAATTTTCGTAGAATTGGAAGAAGGTATCGACGGATTGATTTACATCTCTGACTTGTCTTGGACTAAGAAAATCAAACACCCATCTGAATTCGTAAACGTTGGTGAAAAACTTGACGTGGTTGTCTTAGAATTGGATGTTGATGGACGTAAATTGTCATTAGGCCACAAACAAACAACTGCTAATCCTTGGGATCAGTATGAAGATTCTTTCGCTGTTGGAACGGTTCACACCGGAACAATTTCAGAAATCGTTGACAAAGGTGCTACCGTAGAATTCGGTGATGATATCGTTGCTTTCATTCCAACCCGTCACTTAGAAAAAGAAGACGGAAAGAAATTGAAAAAAGGCGATGAGGCTGAATTCAAAGTAATCGAGTTCAACAAAGAATTCAAAAGAGTAGTAGCTTCTCACACTGCTATCTTCCGTGAAGAAGAAGAGAAAAATGTGAAAGCCGTTGCTGAAACTGTTTCAAACAATAACAATGCACCAGCTGCAACGTTAGGAGATAACAATGATATTTTGGCTGATTTGAAAGCTAAGATGGAAAAGAAAGAGAAAAAATAATTTTTCTTTTTTGAATATAGAAAGCCTCGTAGTGATGCGGGGTTTTTTTTATAAAAATTTTAAAAAACATTAATTGTATATATTTACATCCTAAAATTCACTCATGAAAAAAATATTCTTCTCAATCATTTTTTTTCTTGCTTACACAGCGGCGCAATCCCAAATCATTAATTTTCCTGATTCAAGATTGAAACTTTATCTGACTACTAGTTATTCTTTTACGGTCGCTAAAGATATTAATGGGAATACTATTACAGTTGATAGTAATAACGATCACGAACTGTCTTACAGCGAAGTTGAAAGGGTGTATTCTTTAGATATGGGTGGTTATTGTGGATCGCAATTTAAGTTGCCTAATCTGGATGGGATAGAATATTTTACGAACCTGGAAACCCTCAAAGTCAATTGTCACGATTTAACCACACTCGATTTGACTCCATTGGTTAATCTTAAAACATTGAGTTGCACAAACAACCAAATCACGAGTATGAATCTTACGGGATTGATTCATTTGGAATCCATAAGTTGTAGTGCGAACCCATTTGAAACATTGTATATCCATGATCTTCCGTCCTTGACTTCTATAAACAGCGACATAGGTTATTGGGGACTTGGTACTACTGGTATTCATAACTTAGTATTAGAAAATCTACCGATGCTGACCATATTGAACTGCACAAGTAGTAATTTCTCTTCACTGCAACTCATCAATTTGCCTGCATTGCAAACGTTGAATTGTTCAGGGAATTTGCTCACTTCACTCGATTTGGCGGGAACCCCGAATTTGGATAGTCTTAATGCTTCGAGCAACAGCCTTACCAGTATTGACCTGACAGGAGTTTCAAATTTGACCAGCTTATACGTTTCTACTAATAGTCTTTCTTCTATAGATTTTACAGCGGTGCCTAATCTTCAAAATTTTAAAGGAGAACACAATCTTTTCACAGCTTTAGACTTATCAAATTTGACCCACTTAACCCAAGCTTTTATGGCTTACAATTCGCTCGAGTACTTGTTCATTAAAACCGGAAAAGAGTATACAGTCAGTGATTTTAATAACGGTTATTTATCTCTAAATTATAATCCCAACCTAAAATATATCTGTTGCGACGAGGCCAGTGTTGCTATGTTTCAAGCCAGAATGGTCACTTACGGTTATGCTAATGTTGAAGTGAATACTTACTGTTCATTTGTTCCTGGCGGACAATATTATACCGTTTCGGGAAACAATCGCTATGATAGTAATGGGAATGGTTGTGATGCGACTGATTTGCCATTTCCTAATTTTAAACTTAGTGTGTCAACAGGTAATTTAATAGGGACTTACAACATTCCAAACGAAACAGGCGCTTTTAGTTTTCCTGTCACAGCAGGTGCTTATACCGTAAATCCGGTGATTGAGAATCCAACTTATTTTACGATTTCTCCAGCTTCGTTCAATGTAAATTTCCCGACGCAGACGAGTCCGATAGCACAAAACTTCTGCGTTACTCCAAACGGAATCCATCATGATGTTGACATAGTGATTGTACCTGTAACCAGTGCTAGACCAGGATTTGATGCTACTTATAAAATAGTATGCAGAAACAAAGGAACCCAAACTGCATCAGGAGTCATTAGTTTCGGTTTTAATGATGCAGTTTTGGATTTGGTAAACACGGATACAGAATTTATATCGCAAGTCATCAATGGTATGAATTGGGATTTTATTAATTTATTACCGTTTGAGACAAGAGAAATTCAGGTGACTTTTAATCTCAACACACCTACAGAAGTACCACCTGTTTTTGGTGGATTTGCTTTACAATTTTCAGGTTCAGTCACCACGGTTGACTCAGATGAGCTGCCTTCGGATAACCTATTTACTTTGAATCAAACCGTTGTTAATTCTTTTGATCCGAACGATAAAACTTGTCTCGAAGGAAACACCATCACACCACAAATGGTCGGTAAAGAATTGCATTATCTAATTCGTTTTGAAAATACTGGAACTGCTAACGCAGAAAACATTGTTGTAAAAGATTTGATTGACACTTCAAAATTCGATATCAGTTCTCTAATTCCCATCGATGGAAGTCATCCGTTTGTAACTAGAATTTCCAATACCAACAAAGTCGAATTCATCTTCGAAAACATCCAACTGCCTTTTGACGATGCCAACAATGATGGTTATGTAGCTTTTAAAATCAAAACCAAACCAACACTTGTACTTGGCGATACATTCAGCAATACGGCAAGTATTTATTTCGACTATAATTTCCCAATCATCACAAACACGGCAACTACAGCTGTCGCGCTTTTAGCCAATCAGGATTTTTCTTTTGAAGATTATTTTAAAATCTACCCAAATCCTGTGAATCATGTTTTGAATATTGACATGAAGCAAGCTATAGAAGTTACCTCTATAAATATCTACAACACTTTAGGACAAATTGTTTTGATAATTCCAAATGCGCAACAAAAAAAATCTGTAGATGTTTCGAGTTTGAAAACTGGGAATTACGTTTTGAAGATCAATTCTGATAAAGGAACATCAAACGTGAAGTTCATTAAAATGTAAACTTTTTTTATAATGGCAAAGCTTCGTATTGATGCGGGGCTTTTTTATTTTTCAATAATAGACAGTACCAACTCTTTGTAACTCCTACCAATTGGTATTTGTTTATTATTGATTTCTACATCGGTGGCAGAAAAAGCATCAATCTTGTTTTTGGCTACAATAAACGAACGATGAATGCGTATAAAATGACTTTTAGGAAGTAATGCTTCAATTTGACTCAATTGAAATTTAACAGGTATCGATTTGTTTGCGGTGAAAACATGGATATATTCTTTGACACTTTCAATATAAAGTATCTCATCAAAATATACTTTCACTTTCTTTTTGCTGACATTAAAAAAAGTATACGCTCTTTCATTTTCTAATGTTTCTAGTGCTGTTGGTGCTGTTTCGGTTGGTTGTTTCAATTTATTTACCGCCACTAGAAACCGATTAAATGCAATGGGTTTCATTAAATAATCAACCACATTGTATTCATAGCCTTGCAATGCATATTCGTGGTAAGCCGTTGTAATGATGATGTTCGGCGGATTTTTTAGGGTTTGTATAAAATCAAAGCCTTTTAATTTCGGCAGATTGATATCCAAAAAGATCAAATCAATTTTTTCTTTTTGTAGTACATCCAAGGCATAAATGGCATCTTCGCATATCGTAATAAGATTTAAAAACGGAATCTGATTGATGTAATCTTTTAAAATTTCAGCAGCCAAAGGTTCGTCTTCCACTATGATACAATTATATTTTTCCATCGTTTAGATTTATGTGGAGTTTTACAATAAATTCATTCGAGTTGTTGTCAATCGTTAATTGATGGTTTGGATAAATAAGTTCCAGTTGGCGCTTGATATTACTCAATCCAATTTTATCTGCATCTTCATCACTTACAGTTTGCTGCGCCTGTTCACTATCGCTCGAGCCTTCTTTTGAGTTTTTAATTTCATAAAAAAGTTGTTTGTTTTTGAGTGTAAGATCAATAGCAATATAACTTCGAAATCTAGATTCGCCAGCACCATGTTTAAAAGCATTTTCTACAAATGGCAGTAATATTAGCGGTGCAATTTTCTCGTGGCAATGATCTATCGTATGATTAAAAATCACTTCAAGTCTATCGGTATAACGCAATTTTTCTAACTCGATATAATCCTTGATGATTCTAATTTCTTTCTCAATTTCTATAGATTTATGGGCGGTTTCGTAAAGCATATATCTTAACATACTGGATAGTCTCATAACAACATCGGCAGTTTTATCCGAATTTTTTCGTGCTAAACCATAGATGTTGTTTAAAGTATTAAAAAGAAAATGCGGATTCGATTGTGCTTTTAGGAACTGCAATTCTATTTCTAATTTCTTTTTCAATAATTCCTGCTCCGCTATTTTTTGCTTGATGTTTAATCGAATTAGTTTTATAGAAATCGCTATCCCGCTGACAAATGCTAAAATAAAAAACCAATAACTGATACTCTTCAGCGAATGGATGCTTGTCCATAAATCATCCGTTTTTTCTTTATAAATCAATCCATATACAATCCGTTGATTCACAAGAATAAAACAAAACAGTGCCATTGTAAATATGACAGTAACCGTTGTACAAGCTTTAAAAACAGACCATTGTTTGGATAAAAATTTATCTGTTACATAAAATAAAGTATAAACCAGTGGAATTTTGATGGTAACGAAAACCAATTGAACCAAAATAATTTCCAGCAATACTCCGATGCCATTGATACCAAATGAACTGGGATCAAAATTTAAGTAACTTTTATAAAGTACATACAACACCCAAAAGGCAATATGATAGAATATTCTTTTACGCATATATCAAAAGTATGCAATATTATTTTTGCTCAATAGTCAAACCAACAAGAGTATGCATTTGGAATACGAACAACGGGTTTAGACACATCAATTGCATAAGTTAGCTTTTCATGGTTTTCATGGTGTTGAAAATGGTTATCAATAGAAAGACAAAAAATGGTGTTGAAATGTCAATTAATTTTAAGTTGATATTAAACTAAAAACAAACCAACATGAAAAAATTAAGCAATAAATTACTGATGTTCGCTGTGTTTTCAATTGTAGTAATGACCAATAATTTGATTTATGCTCAAACCTTTACCAAGATACTAACAGGTGCAGTGGTAACAACGCCCGGAGATTCAAGAAGTGTCAATTGGGTCGACATCAACAACGATAACCTTATCGATTTATTCATTTCTAACGGAAAAGCGGGTGGTCAAAACAATATGCTTTACATCAATCAAGGAAACGGAGCTTTCAATGCCGTACTCAATGATCCCATAGTTCTCGATAACAAACCCAGTGATGGTGCCACATTTGCCGATTGCGACAACGATGGAGATCTCGATGCTTATGTGGTCAATTGGTATAACGAAGACAATCTTTTCTATACGAATGACGGCAATGGAAATTTCACCCAAATGATTGCAGGAGCTGTAGCAGATTCTAATGGTTATAGCGAAACTGCCGCTTGGGGCGATTATGATAATGATGGTTTGCTTGATTTGTATGTAACCCGAAGCGGACCGTCGGCAGCTTCCAAAAGAAATCTGTTGTTTCATAATGATGGCGGAAACAGTTTTACAAAAATTGCGACTGGTGACTTGGTTACGAATGCTTTCACTTCAAGAAGTGTTAATTGGACCGATATCGATGACGATGGCATGCTTGATATTTTTGTGACCAATGAAGGCAATTCCAATACCAATGAAAACTTATATCGCAACAATGGCGGCGGGAATTTCACGAGAATCACAACGGGCGATCTACTCAATAATGGCGGTAAAACAATGAGTAGTAGTTGGGCTGATTATGATAATGATGGCGACCTCGATGTTTATCTTGCCAACGACCAATCGAACAACGCACTTTTCAGAAATGATGGCAATCTGGTCTTTACGAAAATGGCAACCGATCCGGTTTCGAATACCAATTCGCATTCGTTTAGTTCGGCTTGGAGCGATATCGATAACGATGGCGACCTCGATCTGTTTGTAACCAATACATACAATACAACTTCTGATTTACTAAATAATTTTCTTTATATCAATAACGGCAATGGCACCTTCACCAAAAATGAAACAGACGTAGTAACTACCGACCAATCGTGGTCTTACGGTTGTGCGTTTGGTGATTATGACAATGATGGATTCGAAGATTTAGCTGTAGCGACCGTGGCGTTCAACGGCGTGGATACTCCTGATTTCCTATATCATAACAACGGAAACAGCAACCATTGGATTACGATTAAACTCGTAGGAACGTGGACCAATAAATCGGCGATAGGTACTAAAATCCGCGTCAAAGCTACTATCAATGGCTTTTCGGTTTGGCAAATGCGTGAAGTATCGGCACAAACTTCCTACAATGGACAAAATGATTTGCGCGTACATTTCGGTTTGGGCGATGCTACGATTATAGAAGAAATTAAAGTCGAATGGCTTTCTGATGTCGATGAAACGTATCTGAATATTCCAACCAATCAATTCATCAGCATTGTGGAAGGAAATGGAATTTTGGGTTTGAATACCGTTGATCGTTCGAACGACATTACAATATATCCCAATCCGGTTGCATCGGTTTTGAATATTGATTTCAAAGTGACCGAAGTTACCGATATTAGAATCTACAACATGTTAGGGCAAATGGTTTTAGAGATTCCAAACACACAACAAACAAAATCTATTGATGTTTCCAGTTTGAAAACCGGAAATTATTTTATGAAAATTAATTCGGATAAAGGAAACTCGAGTTTGAAGTTTATGAAACTTTAATCGCAATATTATCAAATAGTTGTTGTAATTGAATCTTTGCGTCTTAGTGTCTTAGCGAGCAAATTACCCTAAATTCCCAAATAATTACTCGGACTGATAGCCAGCAATTCCTTTTTGATTTCTTTAGAAACACCCAAAGTTTCAATAAAATCATGAATGGCTTTTTTGTCGATCGTAGTATTCGTGCGTGTCAAACCTTTCAACGCTTCATAAGGATTCGGATAACCTTCACGGCGCAAAATCGTTTGAATCGCTTCAGCAACAACCGCCCAATTTTTATCTAAATCTTCTGCAAATTTCGGTTCGTTTAAGAGTAATTTATTCAAACCCTTTAAAGTTGCCTCGAACGCAATTAAAGTATGGCCAAACGGAACACCAATGTTTCTTAAAACGGTGCTGTCTGTCAAATCACGCTGCAATCTCGACAAAGGTAATTTTGCAGCAAGATGCTCAAAAATTGCATTTGCAATGCCTAAGTTTCCCTCCGAATTTTCAAAATCAATCGGGTTCACTTTGTGTGGCATAGCCGACGAACCAATTTCTCCAGCTTTGATTTTCTGTTTGAAATAATCCATTGAAACATACGTCCAAATGTCGCGATCCAAATCGATGACAATCGTATTGATGCGTTTCAATGCGTCGAAAAAAGCCGCGAAATGATCGTAATGTTCTATCTGTGTCGTTGGGAAAGAATGATGTAAACCCAAAGTTTCCTCCACAAATTTATTCCCAAATTGTCTCCAGTCGATTTGCGGATATGCCACATGATGCGCGTTGTAATTGCCTGTCGCACCACCAAATTTGGCAGCAAAAGGGACATTGAATAACAAACGCATTTGCTCTTCAATACGTTCCACAAAAACTTCAATTTCCTTTCCAAGTCGGGTAGGAGAAGCAGGTTGTCCGTGGGTTCGGGCTAGCATCGGAATGTCGCTCCATTCGTCAGCCAAATCTTTCAATTTCCCCACCAAAGCAATGAGCGATTTAAGATATACTTCTTGAAAAGCCTCTTTAGTAGAAAGCGGAATCGCCGTGTTATTAATGTCTTGAGATGTCAAACCGAAGTGGATGAATTCTTTGTACTTCTCCAATCCGATTTGGTCAAATTTATTTTTGATGAAATATTCTACCGCTTTCACATCGTGATTCGTGGTTTTTTCCGTTTCCTTGATTTCAAGCGCGTCTTGGCTTGAAAAATTTTCATACCATTGGCGAAGCGTAGGAAATATACCAGCATCAACGTCTTTGAGTTGCGGTAACGGAACTTCACAAAGCGCAATAAAATATTCGACTTCCACCAGAACGCGGTATTTGATCAGTGCTTCTTCAGAAAAATAGGCAGCAAGTGATTCGGTTTTACTTCTGTATCGCCCATCAATAGGGGAAACGGCGTTGAGTTCGTGTAGCGGATTCATGTGTAGTTGTGTTGTTTTTTTGAAAGCCCAAAGATAACGAGAATTATCGGGAAACGAATTTTAGTTTTTCAGTTTTTTAGGAGCTGGTTCCCGCTATCCGTTACAAGTCCTCACTGCGCTCCGGGCTTTCCTCTGCTATCGGGGCTAGACCACCCCGCCCTTCGGGCACCCCTCCAAAGGAGGGGAATTCTAAACCAACAAATTAGGTTAATTTACCCAACTCTTTAGCCACGATTCTCATCCCATTAGAACCTGTTGTGGCAATCACTTTTAGGTTACTAGGTGCATTCGAAATCGTAGCCGGATTCGGATCGATATAATAAATCGGAATATTTCTTTTACTGTAATTTAGCAAACCAGCTGCAGGATACACTTGCAAAGAAGTGCCGATCACAATCAAAACCTCGGCTTTTTGAACCAAAGAAATCGCATCTTCAAGAGCCGGAACTGCTTCGCCAAACCAAACAATATGTGGACGCAATTGGTAACCGTCAGGATCAACGTCGCCTAAAATTAAATCGTGCTGCCAGTCGATGATATGGTTTTCGTTGCCTATTGAGCGTACTTTGAATAACTCGCCATGCAAATGCAAAACATTTGAACTTCCAGCTTGTTCGTGCAAGTTGTCAACGTTTTGTGTGATGACATGCACTTCGAAATCACTTTCTAGTTCCGCTATAATTTGATGTCCAAGATTGGGTTTGACTTCATGCAATTGCCTACGTCGTTGGTTGTAAAAATCGAGAACGAGCTCTGGATTTTTCCGAAAACCTTCCGGTGTGGCAACATCCATCACGTTATGACCTTCCCACAAACCGTCGCTGTCGCGAAATGTTTTGATGCCACTTTCTGCAGAGATGCCGGCGCCAGATAGGATGACGAGTTTCTTTTTCATTTAGAACAATTGATTATTTCAAAGTTAACCACATAGATACATAGATTGATAAAATTAAAAGAGATTTTTTATAAATTGACATAGGCTATGTTTCTATGTGTTAAAAAATCTATTTTTGACAAAATTATTGAAGTATGACCGATCTCGTTTACTTAGATTACCTCGAAGGTTTTTTGACCGACGCCCGCAAAGCCAAATTCTTGAAAGTGCTTGCCACACGTACCAATCATTTCACGGTTGCCATTGAAGATGTTTTTCAATTGCACAATACCAGCGCGGTGATGCGGAGCTGTGAGGTTTTTGGCATCCAGCAACTGAATGTTGTAGAAGAGAAATTCGGAAAGAGTATCGACAAAGAAATTGCGATGGGCGCGCAGAAATGGGTCGATGTGAATCGGTTTGAAAGTATATCCGGTTGTATTGAAAACCTAAAAAGCAAAGGCTATCAAATTATTGCCACGACGCCACACGAGCACGATTGTTTGCTCGATGACTTTGATATTTCGAAACCCAGTGCGTTGTTTTTCGGAACAGAGCGCGATGGACTTTCAGCAGAAGTCATGCAACAAGCTGATGGTTTTTTAAAAATTCCAATGGTGGGTTTTACCGAAAGTTTGAATATTTCAGTTTCGGCGGCGATTATCATTCAGAACCTGATGAGTCGATTGCACAAATCAGACATTCAATGGCAATTGTCTGAGGAAGAAATTTTAGAAAAACGCCTCGATTGGGCACGACATTCTATAAAAGACATTAAGCGGATTGAGGCGCGATACTTTCAAGAAAGGCTCTGATTTACTATGTGCTTGAGTTATTGAAAGTTTTTGCTCACAGTTTTTAAATTGCTCGCAAAGACGCAGAGCCGCAAAGTTAAATGAATAAGTGATGATGAGACGATTGCCCTAGCCCCGATAGGAGAGGAAAGCCCGGAGCGCAGTGAGGACTTGTAACGGATAGCGGGAAAAAGCTTCTGACCCTTCGACTGCGCTCAGGGAGACAAGCTACATGCTCAGGTTTTATTTTTTCTTTAATACTTTGTATTCTTCATAGCAACCGCTAATCGCATCCATAATTTGAAGGTCGTTGGCAGTTTTGATGAAAGCTTCGGAGTAATTGCAACGGTCTAAGATTTCGGCAATTTCTTTTTTATCGATGCCTAAAAGTGTGGCTAGCGTTTCGCGGTCGAATTTGGATTCTAGAAGATTTCTGACCGTTTCGTCTTTTTTGATTTGCTTGAGTCGCTTGAGTTGGTTGCCTTTTTTTCCGAAGAAATTATACAAAGCGTCGGCCGGATTGAACATCGAGCCCAATATGTTTCCAAAAGCATTCGGCGAATATTCTCCGGCTTCGTAACCTTGTGCTAGGCCAGAAATGCTGTAACGGTAGTTGTTTGGTGATGGAATTAATTTCGAATCGACTTCTAAATAGCCCGTCAAATAATAGGGTTGGATGATGATTTCTTCGAGCGCTATGGCTTTCTCGGTCATTTGGATTTGGGTCGTTTTGTTTTTGATCCAATCGTTGGTGACTCTGATTTTTAGGGATTGAAATCCGATATACGACAACAATAAGGTATCGTTGACGGTGGCGTTGAGTATAAAAACACCTTTTTCATCTGAAACAACACCAATTACTTTGTTGAGGTTGATGATGTTTACATTCGATATCGGTTGGTTGGTATTGTCGTTGGTTATGGTTCCAGAAATTCTAGAATCTTCGGCAGTGACTTGCGAAAAAGCGGTAACGGAAAGGAATAAAAAAAAGAAGACTACTAAATATCGCATAGGGTGTTTTAAAAGTTTAAAAGTAATAAAACAGCAGTGATATTTAGTAGTCTTCCCTATAATTATAAGAAAATTAACAAATGTATGTTAGCTTTTTCTTGGTCTTCTTTCTCTTGGTGCATCGGACGAACCTTCAGAACGGCGTGGTGCTCTGTCTGAGAAACCTTCGCTTCTTGGAGCTTCAGATCTTCTTGGTGCGCGATCTGATGAAAATCCGCCTTCACGTCTTGGTGGTGCTGAACTTCTTGATTCGCTTCTGCCTCCAAATCCGCCTTCACGTGGTGCTCTGTCTGAGAAACCACCTTCTTTTCTTGGACCGAATCCGCCACTTCTTGGTGCTGAACTTCTGTCGCTACGGAAACCGCCACCGCCAGAACTTCTTCCACCGCCGAAGCTTTTTCTTTCACCACCGAAACCACCACCAGAATTTCTTCCGTTGTGATCGCGTCTTCCGCCACCGTCATTTTTAGAAATTTCTACGTTGATACGTCTTCCTTCTAAAGTTACGTTGTTTAAAGTTTCCATTACCTTATCGGTAAATTCAGGATCCGTGTTGAAGAAAGAGAAACCTTCTTTAACATCCACTTTGTATACATCGTCACGACCTAATTCTAACGTTTCTTTCAAGTAATCTTTCAAAGTCATCCAGTCGAAATTGTCTCTTGAACCGATATTCACGAAGTAACGCACGGCGCCACCATTGTTGAATTCTCTTGGTTCGCGATCTTCACGGCCTTCACGACGTTCGTTACCAGAAGATTGTGAAGACAAATCTCTTGTTTTCTTGTAGTAGTTGATGAAACGGTTGAATTCTACCGATACCATTTTCTTGATCAATTCTTCTTTCGATAAGCCTTCCAATACATTATTAATGGCTGGAAGATAGTTGTCGATTTCATGATCTACTTCGGTATCTTTTATTTTTGTGGCTAAGTGCAACAATTGAATTTCACAGATTTCAATGCCAGATGGGATTGTTTTCTCTTCAAATTTTTGTTTGATGATTCTTTCAATGGATGAAATCTTACGCAACTCACTTTTAGTTACAATCACGATTGACGTTCCTAATTTTCCAGCACGTCCAGTTCTTCCTGAACGGTGGTTGTAAGTTTCGATTTCGTCTGGCAATTGATAGTTTACTACGTGTGTGATGTTGTCAACGTCGATTCCACGTGCTGCAACATCAGTTGCTACGAGCATTTGGATTTGTCTTCCGCGGAATGATTTCATCACCGAGTCACGTTGTGCTTGCGATAAATCACCGTGTAAAGCTGCGGCGTTGTACCCGTCTTCAATCAATTTTTCAGCTACTTGTTGGGTATCTCTTTTGGTTCTACAGAACACTACAGAGAAGATATCCGGATTCGCATCAGCCAATCTTTTCAATGCTTCATAACGGTCTCTGGCATTCACCAAATAGAATTCATGCGAAACGGTTGCCGAACCTGAGTTCTTTGCTCCAACAGTAATTTCCTGTGGATTTTCCATGAACTTTTTTGCAATACGCGCTACTTCTGCAGGCATGGTTGCTGAGAAAAGCCAAGTGCTTTTTTCTTCTGGAGTATCAGACAAGATTGAAACGATGTCTTCATAGAATCCCATGTTAAGCATTTCATCTGCTTCGTCTAATACACAATAATCAATGCCTTTGATATTGACCAAACCTCTGTTGATCATATCTTGCATTCTACCTGGAGTTGCGACAATAATTTGAGCGCCTCTTTTGATTTCTCTTGCTTGTTCTGTAATGCTCGCACCACCATAAATGGCTACGACATTAATGCCTTTTTCGTATTTCGAATAATTTTTAATCTCATTCGTAATTTGTAAGCAAAGCTCACGTGTTGGGGACAAAATTAACGCTTGTGTATTTCTATTGTTAGCATCAATTTTCTGGATCAGCGGGAAACCAAATGCAGCGGTTTTCCCAGTTCCTGTTTGGGCTAACGCTACTAAATCTGTGTCTTGTTCCAATAGCATTGGAATCGCTTTCTCTTGTACTTCGGTCGGATTCTCAAATCCTAGATCGATAATCGCACGTTGTAGCGA
>ERZ724516.902-NODE-902-length-17678-cov-8.479884_pt1 | contig 17678 bp, 17 predicted proteins | sample MGYA00376049_ERZ724516 | MGnify/ENA primary metagenome ERZ724516 (study PRJEB28724, sample SAMN07190886) | activated sludge metagenome | isolation source: activated sludge of sewage treatment plant in Hong Hong | place: USA: Christiansburg, Virginia | collected... | reverse complement strand
GGGGAATCGAACCCCTGTCCAGAACGCCTCCAGATTGCCGGAATTACAACCATGCAAGGATTATGGGGGCGGGTGGGCTGATTTACAAGTGCGCGATGTCCGGTGTGCGCCAAAGCGGCGCCTATTGCAGTTCGTTGCCGCACCACTCGCGAAAGCGTGTGACTTCGGGATAGCCCTGGGTGCTGCGGACCTTCCTGGTTGTGTTGTCGAAAAGCACGTCGAAGCGGGCGGGTTCGTTCCAAGGGTCGCAGTAGCGCCATTCCCAGACCAGTTCGTCGCGCCGCTCGAAATAAACCGTCCACGCCGCCACCGATGGCCCGAGTCTGCGGAGCACCTGTTCCTGCGTCATGCCTTCGCGGATCAGGGCGAAGGTCTTCATGTTGAGGACACCGTGCAGGCTGCTCATCCGTCCGTCGGGAGCGATCGTCACCATGAAGGTGTTGAACCCGGCGGGGCCGCGCGGGTAGGCCAGGCGTTGTCCGCCGTCCGGCTCGCTCCAGCGCATGGCCGGTGCCCCCATCAACGTGGTGACATCGTCGAGCGTACTGACGCCGGGCTTCAATCCGTGGCCGTCATAGGATGCGCAACTGGTGATCAGGACGGCAAGGACGAGGGCGAGGATGGTTTTCATCGATTTCACCCGGTCATGCAAGATTCGATTTCACTTGTCGGTCTTCGGCAGCGGCTTCATGTCCACGATCCACGGCTCGAGGCGCTGGCCGACCAGGATGTCGGCGCTGAAACGGTCGCCGCCGCCCGGCTCGCCGATGGCTCGCGCCGATTCGAGCGGGCCGCTCAGGGCATGCGGAACATGTATCCGGCTGGTGCTGAGGCGCGAGATGTAGCCGGTCGCTTGCGTCGTCTGTCCGCGATCGCGCAGGGTGGGCCGCACTGTCCCGCGCAGCAGGAGGAAGCGGCTGCGGTCGGGATACTTCTGGCGCAGCAGGTGGGCATCGAGCCCGGCATCGACCACAAAAAGCCGGCTGTTCGAGTGTTCCTCGCGCGCCAGTTCATCGGCGGCGCGCTTGGCGCGATCGGCGAACTGCTTGCTGCCCACATTGGCCGCCGCTGCTGCGGCGTGTTGGGCGGCATTGGCGCGGGCTCTGTCGAGTGCGTATTGCCGCGCCGGCCCGTCGAGTTCCAGGACGAGGATCGCTTCGCGCGGCAACTGCCGCGTGTAACGCCGGCGACCGGCGTCGCTATCGAGGTCGCCGCTCGCGAACCCGAGCGCGGTCATCTGGGCGGCGGCCAACCACTCGGGTGCGCCGCCGTTGAAGGTGGGGCCGCTGCCGGACTCGCCGGCTTCGCGCTCGGCGACGCGCCAGTTCAGGTTGAGCGCCAGCCCGCTGTCTTCGGTGAAGCGCAGGCTGCGCCATGGCAACCGGAGTTCGCGCTCGCTGAGGGTGAGCGCGCTTTCGGGAATGGCCGAACGGTTCCACCAGACGCCGCCCAGCGCCGCGGCGTTGGTCAGCACAATCAGTGTCGTACCGATGGCGAGCGTGCGTCCGCGTGGCCAGGATCTCATGGCGCTTCCTTCCCGGGGCGGAGAATGCCCTGGCGCAGCCGCTTGAGAATCAGCAGTATCAATACCGTGCTCAGCCCGACGACCAGGAAGAAGAGGTACTTGGGCATGATCTCCCACCACCACTGGTAGAACTTGGTGTAGAGGAAGATGACGAAGAAGACGATCCCGGTGTTGACCGTATCGGCCCACCCGCGGCGCACGCCGAGCCAGATGGCGAGGGCGCTGGCGACGAAGCCGGCGACCTGGTAGCCGCCTTCGATGATCTCCGTGTCGACGTCGAGGTAGCTGCCGTAGGCCCAGTGGCTGAGGATCAGCATCGGAATCAACAGGCAGAGCAGGCCGAAGATGCGGTAGGTCTGGGCGAAGCCGGGGAAACGCCGGTGGGCGACTAGCAACGGGAAGGTGAACAGCAAGGCGGCGACCGGGAAGAAATTCTCCGGGCGCTCGCCGGCATGCAGCCAGTAAACGCCGCTCCAGGTGCCGACACGCGCCTGGACATAGGCGATGACGCAGCAGATGCCGGCCGCCAGCAACAGCCGCAGATCACAGGTGTAGGCGAGGAGGAAAGCCATCGCGGCCCACGGCAGCAATGCCTTGTCCGATGGCGTGATGTTGAAGATCTGGCCGAGCATCGTGATGTTTAGAACGAAGCAGGTAAAGGCCACCAGCGCCGCAAGCTTGGTGAAATAGCCGGTGGCATCGCGCCCCTGCAGCCATACCGTCAGCCCGAAGCTGACGAGTGCGCTGGCTATCAGGATCAGCACCTGGGCGGGTTCGGCGAAATGCCCCCAGAACTGGTGGAAGAGGAAAAACACGCTGGCCGCCAGCGCCAGTGCGCCAAGAAAGGATGCGACCCGCATGCCCAGGGACAACTGCTTGGCGCGGCTGTCGCGGTCGACATCGAAACGCGAGGCAAATCCGGCCAGCAGACGTTCATGGTGCGAGTCGACCGCGGCCTGCTGGGTGGCGTCGAGGCGCAGAACGCCTTCGTCGGCAAGGCGGGCGAGTTCGCTCTGAAAGATGTGAATGTCGTCTACGCGCGCCTGGGCCTCGCTGCGCGTTGCCTCGACTCTTTCAGTCACTGCGTTCGGCGCTCAGCAGGCGCTCGCAATAGCGTGCGATGAGGTCCACTTCGAGATTGACGCGGCTGCCTCGAGTCAGGTGTTTCAACGTCGTATTTTCGAGCGTATGCGGAATCAGGTTGATGGTGAAGATGTTGCCGGCAGCCTCGTTGGTGGTCAGGCTCACGCCATTGACCGTGACCGAGCCCTTGCGGGCGATGTAGCAGGCCAGTTCCTGCGGTGCGGCGATCTCGAGGAGGCGGTTGTCGCCAACGGGTTCGAAGCGCAGCACCTCGCCGACCCCGTCGACGTGCCCGGAAACGAGATGGCCGCCGAGACGGTCCATCAGGCGCAGTGCCTTTTCCATGTTGATTTCGCCCGGCGAGTCGAGGCCAACCGTGCACGACAAGGTCTCCGGCGAGACATCGACCATGAAATGGTTGCCTTCCTTGGCGACGACAGTCAGGCATACGCCGTTGCAGGCGATGGAGTCGCCCAGGGCGACGTCATCGAGGCCGAGGTTGGCAGCCTCGATATGCAGTCGAAATCCCGCTTCGCGGGTGGTAAGGTGGGTAATGCGGCCGACTGCAGCGATGATTCCGGAGAACATGGACGGTACCGTTCATTCAAAAATCCAACTTTATCACGCTCCCTTGATCTCGCGGCTTGCATGTAAGACCTGTTGGGAATAGGGTTTTTACCTTTGTAAAACCGATTCACCAAAGGGGGAGAAAAATGAAGAAATCTGTCATCGCCGCACTGCTTGCAGCGCTTGCCACGGCGGCCCTGGCCGACCTCAATGTCGGCGTGACGCTGTCGGCGACCGGCCCGGCTGCGTCGCTCGGCATTCCCGAAAAGAACACCATCGACCTGCTGCCGAAGACCATCGCCGGGCAGAAGGTCAACTACATCGTCCTCGACGACGCGTCCGACACCACCACCGCCGTCAAGAACGCGCGCAAGTTGATCAGCGAGAACAAGGTCGACGTGGTTATCGGCTCGACCACCACGCCGAACTCGCTGGCGATGATCGATGTGGCCGCCGAGAGCGAAACACCGATGATCGCCATGGCGGCCTCCGCCCGCATCGTCGAGCCGATGGACGACAAGAAGAAATGGGTGTTCAAGACGCCGCAGAACGATGCCCAGATGGCCACGGCGATCGTCGAAAGCATGACCAACAACAACGTGAAGACGGTCGCCTACATCGGATTTTCCGACGCCTACGGTGAAGGCTGGTGGAATGAGTTTTCGAAAATTGCCGAGGCGCGCAAGCTGCAAGTGGTCGGAAACGAACGTTTCAACCGGACCGACACCACGGTTACCGGGCAGATTCTCAAGATCCTCGCTGCCAAGCCCGATGCCGTGCTGATCGGCGGTGCCGGCACGCCCGCCGCCCTGCCCCAGCGCTCGCTCAAGGAAAAGGGCTACAAGGGCCTCATCTACCAGACGCACGGCGTCGCCAACAACGATTTCCTCCGCGTCTGCGGCAAGGATTGCGAAGGCACCCTGCTGCCTACCGGGCCGGTTCTGGTCGCCGCGCAACTGCCGGCCGACAATCCCGTGAAGAAGACCGCGACCGAGTACGTGGTCAAATACGAGGCGGCCCATGGCCCGGGCAGCGTCAATGCGTTCGGCGGGTATGCCTGGGACGCCGGGCTGCTGCTGGCCAACGCGGTCCCGGCCGCACTGAAAAAGGGGCAACCCGGCAGCCGGGAATTCCGGCTCGCCCTGCGTGACGCCCTCGAATCGACGAAGAACCTGGCCGGCGCACACGGCGTTTACAACATGAGCCCAGGTGATCACCTGGGACTCGATCAGCGCGCACGGGTCATGGTCAGGATCGATGGCGGCAGCTGGAAACTCGTGAAGTGAGTAGCCCGCGATACCCGCGCTGCGGCCCGGCACGGGTCGTGGCGCGTGGTAAACTTGCCGTCTTTCAGGCATTCCCGGGAGGGGCCTCGTGTTCAAGAAGCTGACCCTGGCCGTTCTGGCGGCGCTATCGTCGGTTGCGCTGGCCGACATCAATGTCGGTGTGTCCGTTTCGGCGACCGGTCCGGCAGCGTCGCTCGGCATCCCGGAAAAGAACACGATTGCCCTGCTGCCGACCACCATCGGTGGCCAAAAGGTCAATTACATCGTCCTCGACGATGCCACCGACCCGACAGCGGCGACCAAGAACATCAGGAAGCTGATCAGTGAAAACAAGGTCGACGTGGTCATCGGTTCCAGTACCACGCCGAATTCCCTGGCGATGATGGATGTTGCGGTCGACAACGAAACACCGATGATTTCCATGGCCGGGTCGGCGATCGTCGTCGAGCCGATGGACGCCAAGCGCCAGTGGGTGTTCAAGACCGCCCAGAACGATGCGCACATGGCCACCGCCATCGTCCAGCACATGACCGACAAGAATGTGCAGACGGTGGCCTTCATCGGCTTTGCCGATGCCTACGGCGAAGGCTGGTACAAGGAGTTCGCCAGGATCGCCGAGGCGCGCAAGCTGAAGATCGTCGCCAGCGAGCGCTTCCAACGCAACGATACCTCGGTGACCGGGCAGGTGCTCAAGGTCATGGCTGCCCGGCCCGATGCCGTGCTGGTCGGCGGGGCCGGCACGCCGGCGGCCCTGCCCCAGAAGGCCCTGAAGGAGAAGGGTTACAAGGGCCTGATCTACCAGACGCACGGGGCAGCCAACAACGATTTCCTGCGCGTCGGCGGCAAGGATGTCGAAGGGGCTTTCCTGCCGGTCGGGCCGATGGTCGTCGCAGCGCAACTGCCGAACGACAACCCGGTCAAGAAGTCGGCACTCGACTACGTGAACAATTACGAAGCCGCGCACGGCAAGGGTAGCGTCAGTTCCTTCGGCGGCCATGCCTGGGATGCCGGCATGCTGTTGCAGAATGCCATTCCCCAAGCCTTGAAGAAGGCGCAGCCGGGGACGAAGGAGTTCCGCAGGGCGTTGCGCGATGCGCTGGAGTCGACCAGGAACCTGCCGGCGGCACACGGCGTCTTCAACATGACCGCGAACGATCACCAGGGATTTGATCAGCGGGCGCGGGTCATGGTAGTCATCGAGAACAACACCTGGAAGCTGATCAAATAATCCTCGCCTCGCGCCTGGCTGGCGCTTCGATTTGCCGTTTGCGCTAACTCATGGACCTGCAGATCTTCCTTCTCCTCGGTCAGGACGGCATCACCAACGGTGCCATCTACGCCTTGCTGGCGCTCGCCCTGGTGCTGGTGTTCGCGGTGACCCGCGTCATCTTCATTCCACAAGGTGAATTCGTCGCTTACGGTGCGCTGACCCTGGCCTCGCTCCAGGCCGGCAAGGTGCCGGGTACGGTCTGGCTGCTGCTGGCGCTGGGAACGACGGTGGCGCTGATCGAAGGGGTCAGGCTGTTGCGTGAAGGACGTTTCCGCAAACTGCCGCCGCTGTTGATCTTCAACATCGGCATGCCGCTGGCCTGTGCCGGCGCCCTTTTCGTCGTGCCGCCCACCCAGTTGCCGCTGTGGGCGCAGGTCGCCGTCTCGATGTTGCTGGTCGTGCCGCTGGGACCGATGATCTACCGCGTCGCCTTCCAGCCGCTGGCCAGTGCCCCGGTCCTGGTCCTGCTGATCGTCTCGGTGGCCGTTCACCTGACCATGATCGGCCTCGGCCTACTCTTCTTCGGCGCCGAGGGCTCACGGACGCCGGCCTTCACCGACATCAGTTTCGAGTTGTCGGGTGCGCCGTTGCAAGGCCAGACCATCCTTGTGGTCGTCGCCTCCGCTCTGCTGATCGTCGGCCTCTATTTCTTCTTCGAGCGCACCATTTACGGCAAGGCGTTGCGCGCCACCGCGATGAACCGCACCGGGGCGCGCCTGATGGGCATCCCGCCGGCCCTTGCCGGCAAGTTGTGCTTTACGCTGGCGGCGGCGATCGGGGTTTTCTCCGGCATCCTGATCGCGCCGATCACCACCATCTATTACGATTCCGGTTTCCTGATCGGCCTCAAGGGCTTCGTCGGCGCCATCATCGGCGGCCTCGCATCCTATCCGGTGGCAGCGCTCGGGGCCGTACTGGTCGGCCTGCTCGAATCCTATTCCTCCTTCTACGCCAGCGCCTTCAAGGAAGTGATCGTGTTCACGTTGATCATCCCGGTGCTGCTCTGGCGCTCGCTGACCGCGACGCACATCGAGGAAGAGGAAGAATGATGCGCCACCTTCCGCTGGCCATCTTCATCGCCCTGCTGGCGGCGGGTCCGCTGGTGTTGCCCGAATTCACGGTCACGCTGCTCAACTACATTGGCCTTTACGCGATCGTTGCCGTCGGCCTTGTGCTTCTGACCGGCGTCGGCGGCCTGACCTCATTCGGCCAGGCGGCCTTTGTCGGTCTCGGCGCCTACACCACTGCATGGCTGACCACGACCCATGGTTTTTCGCCCTGGCTCACCCTGTTCATCGGGCTCGCCATCACCGGCGCGGTTGCCTTCTTCCTCGGCTTCATCACCCTGCGCATGGGCGGGCATTACCTGCCGCTGGGCACCATCGCCTGGGGCATCAGTCTGTATTTCCTGTTCGGCAACGTCGACTTCCTCGGCGGCCATACCGGCATCACCGGCATTCCGCCGGTCGCGCTGTTCGGATGGGAACTCAAGTCGGGCCGCGAGTTCTATTACCTGATCTGGATCGTCGTCCTTCTTGCCATGCTGACCATACGCAACCTCCTCGATTCACGCGAGGGGCGTTCGATCCGCGCGCTCAAGGGCGGGACGGTGATGGCCGAGGCGATGGGCGTCAATACGCCGCGCGCCAAGATCGTCATCTTCCTGATCGCCGCCCTGCTGGCGAGCATTTCGGGCTGGCTCTACGCCCACCTGCAGCGCTTCGTCAATCCGACGCCCTTCGCGCTGACCCAGGGCATCGAGTACCTGTTCATGGCGGTCGTCGGCGGCATCGGCCATGTCTGGGGCGCCGTCCTCGGCGCCGGGCTGATCACCATCCTCAAACAATGGCTACAGGATTGGCTGCCGCAGATACTCGGGCAGAGCGGCAATTTCGAGATCATCGTCTTCGGCATCGCCATGGTGCTGGTCCTGCAACGCGCGCGTGACGGCCTGTGGCCGGTTGTCCTGAGGTTGTGGCCGGCTGGCGCGCAGGCCCGCACCGTCCCGTCGGCAGAGGCGCTGACCAGGCGGGCGGCGGCCGCCACCGGCACCCTGCTCCTCGAAGCCACCGACGTCACCAAGCGCTTTGGCGGCCTGGTCGCCAACAACCGGCTGTCGCTGACCGTGAAGGCCGGCGAGGTGATGGCACTGATCGGACCCAACGGTGCCGGCAAGAGCACGATGTTCAACTGCATTTCCGGGGTCAGCCCGGCAAGCGAAGGCAAAATCGAGTTCCTGGGCGAGTCGACCGCAACGCTTGCGGCGCGCGACATCGCCCGCCGCGGCATGAGCCGCACCTTCCAGCATGTCCGTCTGCTCAGCCAGATGACGGTACTCGAGAACGTCGCCATCGGCGCCCACCTGCGCGGCAGGAAAGGCGTCCTCGCCGCCGCCCTGCGCCTCGACCGTTCCGAGGAAGCGCGCCTGCTGGCTGAAGCGGCGCGCCAGATCGAACGCGTCGGGCTTGCCGAGCACATGTTCGAACCGGCGGGCAGCCTGGCGCTAGGCAAGCAGCGCATCGTCGAGATCGCCCGCGCGCTCTGCTCAGACCCCTGTCTGCTGTTGCTCGACGAACCGGCCGCTGGCTTGCGTTACCGCGAGAAACAGGCGCTGGCCGAACTGCTCGACCGGCTGCGGGGCGAGGGCATGGGCATCCTGCTTGTCGAACATGACATGGATTTCGTCATGGGGCTGGCCGACCGTGTCGTCGTGATGGAGTTCGGCGAGAAGATCGCCGAGGGCAGGCCGGAAGAAGTCCAGCGCGACCCGAAGGTGCTGGAAGCCTACCTCGGGGGGGTGGAATGATGATGAACCGGCACCCGCACCTGCACGAACACGAAACCATACTCGAGGTGAAACACCTGACGGTGGCCTACGGCAAGGTCGAGGCCCTGCACGACATCAGCCTGACCATCCGGCGCGGCGAGATCGTCACGGTTATCGGTCCCAACGGCGCCGGCAAGACGACGCTGCTGCTCGCCTTGATGGGCCTTCTGCCGGCGACCGGCGACATCGTGTATATGGGGCAGGCGCAGGGCCGCGAGCGGCAAGTCGAACAGCTGGTTCGCCACGGGATGACCCTGGTCCCCGAAAAGCGCGAACTGTTTGCCGAAATGAGCGTCGAGGACAACCTGATCCTCGGCGCCTTTGACCGCTACCGCACCGGTCACCGCGACCACATGGAAACGATGGACGAAGTGTTCGAGCTTTTTCCGCGCCTCGAAGAGCGGCGCGCCCAGCTGGCCGGTACGCTGTCCGGCGGGGAGCGCCAGATGCTGGCCATGGGCCGCGCCCTGATGGCCAAGCCGAAGCTGCTGATGCTCGACGAACCGAGCCTCGGCTTGGCGCCACTGATCATCAGGGAGATCTTCCGCATCATCGCCGAGCTGAAACAGACGGGCGTCGCCATCCTGCTGGTCGAACAGAACGCCCGCGCCGCCCTCCAGGTTGCCGACTACGGCTACGTGCTGGAAACCGGCGAAGTCTCTCTGGCCGGGCCCAGCGCCGAACTTGCTGCCGACCCGCGCGTCATCGAGAGCTATCTGGGGCTCGGCCACAAACCGCACTGATCCCGGTCGAGTCGTCATCGCAGACAGCGAACGCTCTCTTCAGGTCTGTGCCGGAATCACCAGCCCATGGCGGCGTAGCAAGGCTTCGAGATCCTGGCTTTCCATCGCCGGGCGACAGTAGAACCCCTGGAATTCGTCGCAGCCTTCGTCGCGCAATGAATCGAACTGGCATTGCGCTTCCACGCCTTCGGCAACTACCGTCATCGACAAGCCATGCGCCATCGCCACGACGGCGCGGGTGATCGCCAGGTCATCACGGCTGTGCGGCAGGTGCTTGACGAAGGCGCGATCGATCTTGAGCGTATCCACCGGCAGCGATTTTAGTTGGGCGAGCGATGAGTAGCCGGTACCGAAATCGTCGATTGCCAAGCGAACGCCGAGGTCCCGAAGCGACTCGAGCAGCGCGGTGGCCTCGGCCAGATTTTTCATTACCGCCGTCTCGGTGATTTCGAATTCGAGCATCGACGGATCGGCGCCGCTGGTCCGCAATGACTCGGATACGTGCGTCACCAACGACAGGTCCGTCAACTGGTGGGGGGACAGATTCACGGCGATCGAGAAGTGCGGCAGGCTCGCGTGGCGCCATGCGCTGGCCTGGCGGCAGGCCTGCTCGATGACCCATTTGCCGAGCGGAATGATGAAACTGGTGGCTTCGGCAACATGGATGAAACGGTCGGGGCCCAGCACGCCCAGCGTCGGATGGTGCCAGCGGATCAGCGCCTCGACGCCCAGCAGCTTGCCCGAACTGAACTCGATTTTCGGTTGATAGTAGAGACGGAATTCGTCGTTCAACAGGCCGTCGCGCAAGCCCTTCTCGATTTCAAAGCGCTCGACGACGCTCTCGCCGAGGTCCGCCGAATATTCGTTGGCGCGGTTGTGGCCGAGCGCTTTGGCGCGATACATCGCCAGGTCGGCATTGGCGAGGAGCGTCGACACGTCGGCGCCGTCATCGGGGAATATGGCAATGCCGATACTGGTCGTCACGGTGACCTCATGCCCCTGAAGCTGCATCGGTTCGCCAACCGTGGCGAGGATCTTCGAAGACAGCAGTTGCAGGCCGGTCCGGTCGGTGACGGACTCCACCATCACCACGAATTCGTCACCGCCGAGCCGCGCCACCAGGTCGCTGTCGCGAATCTTTGCGCGCAGGCGGCGGGCGATTTCGCGCAGCAGGTGGTCTCCTGTCGCGTGGCCGAGGGTGTCATTGACGGTCTTGAAGCCATCGAGGTCGATGAAGAAAACGGCCAGGCTTTCGTTGTTGCGCCGCGCCTTGCTGACTGCGTGCTGGAGCGCGTCGGTCAGCGAGGCGCGATTGTGCAGGCCGGTGAGCGAATCGTGCGTCGCCATGTCCTGAATCGTGGCCAGCGCGTTGATCAACTCCTCATTGGCCCGCATGATGCGCGCCCGCATCGCGCTGATGCGCGCGCCGATCCAGGCGAACGGCGGCAACAGCAGGGCCAGCCACGCCCACTGATACCATTCGATGAAAACATCGACCGTGGCGGGCTTGAGGCTCATCAGCAGATTGATGACCAGGGCGTACCCGGCCAGCATGAACAGGGTGGTGGTGCCGAAATCGCGGGGCTTGAAGCGGAACACGCCGAACAGCATCACCACCAGGCACCAGGCCAGCACCAGGCTGCGGTCACGGTCGAAATTGAACGCGACGAACATGATCACGGCGATTGCCGCCAAGGTCTGGGCGAGGGTCAGGTCGGCATCGGCGAAGCGCTCGTTGATCTCAAGTTTGAAGGCGGCGAGGAAAGCCAGGTTGACCACGGCAATCAGCGCGATGCTGGCGAGCAGGCCCGGCAGGCCGATCAGCTTGGCGGTGTAGGCAAGGAACAGCAGCAGCGAGGCGATCAGGTAGGCACCCACGGCGAGCAGAACGCCGCGCAAGCGCGCGTCGCCGGGTGAGGCGCCAGATATCTTCGCAAGGAGTTGCATGGGTCTCCGCTTTCCTTATTGATCTGGAAGTTAAGTACTTCAGCAGATTATGTATTTTTCAAGAGCATATCAGAAGGCCGGCAAATTCATTGCCCGACCGGAGGCGTTGCCGTGCGGCGCCAGCAGAACCTGTGAATTTTCAGCGACTTGACGTAAAATCCGCCTCCCCGGCTTGCGCCGCAAACTTCCCCTCCCCCATGCTTTATCCCACCCGTTTCGATGTCATCGTCGTCGGCGGCGGCCATGCCGGCACCGAAGCTGCGCTCGCCGCGGCGCGGGCGGGTGCGAATACGTTGCTGCTGACGCACAACCTCGACACGCTGGGGGCGATGAGCTGCAATCCGTCGATCGGTGGCATCGGCAAGGGGCATCTAGTGCGCGAGGTCGATGCGCTGGGCGGGGCGATGGCGGCGGCCACTGACGAGGCCGGCATCCAGTTCCGTATCCTGAACGCCTCGAAAGGACCGGCAGTGCGCGCCACGCGCGCCCAGGCAGACCGCGTGCTGTACAAGCAGGCGATCCGCGGTCGTCTGGAAAGCCAGCTCAATCTGACCATCTTCGCCGAAGCCTGCGACGACCTGATCGTCGAAGGCGAGCTCGTCGCCGGTGCAGTGACGCAGCTCGGTATCCGCTTTTTGGCCGATGCCGTGGTGTTGACCGCAGGCACCTTCCTCAACGGCAAGATCCACGTCGGCCTCGAAAATTACACCGGTGGCCGCATGGGCGATCCGCCCTCGGTGTCGCTGGCCAGCCGCCTCAAGGAACTGAAGTTGCCGCAAGGCCGTCTGAAGACGGGCACACCGCCGCGCCTCGACGGCAAGACCATCGACTTCTCGGTGATGGAAGAGCAGCATTCGGATGACCCGCTGCCGGTCTTTTCCTTCCTCGGCAACGCTGCCCAGCACCCGAAGCAGTTGCCGTGCTGGATCACCGAAACCAACGAGAAGACGCACGACATTATCCGTAGCGGGCTCGACCGTTCGCCGATGTACACCGGCGTCATCGAAGGGGTCGGGCCGCGCTACTGCCCGTCGATCGAGGACAAGATCCACCGCTTCGCCGACAAGAACAGCCACAATCTCTTCCTTGAACCGGAAGGCCTGACGACGCACGAGATCTATCCGAACGGCGTGTCGACCAGCCTGCCCTTCGACATCCAGCTGGCACTGGTCCGCTCGATCCGCGGCCTGGAGAATTGTCACATCCTGCGCCCCGGCTACGCCATCGAATACGACTTCTACGATCCGCGCGGCCTCAAGGACACGCTGGAAACCAAGGCCATCCGCGGCCTGTTCTTCGCCGGCCAGATCAATGGGACCACTGGTTACGAGGAAGCTGCGGCGCAAGGCTTGCTTGCCGGCATCAACGCCGTGCGCTACATGCGCGGCGAAGCGGGCTGGTGCCCGAAGCGCAACGAGGCCTATCTCGGCGTACTGGTCGACGACCTGATCACGCGCGGCGTCTCCGATCCATACCGGATGTTCACCAGCCGCGCCGAGTACCGCCTGAGCCTGCGCGAGGACAACGCCGACCTGCGCCTGACCGAACAGGGCCGCGAACTCGGCATGGTCGATGACGTGCGCTGGGACGCCTTCTGCCGCAAGCGCGACGCGATCGCCGCCGAGCAGGAGCGCCTGAAAGCGACCTGGGTCAATCCGAAGATCACGCCGGCTGAAGATGTCGTCCGTGTCCTCGGCAAGCCTATCGACCACGAATACAGCCTGTTCGAACTGCTGCGCCGGCCCGAGGTTTCCTATCCTGCGCTACTGACGCTGCCTGGTGCCGGCGCGGCGCAGACCGATCCACTGGTCGTCGAGCAACTGGAAATCTGTGCCAAGTACCAGGGTTACATCAACCGCCAGGCGGATGAAGTTGCCCGCTCGGGCGCATACGAAAGCACCGCCCTGCCGCCTGATCTCGATTACGGCTCGGTTGCCGGCCTTTCCAACGAGGTCAGGCAGAAGCTCGCCCAGCACAAGCCGCAGACGATAGGCCAGGCTTCCCGGGTTCAGGGCATCACGCCCGCCGCCATATCGCTGCTGCTGATCCATCTCAAGCGTTTCAACCTCTCGCAGGCGGCATGAGCCAGCAGACGCTCGCGGCCGGCCTGGCTGATCTCGGACTCAATTTGCCGGCGGCGGCGCAGCAGAAGCTGCTGGCCTTCCGCGACCTGCTCCTGAAATGGAACAAGACCTACAACCTCACCGCGCTGCGCGATCCGGCGCAGGCGATCTCGCATCACCTCCTCGACGCGCTGGCCATCGTTCCATACGTTGCTGACGATCCCCTGCTCGACGTCGGCAGCGGTGGCGGTCTGCCCGGCATGCCGCTGGCGATTGTCCGGCCTGGTTTGCCGGTCACGCTGGTCGATGCAGTGCACAAGAAGGCCACCTTCCTGCAACAGGCCGCCATCGAACTGGATTTGAAGAATGTTGCGGTCCACCATGCCCGGGTCGAGGAAATGCGGGGACAATACGCACAAATCAGCTCGCGCGCCTTCGCCGAACTTGGCCTTTTCGTCAGCGTGACCCGTCACCTGCTTGCCCCGGGGGGGCGCTGGCTGGCTATGAAGGGTGTGCGTCCGGACGACGAAATCGCGGCGCTGCCTGCCGGCATCGTGGCGGAGGACGTCATTCCGCTGACTGTGCCGGGACTGAACGCTGAACGACATTTGATCATTTTGAAAGCCGGGTCATGAAAGTATTCGCCATCACCAACCAGAAAGGCGGCGTCGGCAAGACCACGACAGCGGTCAATCTGGCCGCCTCGCTGGCCAACGAGGGCAAGCATGTGCTGCTGGTCGACCTCGATCCGCAGGGCAATGCCACCACCGGTGCCGGCATCACCAAGAAGGACGCGCTGCCTACCGTCTACCAGTTGCTGATCGGCGCTGCTCCGTTGTCCGAAGTCGGCATCCGGACCGAGTTCGGCTTCGATGTCGTCCCCGCGAATCGCGAACTGGCCGGAGCGGAGGTAGAACTGATCGGCCTCAAGGAACGCGAATACCGGCTCAAGAATGCCCTGCATGCCGGGCACGCAAACTACGACTTCATCCTGATTGACTGCCCTCCGGCGCTCAACATGCTCACCGTCAACGGGCTGGTCGCTGCGGATTCCGTGTTGATCCCGATGCAGTGTGAGTACTACGCGCTCGAGGGCTTGTCCGACCTCGTGGAGACCCTGCGCAAGGTGCGCACCCATCTCAATTCCCGGCTGGAGATCGAAGGGCTGCTACGCACCATGTTCAATGCGCAGAGCACCTTGACCCAGCAGGTGTCGAACGAACTCGAAAGTCATTTCGGCAACAAGGTTTACAAGACCATCGTGCCGCGCAATGTCCGGCTGGCCGAGGCGCCGTCTTACGGCAAGCCGGTCATCGCCTTTGATAAGAGCTCGAAGGGCGCCCAAGCCTATTCGGCGCTCGCCAAGGAAATTCTCGAAAGGGACGCCCCATGATCAAGATGAAAGGACTCGGCCGCGGCCTCGACGCGCTGCTTTCCGGCAGCGACAAGCCACACGGTGATGAACAGCGCAGCCTGCCGGTCGAGCGCCTGCGCCCCGGCAAGTACCAGCCGCGTACCCGAATGGACGAGGATTCGCTGGCCGAACTCGCTGCGTCGATCAAGACGCAGGGGGTCATGCAGCCGATCCTCGCCCGTGCCATCGACAACACGCCGGGGGCGGAGCGCTACGAGATCGTCGCTGGCGAACGCCGCTGGCGTGCCGCCCAGCTGGCCGGTGCCACCGAGGTGCCGGTCTTGATCCGCAGCATTCCCGACGAGCAGGCTCTGGCCATGGCGCTGATCGAGAACATCCAGCGCGAGAACCTCAATCCGCTGGAAGAAGCCCAGGGTCTGCAGCGGCTGATCGATGAATTCGGGCTGACCCATCAGCAGGCCGCCGATGCGGTTGGCCGCTCGCGCCCCGCCGCCACCAATTTGCTGCGTTTGTTGCAGTTGACCGCAAGCGTCCAGGAACTGCTGATGGCCGGCAAGCTTGATATGGGGCATGCCCGTGCGCTGTTGCCGGTTGCCGGCGCGCAGCAGGCGGCGCTGGCCCAGCGCATTGTCCAGAAGGGCCTGTCGGTGCGCGATGCAGAGCGGCTGGTGCAGCATTTGCTGAATCCGCCCAGAAAAGTGCCGGAACAGGCCGTCGACCGTGACCTCCTGCGTTTGCAGGAAGAACTCTCGGACGATCTGGGCGCGAGCGTCGCCATTCGTTCGAATAAGAAGGGTGCGGGCAAGGTGACGATCGAGTTCGGCAGCCTTGACCAGCTCGACGGCCTGCTCTCGCGTTTGCGCGGGTGAGCCTGGCAGGTCGTTCAAGCCTCGCGAACAACGGAAAAACATCAAATTGTGCGTCGCAACAATTGACTCTTCTATAAGACTTCGTTACACTCGCGGGGTTTTCAGTCGGGGCCTGTCATGCACCCGCATGTGAGCTGGATACTCAGCCGACAAGCGGCGCTGGCGATACTCTTGGCGGTCATCGCCTGGGTCTTTGCAAGCGGTAGTGCGGCAGTCTCGATTCTGATCGGGGGATCAATCGGCATCCTCGCCAACCTGGGATACGTCCTGCGGGCCATGCGAATGTCGACGGGGAATGACCCGCTCAGGCAGTATCGGGCGCAGTCGGCCGGAGAGGGGTTGAAGTTTGCCCTCACCTTCGCCGGATTTGCGCTGGTGTTTTGGGGGTACAAGGATGTTGCGGCATTGCCGCTCTTTCTTGGCTACGCATCAACCTTTGTCATCTTCTGGATGGCACTCTTGAAGCAACGCTAGGCTGAACGGAGAAATCATGAGCGCTGAAGGCGGCACGCTGACCACAACGGGCTATATCCAACATCACCTGACCAATATGCAGGTCTGTGGCGACGCGGCCAGGGATGCAGCAGGTCATTGTCATGGATTCTGGACCTTCCACTTCGACACTCTGCTGGTTTCGGGTGCGCTCGGCCTGCTCGTCTTCGGGTTGATGGCCTGGGTGGCAAGCAAGGCGACGTCCGGTGTCCCCGGCGGTCTGCAGAATTTCATCGAAATGGTCGTCGGCATGGTCGACCAGCAGGTCAAGGATACTTTCCACGGCAAGAGCAAGCTCGTTACCCCGCTCGCCATCACCATTTTCGTCTGGGTGTTCGTCATGAACGCCATGGACTTGATCCCGGTCGATTTCCTGCCCACCGCCCACCAGAAGATCACCTTTGACGACCATGCGGTCTTCAAGTTCGTGCCGACCACGGACCCCAATCTGACCTTCGCGATGTCGATCAGCGTGTTCTTCATCACCATATTCATGGGCCTCAAGGTGAAGGGTTTCGGTCACTTCATGCACGAAGTGTTCGCTGTCCCGTTCGGACTGAAGCTAGCCCCGCTCAATTTCCTGTTCCGCGTCGTTGAGGAAATTGCTAGGCCGATTTCGCTGGCACTGCGTCTCTTCGGCAACATGTACGCCGGCGAAATGGTATTCATCCTGATCGCCCTGCTCGGCATCTGGCAGCTTCCCCTGGCTTTGCCATGGGCGCTGTTCCACATCCTGATCATCACCCTGCAAGCCTTCGTGTTCATGATGCTGACCATCGTGTACATGTCCATGGCCGCAGAGTCGCACTAGGTTTTTTGGCAGTTTCCCGTAGTTTTTTGACTTTAACCGTAACAAACCTACCTTACTGAGGAGTAAACATGGAACTCGCAACCGTTCTCTCCAACACCGCTATCGCTGTGGCCATCCTGATCGGCGCCGGCGCTCTGGGCACCGCCATCGGCTTCGGTATCCTTGGCGGCCGTTTCCTGGAAGGCGCTGCCCGTCAGCCGGAAATGATCCCCACGCTGCAGGTCAAGATGTTCATCGTTGCCGGTCTGCTCGATGCGGTGACCATGATCGGTGTCGGTATCGCCCTGTTCATGCTCTTCGCCAATCCGTTCATCGCTCTGGTCAAGTAATCATCCACGCGCCTGTAACCCTAATAGCTAGGAGGTTAGCGTGAATATCAACGCTACACTGATTGGTCAGGCAATCTGGTTTGCGCTCTTCATCTGGATCACGATGAAGTATGTCTGGCCGCCGCTGCAAAAAGCGATGGCCGATCGCCAAGCCCAGATCGCTGATGGCCTGGCTGCGGCCGAACGTGGCAAGCACGAGCAAGAGCTCGCCGCCAAGCGTTCCGCCGACGCGTTGCGTGAAGCCAAGGAGAAATCTGCGGAACTCGTGGCCCAAGCCGAAAAGCGTGCGCAGCAGATCGTCGAAGAAGCCAAGGGTAATGCCAAGGTTGAGGCCGACAAGATTGTCGCCGGCGCCAAGTCGGAGATCGACCAGGAAGTCGAACGTGCCAAGCAGACACTGCGTGAGCGCGTCGCCGAACTGGCGGTTGCCGGTGCCGAGAAGATCCTGCGCAAGGAAATCAACGCGTCCGCGCATGCTGACATGCTGGTCG
>ERZ724516.897-NODE-897-length-17743-cov-11.041610_pt1 | contig 17743 bp, 10 predicted proteins | sample MGYA00376049_ERZ724516 | MGnify/ENA primary metagenome ERZ724516 (study PRJEB28724, sample SAMN07190886) | activated sludge metagenome | isolation source: activated sludge of sewage treatment plant in Hong Hong | place: USA: Christiansburg, Virginia | collected... | reverse complement strand
TCATGTAAATTCCCTGTCAAAAAATTTAGACTGCGTATTGTATTCGCAAAACGCGGCGCTTTTGATGCCACCTACTCTTGCTAAAGGGAATTTAACAAATTTTAATGATTCAGGGTATAGCAGATTTCTTTCGGCGCCGCTTCGGCAAATCGCCCGACGCCACACAGGTTCTCCAGTCTACGCTGGATGCTTTCCGCAACCCAGAGGCCGACACACTGGAACTCATGCGGCGCAGTATCGCCTATCTGCGCCCACGTAATCTCAAGGACAGTGGTGCCGCTGAGCGGCAAAAGGCATTATTTGACCGGCTTGAAACAGATCCTGAACTCTTGGCCGCTTTTCGTCAGCATCTCGTGCACTTTATCGCCACCCGCCGTCTCGTCACCTTTTTCACCGACAGCGGCATCCTGCCCGGCACCGGTTTTTTCTCGGAATGGTGGCGCATCCTGTGGAACCGCATCCTGCCCGAGGTGCCTGACGAACGCCGCCTGAAGGATTGCCTGCATGTCATTTATGACCATTCCGACGATTGGCGCTGGCTGGAACAAACCCCCATCGACTTTTCACAGCACTTCTGGGCCTTGCTCGCCCCTAACGAAGAGCTACGCAGCATTGACTGGCTGACCATCCAGGAGCAAATCCTCGATTCCGTGCTGCTGCTCGCCCACCGCGTCAGCGGCCTCGGCGTCGATAGTGAGCTAATGCGCGCCGCGCCCAACTTTGATGACAACTCACCGCGTTTCATCGCGCTGTCGGCAGAGGCTTTGGACTTCGTCAATGCCTTCCGCCTTAGTCTGAATTCTGCCGAACCAAGCAGCGATGATGGCAGCCAACTCCTGGTAATGGCGGACCAGTGCCAGGAAACCTTGGCCCAGATTCGCAAACGGGCACTCAGCGTCGGCACCAGCCTGCACCTGAGCTATATCCTGACGCGCAGCGAGCAAAGCCTGGAGCGCCTGCGTGAACTGGTCGCCATTCTGGTTTCTGCCGACCGCTATCACGATGGCGCAATTTCGGCCTGGTCGAGCTTTGCGCGAGAAGCCTTCCTTGCCGAAAACCGGCGCAACAGCCTGCGCTATTACATGACCCAACTCTCCCGCTTGATGGCGGTGCGCGTCACCGAAAACGCCGCGCGTTCGGGGGAGCACTACATCTGCGAAACCAGGAGCGACTATAGTCAGATGTGGCGCAGCGCAGCTGGTGCCGGCGTGCTGATTGGCGGCATGGCGCTGCTCAAGATTTTTGCGGCCGCTCTGCACGCCCCGCTGTTCGTTGAGGCTTTCCTCTTCAGCATGATTTACGGCCTCGGTTTCGTCATCATTTACCTACTCGGCCTTACCGTCGCCACCAAACAGCCGGCGATGACGGCACAGACCCTGGCGAGCCACCTCAGCGACCTGAAACCCAACCGTGTCGCCGACCTTGAGCGCTTGGTCGATGTCGTCGCAGCAGTCTGCCGCAGCCAGTTGGCAGCCATTGGTGGCAACGTCATGCTCGCCTTGCCGGTCGCTATCGCCATCGGCTGGGGAGTGAGCGAATGGCAGGGGCAACCACTCGTCGGGATGGAAAAAGGCGCCCACCTGCTGGCCGACCTTGACCCATTAAGCTGGGCAATTCCGCACGCTGCCATCGCTGGCTTTTTTCTATTCCTCTCCGGCTTGATCACCGGTTACTTCGACAATCAGGCGGCCTACTCGGATTTCGGCGCCCGCGTCGCCCGCCTGCACTGGTTGCGGCGCCTGACCGGCAAGGAGCGCGCACTACGCTTTGGCAACTACCTTCAGGCGCACATGGGCGGCATCATGGGCAACTTCCTGTTTGGCTGCATGCTCGGCTCAACCGGCGTCATCGGCACCATACTCGGCCTGCCGCTCGACATACGCCACATTGCCTTTTCGTCGGCCAATATTGGCTACGCTCTGGTCAGTTTCGACTTTGCCTTGCCGTTACGGGCCGTGCTTTGGGCCACGCTGGGCATTGCGGCGATTGGCCTGACCAATCTCGCGGTCAGTTTCGCCTTGGCATTGCGCACCGCGCTGGGTGCCCGCCGAGTTCAGTTTGAACACTGGGGGCCGCTGCTAAGCGCCATCTGGCGGCGTTTTTGGCAACAACCACGGAGCTTTTTGCTACCCCCACGCGACGAGTAGAATGCAGGCGTGATTTTTTCTGCCCGCTTCCTGCTGCCTTTGTTTCTGATCGCCCTGTTCCCGGCCGCCCAGGCGGCCGAGCTTGTGTACGACACCCCCGACGAAATCGAGGAGTTCTTGAGTCCTTATCTGTCGGAAGAGACCGGGCCGCTACAATTGCAGAAACTAGCGCGGGAAATACTCGCCACCGAGGGCTATTTTTCGCCGGTCATTGGCGTTGTCGCAACAGACGATGAATTGCGGCTAAAAATCGATCCCGGCCCACGCACAAAAATCATCCAGGCGAATGTTGCGGTCGACGGCCCCATCGCGCCAAAAATTCGCGATCAATTGATCGCCAGCTGGGCCTTGCCGATCGGCCAGCCGTTTCGTCAGGAGGACTGGAGTGCGGCCAAACAGAAACTCCTCGCACGCCTGTTGGCCAGCGAGCATGCCGGCGCCCGGCTACTTTCCAGCCAGGCGGACATTGACCCGGAAAGCGCCAGCGCCAGCCTCAACACCCACTACGATGCCGGTCCGCGCTACCGCTTTGGCGAACTGCGCATAGAAGGCCTCGAACGCTATACGCCCGATCTCGTCCAGCGCTACAACCGTGGCATCGCCCCCGGCGACAGCTACAGCGAGGACAAGCTGAATGCCCTGCAGAGCACCTTGCAGGCCACCCCTTATTTCTCTTCAGTCAATGTGCAACTGGATCGCGAAGCCGCCAGCACCAGCAGCGACGAGGTTGTCGACGCCCCGGTCGTCATTCGCCTGCGCGAGCGCCCGGCCCACCGTATCGCTTTCGGCGCTGGTGCCAGCTCCAACACCGGGGCGCGAGTTGAATTCAAATACCACACCCCCGATCTCTTCAACCAAGCCTGGGAACTCGACAGCGGCCTGCGTCTGGAGCAAAAGAAACAAACCATCTACAGCGACGTTTTCTTCCCGCCGGATGAAAAGAATCGCCGCCACAGCGTCGGCGTCATGGGTGAAGGCACGGACATTCAAGGCTTGCGCACTGACCGCGTCGCCTTTGGCGCCCAAACCGTACAGCAACGCGGCAGTATCGAGCAGCGCCTGTCGCTGCAATGGCAAGAGGAAACGCGGCAGCCCAGCGGCGGACTGGAAACCACCAGTCGGGCTCTGGTACCCAACATCATGTGGACCTGGCGCAAAGTAGACAACCCACTCGATCCGCACTTGGGCAGCGTGCTGCAACTACAAGTCGGTGGCGGCGCCAAGGCGGTGTTCTCGGACAGCAATTTCGTCCGCTTTCACAGCCGTATTCAGCAATTCATTCCGCTCGGCAAGCGCGACACCCTGACGCTGCATGGTGAGATCGGCTACACCCTGGCCGAATCCAGCCAGGGCATTCCGCAAGACTACCTGTTCCGCACCGGCGGTACTGGCTCGGTGCGTGGCTACGCTTACCAGAGTCTGGGCATCAAGGAAGACGCAGCGATTGTCGGCGGGCGCTATCTGGGCGTCGCCAGCGCCGAAGTAACACACTGGCTGGACGACACCTGGGGCATCGCCGCTTTTGTTGATGCCGGCGACGCCGTCGATTCGCTGACCGACATCCATCTTGCTATCGGCTACGGCCTCGGCGCGCGCTGGCGCAGCCCGGCGGGCCCGCTCGGTGTCGATCTCGCCTATGGGCAGCGCACCAGCGAGCTCCAACTGCATTTCTCGCTGGCGATACCGTTCTGAGATGCTGCGTCGCCTATTCCTCAGCTGTCTGTTATTGATTGCCGCCATCAGCGCTGGCGGCCTGTGGTTCGCTGACAGCGAAACGGGGCTGCAACTGATCGCCCACTGGCTTACCCAGAGCAGCGCCGGACGCCTGCAATTAAGCCAGCCCAGTGGTCGCCTGAGTGGCCCGCTGGACATCGAACAGATTGTCTGGGACAGCCCCGAGCTCAAGCTCAGCATCAACAAGCTGCACCTCGACTGGCGTCCCAGCGCCCTGGTGCACGGCAAAGTGCTGATCAGCGAGCTTGTCGCCGAATCAGTGCGCCTCGATGCCAGCAACAGCAGCGATCCATCGCCGCCACCAAGCTCGCTGCGCCTGCCGGTTGCGGTCGACATCGAAAAACTGGCCATTTCCTTGTTCGACTACGCCGCGATTTTCTCGGCTTCAGCGATCAGCGGCCGCCTGCTTAGTGATGGAGAAACGCACCAACTGCGCAACTTCCAGGCCAGAAGCGGCCTGCTTGCTGTCGACGGCGAGGCCACTTTAGGCGCTAGCGCCCCGCTATTGCTGAGCGCCAGCGCCCGGCTCAACGGTCAGTTGCAGGAGCGCCCGCTAACCCTGGCCTTGCAGGCCAGCGGCCCGCTTAGTCGCATTGAGCTGAACGCCCGCGCCGAGCAAGGCATCAGTGGCCAGGCGAGCACCACCTTGACGCCATTTGCCGCCCAGCCGTTTGCCAAGGCCCATATTGAACTCGACAACATGGACCCTGCCGTCTGGCTAGCCGGTGCGCCACGCGCCGATCTCGCGCTGAATCTCGACCTGCAACCCGACGCCAAGGAGCTGCTCGGCGAGTTCTTGCTGACCAATCGCCTGCCCGGCTCACTGGATCGCCAGCGCCTGCCGCTGGAAACGCTTTCCGGCACGCTGAGCAGCCAGGGCGAGACCCTGCGCGTTGGCAAACTGCGCGCCCTGCTCAGCGGCGGCGGCACTTTGAGCGGCAATGCGCTGTGGGAAAAAAGTCAATTGACGCTCGACCTGCAGGCGAACGGGCTTGATGCCGCCAAGCTGGTTTCCAGCCTGCGCCCAACGCGCCTGAGCGGCCCCTTGCTGGCCACCATCCGGGCCGAAAAGCAGTCGCTGGTAGCCAAACTGAGCGAAGCGCGGTTCACCGCCATGGCGGAAGTCACGCACACCGCAGACACCGTCACTATCCCCTCTCTGTCCCTCGTGGCGGGCGACTCCCGGCTCAAGGCAGCCGGCGAATTGAAGCTCGACAAGGCGCAGGCTTTCCGTATCGAAGGCGAACTGAGCCGCTTTGACCCCAGCCGTTTCATGAAAACACCCGCTGCGCAGATCAACAGCCGCTTCAGCGGCCAGGGCCAACTCATGCCGCGCCCTCTGCTTGATGCCAAATTTGAAATCAGCGATAGCCGGCTCGCTGGCCAACCGCTCTCCGGACGCGGCGACTTCCGCCTCGACTGGCCACGCATTCCGCGCGCCAACATCACCCTCAATGCCGGCGCCAATCATCTGCAAGCCAGCGGCGCCTATGGACAGGCCGGCGACCTGCTCGATATTCGGATCGACGCCCCCGACCTCAGCCCCTACGGCCTGGACGGCGGACTCAACGCCCAGTTGAAACTTGGCGGCACCCCACAGGCGCCAACGCTCAACGCACAAGCCAGTGCAAAACGACTGGGCATGCCGGGCAGCGTGCGGCTCAACGACCTCAGCCTGAGCGCTGAAGGTGGCGCCACGGCCAGTTCGCCACTACACCTTGAGCTCTCGGTCAGCCGCCTCGACACCCCCGAGCAAGCCACACTGGTCAAGGCGCTTCATCTGCAGATTGACGGCAGCAATGACAATCATCGCTTGCGCGGCAGCGGCGAACTGGGCGACAAGCAAAGCTTTGCGATCCTGCTCGAGGGCGGCTTGCATGGCACAAAATGGCAAGGGCTGGTGCGCCAGGCGGCGCTCAAAACCAGCCGCCAGAACCTGCAACTTGCTGCCCCGGCAGCGCTGACCCTGGCCCCTGACGCCTGGGCTCTGGGTCCGGCCGAACTCAGTGGCGAGAATGGCGAAAACCGCTGGGCCGGCCAGCTGCAAGCGGCGGCAGACGCCCTTCACCTGCGCGCCAGCCTTGGCGCACGCGGCACACGCCTTGGTGAGATCACCGCGCAATTGGAGGCCGGCATGCACAGTGCGTGGGCGATCAATCGCCAGGCGCCGTGGCAAGCCGCGATCCACAGCGAAATCGCCGACCTCGGCTGGCTGGCCGATCTGTTGGGCGAGCAATGGAAAAGCAGCGGCCGCCTCGATGGCGATCTGAAAATCACCGGCACACCAGCCCAGCCGCTGCTCAGTGGTCAGTTCCAGGGCCAAGACCTCACCCTGCGCCTGCCCGAGCAAGGCCTGCACCTGGCCCGTGGTGAGCTCGATATCGAGATCGCCGCCAATCTGCTACGGGTCAGAAAACTGTCCTTCGACAGCCTGCTGCAAACACCACCACGCCCCCTGCTGCGTAGTGAGCGTGGTCCGGAAATCAGTGCTCTGGCGGCACGACCGGGGCGCCTGGAAATTAGCGGCGAAATGCAGGTTGACCGCAACAATCTGGGCGACAACGCCTTTCTCGACATCCGTCTCGAGCGCCTTGGTGCTTACCAGTTGCCTGACCAATGGATGCTTATTTCGGGCGACGGGCGCCTCACCTGGCAACACGCCACCTTAGGCGTGCGTGGCAAACTGGCCGCCGATGCCGGCTACTGGCAACTGAGCAAGTCGGGCACCCCGCAACTCTCGGATGACGTGGTGGTCAAGTTGCCGGGAGACGAAAAACCCGTAAGCAATCTGCGCCCCAAACTGGATCTCGACCTCAGCGCCGATCTCGGTAAAAACTTCCAGTTCAACGGTGCCGGGCTCACCAGCCGACTGGTCGGAGACATTCGACTACGCGCCAGCGGCCGCGATCTACCCCGGGCAACCGGTAGCATCCGCACCCGTGATGGGCGTTTTGAAGCCTACGGCCAGCAACTCAGCATCGAGCGCGGCATCCTCAGTTTCCAGGGTCTGCTCGACAACCCGGGACTCGACGTACGTGCCGTGCGCAAGGGACTCTCTGTCGAAGCTGGGGTTCAGGTCAGTGGGACAGCGCAAAAACCAACGGTCAAGCTGATCTCCGACCCGGAACTGCCGGACCCGGAAAAGCTCGCCTGGTTGGTCCTTGGCCACGGCCCGGAACAAATGAGCGCCGGTGATGCCACGGTCCTGCTCTCGGCAGCCGGCAGCATCCTGGGCAGTGATTCGAGCAGCGTCATCCGGCAATTGAAGACCGGCTTCGGCATCGATGAATTCGGCATCCGCAGCGGGCAGATCAGTGATAGCGGCGGGCGCAGCCAGAGCAGCCGGGTCGCCGGCAGCAGCGTCGACACCACCGCCGCTACCGGCAACCAGATTCTCAGCGTTGGCAAGCGCCTTTCCTCCAACGCCATGCTTTCCTACGAGCAAACCCTGGGCAAGGCCGAAAGCATCGTCAAGCTGACCGTCAACCTGACCCGCCAGATATCGCTGATCGGCCGCGCCGGCAGCGATAACGCCCTCGATATTTTTTACACCATCACCCTCGGAGATCAGCGCGAACGCCTGCGCCGACCCCGAGCATCTCCGGACAACAACTGATCCGGCAGCCAGCATGACAAATGCCAACGGTCTCACTAAACTACTGCAATAGCTGTTTGACCGCCCGCTCATGAATCGCCACTGCAAACTCCTCCAGATCACAGTTCTCTCGCTCGCGCTCATCCTCTCTGGATGTTCGGCAGTCAAGGTCTATGACGAAAACAAGGAGATCGGCCACCTGGCTGCCGTTACCGGCCGTACGATCACCCCCGGCACCAGCCAGTCGATTATCGTTGCCCTGCAAAATGCCGAGAGCGGCAAGGTTGAGGACGCCTACGCCCAGCCCTACGAGGGTTACTTCCTGTTCATGGCGCCCCCTGGTCGCTACCGGGTCGCCGCCTTCATCGATCGCAACGACGATTTCACACACCAGGCCGAGAGCGAGGAAGCAGCACAGAGCGCGCTGCTGGAGCTTAAAGCGGGTGACTTCATCAAGTACCAGAACCTGCTCCTCAAAGCAGGGGCCAAGGCAATTCCCGGTGCACTGAAGGAAATCGTCATGGGTGGCGATACCGGCGATGATTTCGCCAATTTCAGTATCGGCAACGTCGTTTCTCTCGATGATTCACGCTTCTCGCAAACCAATGCGAGCACCGGCTTATGGCGACCAATGACCTTCCTCAGGGAACAGCGTCCCGGCATCTACTTTCTTGAACCCTATGCACCGGAGAAAATCCCCGTTCTCTTCATTCATGGCATCAACGGATCTCCCGCCGATTTTCGCCAAATGGTCAAGGCGCTAGACAGGGAGCGCTATCAGCCCTGGTTCGTCTATTACTCATCGGGGCTCCAGCTAAAAGTCACAGCCGCCTACATCATGCGCTGGCTCAACACCTTGCGCGCCGAGTACGGGTTCAGTGAAATAGCCGTCGTCGCCCACAGCATGGGCGGACTGGTGGCCAAAAGCACGCTCCACTTCCTGCGCCAGCAAAGCTCCCATCCCGAACTGGCGACCCGCCCCCTGGCATTTGTAAGCTTTGCCACCCCCTGGAATGGCCATCCATCGGCACAACTCGGCGTCGATTATTCACCGGTTGTTCTCGCTGCGTGGCGCGACATTTCGCCACAAAGTGAATTCATGACCTGGCTGCACGAACAGCCGATGCCCAAGGGCATGCGCTATACCCTGGTGTTCGCCTACAAAGGCGGATTCGGCAAAGGGCTTTCTGGCGATGGCACGGTTCCGCTCGCCAGTCAGTTGTGGGATGGCATGCAGTTCCGCAGCCAGAGCCTGATCGGCATCGACACCGACCATGACGGTATTCTTACCCACCCGGCCAGCCTGGAAATCCTCAAGCATGCACTGGATGGCGTGCAAGTCGGTTCTCCGCTGATCGGCGCCAAGCCATAAGTCGGCGATGATCAGGAGGCCAAGCAGCCTCCTGATCTCGGGCAAACCGCTTAATTCGCTTTCTTCCAGCGGGCATCCGGATTGAAGGCACGCATTTTCAGCGCCTCAGTCGGCGTATTTTTACCGAGGTTTTTCTCGTAGACCGCACCATCGTGACTCACCACGAAAGTCATCACCCCCGAGACACCATATTTGGCAGGGTAGGCAAGCGCAGCAAAGCCACCAATCATCTTGCCATTTGCAAGATAGCTGTAAGCACCACCAGGCGCACTCTTGCCCTGCTCAGTCAGCATCCGGAAATGGTAACCATGATAGGGAAGTGGTTTGTCACCAGGTTTTTTGCCATAGCCTTCACGCGTTGCCGAGCCGACCAGCGGACCGAGCGGGCTGAGCGCTTCGTTGGCCGCAACCGGCCAGAACAGCCCGTCGCGCTTACCCGGGGTCGAGACAAAGCGCTGCGCATAATCGTTGTAGCCATTGCCATCGAGATCGCCCACCGCATACTCGCGCTGCGCATCGACCGTTGCCAGCAATGTCTGAATGGCACTCAGTTCATTGGCGCCGACCCGACGATTGATCAACTCCTCACGCCCGGCGGCAGAATCAAAGACCCAGACGCCGGATTTCTTGACCAATGGTGCCGGAAACGGCCAGTCATCCTCGCCAGCCAGCAAAAAGGCCTTGCCTTCGGACGATTCGGAAATCGCATGCTTGCGATCGTAGTTGGTCAAAAATCTATCCCAGGCCTGACGATCAGCAACCGCATCGCCAGACGACAACCAGTTGCGCGACTTGGGGCCGACTACGGCCAGCAGGGCATTTACGTCTTTGGCGCGGACCGCGTCGGCCAACGCCTGGCCCGCCTCCTCTGGCGTCGCAAACGTTTTCTGGGCCATAGCCGGTGCGGCATGGGCAATATTGCTGATTGGAGCCGCCGCAATTAGCAAGGCAACGGCCAAGGTTTTCATGGTGTATTTGAAATTCATTTTATTCTCCGCAGCGACAGGGGTTGGGGGATTAGCGGCGGCCACGACCACCGCCTCCACCGCCACCCGCACGAGCGCCACCGCCTCCACTGCGACTACCAGCACTGGCACCGCTGAAACCACCGCCACCGCCGTGACTGCTCATGTCAGATCTGCTAGCGCCCCCCCGCGAACTGGCCTCGCGCGTTGATGCGCCGTTGCCCGCCCCGGAGAAACCGCCGCCACCGCCGCTGACACTATTGCGCGAACCACCAGCATCTCCACGACTACCGCCACCAGCCTCACCACGGTTAGCGCCGCCATCTCCGCGACGTCGATCGGCATTTTGCATCTGATTATTCATTTGATTTCGATCCATTCCGCCGAGTTCGGAACGCCCTGAGTCGGCGCGACCACGAAAATCTTCCCGCGACTTGCTGGCCTGTGCATCACCGCCGCGGTTGTATTTATTGGCCGTGCCCTGGTCCTTGTAAGCGACGCCACCACGGTGCTCGGCGCTATGGTTCCAGTTGGTATTTGAAACGTTGGTACGATTATAAGAATTGTATTTATTAACGTTTACATTGACGTTGTTGTTCCCGCCCCAGCCCCAGTTACAGTTCCCCCAAATCGCCGCACCAACCACCACCCCGGTCGCAAAGGCCAATCCCGGCGGATAAACATAAGCCGGCGGGTACATGTAATAAGGTGGCGTCGGATACCACCAAGTGCCATATACCACCGAGGGATTGTAGGTCGGCACGTAGACCACTTCCGTCTTCGGCGATTCAACGACGTAAATTGTCTCATTACCCTGAGTTTGGGTTTTGACCACCTGTTGTTCGGTGGTTTTCAGATTGCCGGCTGCAGCAGCCTTGGCGCGCAGCGCCTGAACGGTATTCATCACATCGCTTTGCTGCGCGAGAAAAGCATCGCCCAGCTTTTGTGTCCAGTCGAGTTTTTCATTCATCTGCTGCAAGACCTGCGGCACCGAGGTCAATGACTTGACGGCGGGGTCCCACGGCTGTTTGGCCATGGCATCCTCAAGCGCCTTGCCGGTCACTTTTGGATTGGCTTTGGCCCAGCGCGCCGCCTGAACCACTTCCAGCGGGTAGGTTGCCGCCATCAACACCTGGGCCAGCAGCGCATCGGAATATAACGCGATCGGCGCCATCAACTGATCCAACTCTTGCTGGGAAAAAGTCTTTTTGGCTGGCGGAACTGCTGCAGCACCAGCAGCTGCGGCAGTTTCATTTTGTTGGGCGAGAGCGGGAGTCAGCACCAGCATCAGCGCCGTCAAGAGTGTAGCGGGGGAAAAATGGCTTCTATTATTCATGGAGCCTCCTTGTGCATTGAACAGTTCAAAACGGCACCCTCAACATCGGTGCGCAGGCCGATAGGCAACATCTGCAGTTTAAGGATAGAGAATAAGCCCCGGTGGGGGATTTTGCCAAGTAGCCAATCTCTATGGCATCGCTACCTTCCAAACACATCTGCCCGCTTATCTCAGGGTAATATTGCCGGCATATTTTGTTTCCTGTTTTCCGGAGCCTGACATGCATCGTCTAAAGTTTCTCGTTCCCCTGACCATCGCAGCATTTCTTGGCGCCTGCGGTGAAGACAAGGCACCCGCTGCGAAGGGACCGAGCGAAGTCAGCATTCTCCAGATTCAGCAGCAGGAAACGCCGATCACCTACGAGTACACCGCGCAAACCGAGAGCTCGCAACTGGTCGAGATTCGTACACGGGTCTCCGGTTTTCTCGACAAACGCACTTACAAGGAAGGCAATGTCGTCAAGGCGGGGCAGACGCTCTTTCTGATCGACAAAAAACCTTTCGAAGCCCAACTTTCTGCCGCCCGTGGCGAACTCTCAGCCCAGCAGGCACGCCTCTCGGTGGCGCAGGCCACCCTCAACCGCGTCAAACCACTGGTTGAACAGAATGCCCTGTCGAAAAAAGATCTTGATGATTCGACAGGCAATGAGCGTGGCGCCCAGGCCGCCGTCGAAGTGGCCAAGGCCAACGTCATGACTGCCGAGCTCAACCTCGGCTACGCCACGATCAAGAGCCCGATTGAGGGACTGGCCAGTTTCGCCAAAATACAGGATGGCAGCTACCTCAACGCCAATAGCCAGGATGCGCTACTGACGACAGTTGCGGCGCTTGATCCGATGCGCGTTAATTTTTCCATCTCAGAAAACGAAGTGCTCAAATATCGCGAAAGCGTTGCCCAAGGCACACTCAAGGTGCCACCCGGCGACAATTTCGTCGTTGAAGTCGTGCTCTCGGACGGTTCGGTCTACGGCGAGAAAGGACGCATCACTTTTGCCGACACCTCATTCGGCCAGGGCACTGGCACCATGCTGCTGCGCGCCGAAGTTGCCAATCCGAAAGGAACCCTGGTTCCCGGCCAGTTTGTGCGCGCCCGCCTGATCGGCGCCACCTATCCGAAAGGTATTCTGATCCCGCAAAAAGCGGTGCAGCAAAGCGGACAAGGCTATTTTGTCTGGATCATGGACAAGGAGAACAAGGCCCAGACACGCCAGATAACCGTTGGCCCATGGCTGGGTGACCAGTGGCTGGTCAAGCAGGGACTGGAAGGGAACGAGGTGCTGATCGTTGATGGCTTCATGCGTCTGGCGCCCGGCATGCCGGTGAAAATTGCGGCGCCAAGCGCCAAGCCGGCCGGCGAGGCCAAAGCGCCGGCCACGGCCAAGTAAGCGGGAGCCGACCATGTTCTCGCATTTTTTCATTGACCGCCCGATCTTCGCGGCAGTCATTTCGATCATCATTTCCATCGCTGGCGGCGTCGCCATGATGTCGCTGCCGATTGCGCAGTTCCCCGACATCACCCCGCCACAGATCACGGTCAGCGCCAATTACCCCGGCGCCGATGCCAGCACGGTAGCGCAAAACATCGGGGCGCCAATTGAGAATCAGGTCAATGGTGCCGACAACATGATTTATATGTCGTCGACCAGCTCCTCCACCGGCAATTACAGCCTCAACGTCTATTTCAACATTGGCACCGACGTCGACCTGGCCCAGGTCGACGTACAGAACCGCGTCAATGCCGCCCTGCCGCTGCTGCCGCAGACCGTTTCGCAACAAGGCGTACAAGTCCAGAAAAAGAGCGCCTCGTTCCTCATGCTGATCGCTCTCTACTCGGACGATGACCGCCACGACGAGGATTTTGTCGCCAACTACACCAATATTTATGTATTGGACGCCATCAAACGTTTGCCGGGCGCCAATCAGGCAGGGATTTTTGGTGTCGTCGATTCGGCGATGCGTGTCTGGCTGTCACCGGACCGGATGGCCGGACTGGGTATCACCGCATCAGATATCGCCAATGCCGTAGCCCAGCAGAACAACCAGTTTGCCGTTGGCCGTATCGGCCAGTCACCAACTCCCCAGCCGGTGCAACAGACCTTCCCGGTCACCACCAGCGGCCGGATGACGGATCCCAAACAGTTCGAGAACATTATCCTGCGCACCGATGCCAAAGGTACCTCAATTGTCCGCTTGAGGGACGTGGCGCGCGCCGATCTTGGGCGCAAGGACTATTCGCTGCGTAACGTCTATAACGGCAAAAAGGCGACCATGATCGCCATCTACCAACAGCCTGGCGCCAATGCACTGGACGTTTCAAAGCAGGTCAATGCGACCATGGAGTCACTCTCCAAGAGCTTTCCGGCCGGCCTCAAATACGAAATCGCCATGGATACAACGCGCTTCGTCGCCGCCTCGATCAGCGAAGTGGTTCACACCTTCTTCGAAGCCGTAGTCCTGGTTGTTTTCGTCGTCTATCTGTTCCTGCAAAGCATACGCCTGACCATCATCCCGACCATCGCCGTGCCGGTTTCCATTCTCGGCACCTTCATCGGCATGCTGGCGCTCGGCTACTCGATCAATATGCTGACCCTGTTCGGGATGATCCTCGCCATCGGCATTGTCGTGGACGACGCCATCGTCGTCATTGAAAACACCGAACGCAACATGACGGAATTCGGCCTCTCGCCCAAGGAAGCTGCCAAACGGGCGATGACCGAAGTCAGCGGACCGGTGATCGCCATCGTCCTCGTGCTCTGTGCGGTGTTCGTTCCGGTTGCCTTCCTCGGCGGTATGACCGGCATGCTTTACAAGCAGTTTGCCGTGACCGTGGCGATTTCGGTGGTTTTCTCCGGCATCGTGGCACTGACGCTATCGCCGGCACTCGCCGCCATTCTCCTGAAACCGCACCATGGCGAGAAAAACCGCTTCTTCAAGTGGTTCGATGCCAGTTTCGAGAAAATCACCAATGGCTACGCCAAAGGGGTTTCGCGCTTTATTGCCCGACCCAAGTTACCGATCGCCACCTTCCTCGCGCTGTGCATAGGCGCCGGCTTCCTGTTCAAGACCGTGCCCTCGGCCTTTGTCCCACAGGAAGATCAAGGCTATTTGTTTGTGCCCTACTTCCTGCCCGATGCAGCCAGTCTCGATCGTACCGGTGTCGTCGGCGCCCGCGCCGCCGAGTTCATGAGCAAGCATCCGGCAGTCGCCAACGTTACCCAGATCAATGGATATTCACTGATTGACGGGCAATACAAGACCAACGCCGGAATCCTCTTTGTCGCTCTCAAGGATTTTGAGGAACGCAAGGATACTGCCTTGCGCGCGCCGGCACTGATCAAGGCCGCCGCCGCAGATTACAGCCAGATTCAGGAGGGCGTGGCTTTACCGATCAACCCACCGTCGATTCCCGGCCTCGGCGTCACCGCTGGGTTCGAAATGTGGCTGCAGCAAAAAGGCAGCGGCAGTTACGGTCAACTGGTCGATACGATGCGAAAAATTGTCGCCAAATCCAAGGACCGGCCCGAGTTGCGCGGCGTTTCCGCCACCGCCAGCGCCAATAGCCGCCAGTTGCTGGTTGATGTTGACCGCGACAAGGCCGAGACGCTGGGTGTGCCGATACAGGACATTTACAACAGCCTGCAGACGCTGTTCGGTTCGCTCTACGTCAGCCAGTTCCCCAAGGATTCACGGCTCTGGCAGGTCATTTTGCAGGCTGAACCGGGTTTCCGCCTCAAGCCTGAAGACATCCAGCACATCTACGTACGTACCCGCGAAGGCAAGATGGTGCCACTCTCGGCCGTCGTCCAGACACGCTATGTCACCGGCCCCGACCTCGTCACCCGCTTCAACAACTACCCGGCGGTCAAAATCACCGGCTCGGCGGCGCCGGGCTACAGTTCGGGACAGGCGCTGGAAGCCATTGAGGAACTGGCCAAAGAGATCATGCCCCCCGGCTACGGTTACGAGTGGGCCGGCGAAGCGCGCGAGGAAAAATCAGCCGGTGGCACCTCGTCAATTGCCTTCGTTTTCGGATTGATCTTTGTCTTCCTCATTCTTGCCGCCCAATACGAAAGCTGGTCACTGCCGGTCGGCGTCGTCATGGCCGTGCCGTTCGCCCTCTTCGGGGCGCTGGTGGCGATCGCCCTGCGCGGTATCCCGAATGACGTTTACTTCCAGATCGGCCTGATCACCCTGATTGCGCTGGCCGCCAAGAACGCCATTCTGATCTTCGAGTTCGCGGTCATGCTGCGCGAGCAGGGCAAGTCATTCACCGAAGCCGCCACTGAATCAGCGCGCTTGCGCCTACGGCCGATTGTCATGACCTCCTTTGCCTTCATCCTCGGCGTCGTGCCACTCGCCATCGCTTCCGGCGCCTCGGCCAACAGCCGCCACTCGATCGGCACCGGCGTCATCGGCGGCATGCTCGGTGCCACCGTCATCGCCATCTTCTTCATCCCCATGTTCTATGTCCTGCTGGGCCACTTCGCGGCCCGCTTCAACAAGCAAAAGGAGGATCAGGCATGAAACACAGCGCCCTTTCCTCACTCTGCGCCCTGTTGATTGCCGGCTGTGCCATCGGCCCCGACTATCAACGTCCCTCACTCAGCATGCCGGAGGCCTGGCGTAGCGGCACGGCGCTACCGGCAAACGAAAAGCCGGAAGAGCTGGCCAACCTGGCCTGGTGGAAACAACTGGAAGACCCGGTGCTTGATGCCCTGGTTGCCGAAGCCCTGGCCAACAACCGCGACCTGAAAATTGCCGCCGCTCGCATCGACGAAGCTGCCGGCCAGCTTGGCAGCACCCGCGCCCAACTCTTCCCGCAATTTGGCGCCAGCCTTGGTGCCAGCCGGGCGCAAGCCAGCAATGCCGGCCAGACACCGATACCGGCTACGGTCAACCGTGTTTCCAACCAATATTCTGCCGGCCTCAATGTCGGCTGGGAAATCGACCTCTTTGGCCGCGTCCGGCGCGCTACCGAAGCCAGCCAGGCCGAGTTGCTCGGCAGCGAGGAAAGCCGCCGCGGCCTGGCACTCTCACTGGCCGCCACCGTTGCCAACAGCTACATCAGCCTGCGCGATCTCGACAATCAACTGGATATCGCCCGCCGCACGCTCCGTACCCGTGAGGAAAGCCTACGGATATTCGAGCTGCGCTACAAAGGCGGCGTGGTTTCCGAAATGGAAGTTGCGCAGGTCCGCTCCGAACTTGAAGCGGCACGTATTGCCGTGCCCACCGTCGAACAGTCGGTAGCACAGCAGGAGAACGCCATTTCCGCGCTGCTTGGCCGTCTGCCCGGCCCGATCACCCGCGGCAAGACACTGGCGGCGATGGGCCTGCCGCTACCGCCAGTCAGCCTGCCGGCCAGCGTACTCGAACGGCGCCCGGACATCCGCCTGGCGGAGCAGAATCTGATCGCCAACAATGCCCGCATCGGCGTTGCCAAGGCAGCCTACTTCCCGACCGTCACCCTGACTGGTCTGCTGGGCTCAAGTAGTGTGGCCTTCTCCAATCTATTCACCGGCCCGGCCCGCGTCTGGTCTTATGGCGCCGACCTCGCGGCACCGATCTTTACTGCCGGCGCCATTGGCGGACAAGTTCAGTCAGCGGAAGCGCGCCAGGTGCAGGCGCTGGAGCAATATCGCAAATCGGTTGAAAACGCCTTCCGTGAAGTCGATGACGCTCTGGTTACCGGCGCCAAGTCACGCGAGGTGGTTGATGGTCGCATCCGCCAGGTCGACGCCCTGAATACTTACGCCCGTGCGGCTCGCCTGCGCTATGACGGCGGTTACTCGTCCTTCCTTGAAGTGCTGGATGCCGAACGCAGCCTTTTCCAGGCACAGATCTATGAATCGCAGGCACGCGGCCAGGCATTGATTGCTGCGACAACCTTGTACAAGGTGCTGGGTGGTGGCTGGCAGGCGGCGACCGAGTAAAGCGCATTCGAACAGGTTGCACGTCGAATATTAGCGGATTATTATACTTCCCTGCGGTCGATCTTTGATGGCTCGACTTCACCACAAAGCAAAAACATACCGGAAGGAAGATCAGCATGTATAAAACCGTTGTCGACAACACGCCGCTCATCAAGGTTAACAGCAGCAAATTCGAAGTCAGTTACTCCTTGAACGGCTCCCTGATGAACCCGCTGGAAGCCTTTTACGCATCCCTCGCCGCCTGTGCTGCAGTCTATGCCAAGAAATCCTGCAAGACTTTGGGCATCGCGGCCGAAGGCATAGATATCGCCTGCACGCCCTATGCCGGCCCTGGCGGTCCGCTGACGCTGGCAAAATTCAAGACGGACGTACGCTTCCCTGCCCATTTTACGGCGGAACAAAAAGCCAGCATTCTTGAAAGCATCGCTCACTGCGCGGTCAAGGAAGTGGTGCAGGATGGCCCGACCATAGAGTTTCTGGTCCGCGAGATTTAAAAACCACATCTCCAATGCAGAAGGCCCACCAAATGGTGGGCCTTCTGCATTTCAAAACCGGGAAAATCAGGCTTCGGCAATGCCTTCCAGCATTTTCTGCAATTCGCCGGACTGATACATCTCTTTGACGATGTCGCAGCCGCCGACAAACTCGCCTTTGATGTAGAG
>ERZ724516.896-NODE-896-length-17759-cov-4.958710_pt1 | contig 17759 bp, 15 predicted proteins | sample MGYA00376049_ERZ724516 | MGnify/ENA primary metagenome ERZ724516 (study PRJEB28724, sample SAMN07190886) | activated sludge metagenome | isolation source: activated sludge of sewage treatment plant in Hong Hong | place: USA: Christiansburg, Virginia | collected... | reverse complement strand
CGTCGGAACGGCTCGATCCCGTGTTGATCGACGTCTTAGTTCGCACTGGTTACCGCAAAGGCAAGACCAACCCATCCGAAGTCGATTTCATCATCGAGGAATTGAAGCGGATAGACTCCGAACCAAGCTTTATGAATCGCACAATTGGCGTCACCACGCTCCTGGGCACTGAGCAAGCGGCGCTTATCAGGAAACGCATTTCCATCGAACTCGGCATTCCATTCGAAGAAAAGTACAATATCCGCGTTGGTGATCCGGCGGTGTTCCAGGGCGATGAACGCGACATCATGTTTCTATCGATGGTCGCAGCACCCGGCAGCGCCACGGCGTTGAGCGGGCTTGCCTTTGAGCAACGCTTCAATGTCGCTGCCTCACGTGCGCGCGAACGTATGATCCTCGTGCGCTCGGTAACGATGGAGCAGCTCAGCCCTGCCGACCAGCTTCGCCGGGCCTTGCTCGACCATTTCCGATCCCCCTTCCCCGCAGACACGGCCAGCGCCGCAGACGCCCGCACACGATGCGAGTCCGGATTTGAGTTCGACATGTTCGATGCTCTCATCGAGCGCGGCTATGCCCTCGATACCCAAGTGCGCGTTGGCAGCCACCGGATCGACATCGTCGTCGAAGGTGATGAAGACCGCCGCCTCGCCATCGAATGCGACGGCGACCGCTGGCACGGGCCCGACCAATGGCCCGCTGATATGCAGCGTCAGCGGACGCTCGAACGCGCGGGATGGCGCTTTTGGCGATGCTTCGCTTCGCGCTTTGTGCGCGAGCGGCAGGCAGTGCTCGATGAATTATGCGGGCTTCTAGACAAGATGGACATCAAGCCGCGCACGGCTGATGCTAGATCGCCGAATTACACAGCGTACCGGGAGTGGCCATCAAGCCCTGTGGAAGAAGCACCGACCGATGGCGAGCAAGTCAAGGTTCTACACGATGATTTGCCCTCGACGGCAGTTTCAGCAGCTCCCGATTTCGACGGTCAACCGCTGATATGGAATGAGGCAGATCTCGACGCCGCGTTCGCGGAGCAACCCCGCAAAGGTGCCCGCACCGGGGAGGAGCAAATCCAAGCTGCGATCCTCCAACTCATGAGCGACGGTGAGGTCTGGTCCAATGCCGAACTTAAGCGGGAAATCCCGACCCTCGTTCCCCTATCTGCCGGCGACCGGCAACGCTCCCCATCGCGACCACGGGAGGAAAAGTGGGAGGAACTCGTCAACAATGCCCTGACGCAATCAGGTCGAAGCAACTCGCTGTATGCGAAGGGTCTGGTCGAAAATGTTGGCCTCGGCCGCCATCGTTTGTTGGATATCCGGTCTGATCCGGTCTCACCACTATTTTCGTGACACATTTTGGCGGGGTGCTCTTGTCCTGATTTCGCCAACACACCGGCGCACGGTGACAGGCGCCACGCTTGCACTCGTTCGGGGTTGCCGACGTACTGGTCAAGCTACTGATCAAAATCGGACGCTTGGTACCCGAGGCGGTCAAGGTAGTTCCCGAGGGACGGAATGGGCGTCTTGGTCACCGCCGCGAAAACTCGGCTTCGCATCGGCGAGCGGATCAGACCGCGCTCAGAATCAGACGCTCATCTTGCAGGAAGCGTCGCAGCGGATGCAGGTTATACTACTGACGTGTCGTTCGAAGGCGTTCCGGCACGTCGACGGCAATCGAATCACCCTCCGATGATTGACGCCAGTCGCAGTGATCTCATCCTCGTCGAATGGGTGGCATCGCTGGTTCTGCTATGCCTCGGGCGGACCTTCCCGTGTGCTCGCTGTCCTCCACTCGTCCTCTCGTCCTCATGGGGGAATTCCAAAAGTGGGCTTGCGAGACGTTCGGCCGCGTCGAGGCGTGGCCATTGATTGTTGTCAGAAACTCTCTTATATTTCTGACAGGAGATTTTTGATGCAAACCGAGTCGGTAGCCGAAGCAATCATGTTACAGGCGAAGAGCCTGCCTGAAGGCGAGCCGCTGTTTGCCAAGCAGCTGCTCGGCCTTGGCACGCGCGCAGGCATCGACCAGGCGCTTTCGCGCCTCGCCCGAAGCGGCGCGCTGCTGCGTGTCGGCCGCGGCATCTATGCGCGTCCGGTGGAGAGCCGGTTTGGCACGCGCCCGCCCGAAACCGAAAAGCTGGTGGAGGCGTTCGCGCACGCGCGTGGCGAGACCGTCGCGTCGCATGGCGCCGCCGCCGCCAATGCACTCGGGCTGACGACGCAGGTGCCGACGCGCAGCGTCTTCCTGACGTCGGGGCGCAGCCGAACGCTCAGCCTGGGCAAGCTTACGGTCGAGCTACAGCATGCTCCATCCTGGCAGCTCACGCTGGCAGGCAAGCCAGGCGGCCAGATCGTCCGCGCGCTGGCCTGGCTCGGGCCACAGCGCGCGCAGGAATTATCGTCCCTGCTCAAGCTGAAGGCGCCGCGCGGCGCAATCGAGGAAGTTGCGCGTGCGCGGATGCGTCTGCCTGAATGGATGGCGCGGCAAGTGAGTGACCTTGCCGCGTGACCGAAGCCTTCCTTGCGCTGTCGCCGCATGATCGGCGCGAGGCGCTGACCTTTGCCGCCAGCGAAAGCGGGCGCCCCGCCCATCTCCTCGAAAAGGATGTCATGGTCGTATGGGCGCTCGCGGTACTCGGCGCCTCCGCTTTCGACGAGCATCTGGTCTTCAAGGGCGGCACTTCGCTGTCCAAGGCCTACTGCGTGATCGATCGCTTTTCCGAAGATATTGATCTCACCTACGACATTCGCGAGATTGCCGGCGACCTGGTCGCGAAGACGGCCGATGGCTGGCCCGAGACGAATAGCCAGCAAAAGGCCTGGACCAAGGACATCCGAGCACGGCTCGACCAATGGATTTCCGAAAGCGTCGCACCGCTCTTCGAGGCGGCCATCGCCGAGCAAGGGCTCGAAGCCAAAGTCAGCGCTCCCGGCGGTCACTCGCTGCATATCGAGTATAACGCGCTTTCGACCGGCACTGGCTATGTCCTCCCTCGCGTGCTGCTCGAATTCGGCGCGCGCGCCACGGGCGAACCTGCTGAACGCCGCCAGCTTGCATGCGACGCAGCACCCTTTCTGCCCGAGCTCGCGCTTCCGGTCGCCGAGCCGCGCGTGATGCTGCCGACGCGAACCTTCTGGGAGAAGGCAACCGCGATCCATGCATATTGCCGCCAGGGCAAGTTCCGGGGCGGCGACCGCTTTGCCCGCCACTGGTATGATCTGGTCCGGCTCGACGATGCTGGTATCGCCGACCAGGCGGTCGCCGATGCCGACCTTGCGCGCGATGTCGCAAAGCACAAACAGCTTTTCTTCGCCGAGAAGGACTCCGCGGGCGCCGCAATCGACTATCTCAAAGCCGTGGGAGGGGGACTGCTGCTTGCGCCCGACGGCGCTGCACGCTCGGCACTGGGCGAGGATTACGCCCAAATGGTCGGTGATGGTCTCATCCTTGGCAAGGCCCCACCGTTTGAGGTGCTGATGGAGCGCTGCGCCGCGATCTCCGCCAAGGCCAATGCGGCAGCCGTGCCGGCTGCAGGCAGCGGGATGTGACACCCGCGCCATGACCGAAGAAACGACCGGCGGACAATATTGCGTGAAGGGCCTGGTCCAGCAAGTGCTGGTCGGGCTTGAACGCGGCGTGACGGTCGTCATCGACCATACCGAGCATGACGGACCGGTACTGGTCGCCGCCACGATGACGCTGGAACCGCAGGCGGGCGGAGACCATGAGCTCGCATTGCCGCCCCAGCGAATCGTCGAACAGGTCAAGATCCGCACCAACGGCAAAGCCTGGACGCCAGGAGAGATAGCCGAGGATGTGTTGCCCGACCTCGTCAAGGCGGTGCGCGCCGACGACGGCATTCCCACGCGGTTCCGCCTGGTCACCGATGGGGCGCTCAATTGCGACACATTGCTTACCTTCGCCGCACGACTGAAAGCTATGCCGGTGGCGGAGGACCCCCTCCTCGCACTGGACGACCGAAATTCGCGCGCGTTCAGATATGGGCGGTGGCTCTCCGAGCGCGGTTATTTCCAGGCGCTGATGCATCGTGCCGGTGCCAAAGATGCCGGGCGCTTCTGGCGCATGCTTGCCGGCTTTGAAGCTGAGGGCCTGGTTCACGCCGCCCATCTTGAGGCACGCATCGACGCGGTCCTCGCCGAGGTTGTCGATGCGCATGAGGATGTGGTCGGCAAGCGCCACGAACTTGTCGGCCGCATGGCGAAGCTGGCCGCGGCTGGTGGCTCGATCAGTGCGATTGCTTTGCTCGGCGAAGCCGGCCTGCCCGCCGATCGCCTGCTGCACGCGGCGCGCCTTCCCCGCATGCTCGGCGAAACGCTCGCGCGCGATCTCGACGGCCTGGGTTATGTCGCCGCAAACGACGTCCGCAAACCACCGCGCGTGACGGGCAACGACATGCTCCTCATTTCGGGCGAGAGCGGGTTCGGCAAAAGCTGGCGGCTCGCCGCTTTGCTTGCCAAGACAAGTGCGGCGGGCGGACTTACGGTGCTGGTTGCCCAGGCGCGCACCCTCGACCAGATACGCCAGGCCGTCGTCGAACGGGTCTGGCTGTCGAGTTTCGATCGCGCAATCGACCTTCCGGGGCTTCAACGCAGATTGGGCGGGCGCTTCGTCGACCCGACCGGCGTCTGGCTGACCATTGGCGTGGACGATGTTCAGGATCGCGACCTGCTGGCTGAGCTTCATGCCGCTGACTGGCGACGCTTCGGCGTGCGCGTGGTTACGACGGTGCCCTCGCAGCTCGCCGATGAAATGGCGCGGCGTCCGCGTCCGCCAGCCGAGCAGCGGGTCGAATTGTTTACGCGCGCGCAGCTGCGCAGGTTCCTCGCCAGCCATCGCTTGCCCGCGCATGACTTGCCTGAAGACGTCGCGGAACTGCTGTGCACGCCGATCTTCGCCGATCTGTACCGACGCAGCTTTCTGCCCGGCTGGCGTCCGACCAACGAATATGAACTGATGGACGGATTCTGGCGTCAAGCGACGTTCGACACCGGCGGCATGGCGGATGCGCAAGATGATATCGTAGCGCTCGAACACGCCGCACGCCAACTCCTCTTGCCATCGAGACATTATCCCTGGCATGCCGAGACCGCGTTGGCGGCAGGGCTGAACGCCCCGGCCCGAGCACGGTTAGTCCGGACGGGCGTCTTGCGCGCCGGACCCAGTGGATACAGCATGATGCACGATCGCGTGCTGAACTGGCTTGTCGCACGAGCCTTGGTCGCCGACCTCCGGTTTGGGCGTAAGAGCGTCGAGGACGTTGGCGCGCTCCTGCTCGGGTTCGACAAGCCCGGCACGATCGCACCCGCCCTCGCTTACCGGCTTGGCTATGTCCTGCTCGATCTGCTGTGGCTGGGCACCTATTGCCTCGCCCCGGCGCTGCTTCAAGCACTCGTCGTGCGGATGCTCGATGAGCCCGAGCACCGCATCAATGAAGGTCGATTCATCGAGGAGCATGTCGCGGGACTGGGCGATCGGATTTTGCCGGTCCTTGCCCTTATGGTGGTTCAACCCGACCGGGACCATGATGCCCGGGCGATCCATGCCGCGCGGGCGATCGCCAAAATTGGGCAGTATTCGCCGGATGCTGCGCGCCCGATCGTCGCCGGCTTGCTGTGCGAAAGCGGCCATAGCCTCACAATGGGGTTGGCGGCGGCGGGGCGTGTTGCCGTTCCGCAATCGATCAATCGGCTTTGGGAGGTGCACCTGGAACGCCGTCGTGCCCTGGCGGCGGCACCTGACGACATGGACATCCATGAACGCCACCACTTGTCCGATGCGGCGCGATCAAGTTTCAAGGCGCTGCGACGCACGGCCATCGAGCAGATCGACTGGATCGAAGCCGCCCTCAGCAAGGGTAGTAGCCCGCTATCGGCCGAGCTGCTTCTCGAACTTTTGCTGGAAGCCAATCACGGCACGGCGTGCGACCTTTGGCGTGCCCGCAAAGCGAATTTCCTGACCAGAATTGCAGCGGGTCGCACGATTATCGCGCGTGCGATCAGCCGGTTCGGCGATAGTGATGAGGCCTTTCGACTCGAGCAGGACAGCGCTGGCGCCGACGATTTCGAACCAGCTCGACGCTATGACGCATTGCTGCGCGTTGCCCCGAAGCGAGCGGTCGCACAGATCGAACAAGTTTCGGAGGACATGCTCAAGCGCGCGTGGTTCTCGATGCCGCGGCTGGTACGAAGTGGCGGAGCCGACGCCCAGGCGCGCCTGCTCGCACGTCACGGGACAGGTTGGGAGGCGATGCGCGATGTCGTGCTGAGCTATTGGCATGATATCGACCTGATCGATGTCCCGGCCTTTGAAGCCGTGATCGATGCGCTGGCGGATCGCCTCGCGGAGCTGGCCGGCACGGACTGGACCCCGCGCGGGGAAGGACATCTCATCAATTTCCTCTCGCAGACCCGGCGACCCGATTTGCTCGCCATACTCCGCGGGCGCCGAGGGTCACGGTTCGAACGTCTGGTGTGCGACCTCGCGATTGGGCGTGGCGGTCGTCCCTGCCTGTCGGTCGATCGCGACGGCGAGCAACTCGAGCGGTTGCTGCTCCTCATCGGCGGTGACGGCTATGGGGAGCTCGTCGCCCATGGCATCGCGCGCGAAACTGTGTTCGGTCGAGAGGATGGCTATGAAGCGGCGTTGCGCCTGCCAGAGGGGTCGGACCATGCAAGCGGGCTCACGCTGGCCGCAGCCGCCGAACAGCGCCATAGTCGCGAAAATTACGACCTGATGTTGGCATTGGCGGCGCAACGTCTCGATGCCCCGCTGTATGACTTGGTGGCCGCGACCGGCGCGCCCTATACCGACGGGCTCGACATTCGTGCGTCGCTGGGTCCGTTGGATCCGCAGGTCGAGGCGCGCATTCGAACCGATCTGCAAAGCCCAAAAAGCAATGTGCGGATCGGCGCGGCCTGCGCGCTCGCGCTTTCGCCGCCGCACGATGCCGTCGATTTGCTCGCCGATACGCTCGCGCGCTGTCCGGATGACGACCCGTCCGCATTCACCGTCGTGCGCATCGCCAACCATCTCAGATGCTATGCGCCGCGGATGTTGCCGCAGCTCAGACGCATACTGGCATTGTCCGACCCTAGTGCACGCGAGGCGGTGCTGCCCTATCTCGCTTCGGCTGGCGATACGGAAGCGCGTGCGATCGTAGCCGCCCAATTCGAAAACGAGTCCCCTCCGGCTATCGACCAATGTGCGCTGAATGCTGCCTATTCGATCAGCGAATATGAAACCCATGGCGGTCCTGCAACGGGCCGGCTTCGCCTGTTCATCGACCGGTCGCACGGAATCTACCCGCTGGGCCTCATCGCAGTACGCCTGCATCGAGCTGGCTCGATGTCCAATGAAGAGCTAGTGGAGTTTGGTTACACCGCGCGCCGTATGTCGAGCGAAACCAGTGCCTATCTAATCGAGCGCATCGCGACCTTTGATCGCGAGGAAGCCCGGGCGATCGCCGAGCATCATTTCGCACGGTCGCCATCCGGCAGTGCCGCACGGCAGCTGCTGCTACTGGGCGGAGACAATGCAGTCGCGCACTTGCTCGAACGATATTTCACCGAGCCCAGCAACCGCGTTCGATGGATGATAGCGCGTGCCCTGCGCCGGCATGCTGACCGGCAGAAGCTGCTGGAGCGACTGGCGACCCTTGCTCGGGAATATTCGGTCGATCTTCGGGTCGCCGCCGCCGAATTGCTTGGCTGGCTCACCGTCAGCCCGTCGCGTGAATTGCTCGAAACACTGGCAGGCGATCCGGTGCCCGAGGTCGCCGATGCGGCACTTGCCGCGATAGGTTGCCATCAATCGGAACACCATGCGCGAATACTTATCGCCGAACTGCCGGATGTCGATCATCTGGGCCGATGGGCCTGCCTGTACGCGATCATCGATCTGGTTGACCCCTATCTGCTTGAGGCCGACCCCGACGGACTGGCGCTGGGCGAGGTGACCGACGGTTTCGGGGAAGCGTTTACGATCGGCGCGGAGTGCGCGATCAAGGCACGCAAGGATAAGCTTGAAAAAGAAGCCGACCGGCTCGACCGTGCCGAACGTGACTGACGTTTTGCAGTGACGCGCAATACAGCAGCACATAGCCGTGCTTCGACGTACCCGCCTTGTAACTGAGCGGCTCGGTCGTTGGCGCTGCGAGGATCTTACGCTCGATGCCGAAGCCCGGGCTAACCGTTTCGATGCGGTCGCAAAGCAGCCGTGTCAGCTGCTTGGGGTACGCACGGGTTTGGCCGTACCGACACGCACCTGCTAGCCACGAGGCCGTCCCAGCGCTAAAATTGAGCATGGATGACAACGAGCCCTATGACCTGGATGACATCGCAGCTGAAATTGAGGCCGCAATCCTGCCTGACGACGATTCCGAGGCGCGGGAGATTCTGGCGTCCGGCCACTTTATCGTGATTTGCAAACCGGACACGCCTCCCGGATTCGTTACGCGGGTCTATCCGGACGGCCACGAGGAGTTGGACCAGGTTGATATGAGTAGCCGCCGCGAGACTCACTGACTGATCGTCTCGTCCGATCCGGCTCGGCACGCTGTCTGGAAATTGATCACTCAAATCGGGTGGATAGCTGCTCTGGGGCTGTTAATTGTCAAGATCGATCGAAGCCAGATCGCCAAATTTTGCTTCGAAATCCGAATCGGTGTCCGGCCCGTGGGCCTATGAACATCCGCGTCATAGCGCTGACTCGTCGCCGCGCGCGCTAGATTGCTCAGAAGCAAGCCCTCGGTCGCGCGCCCGGCTGCTATAAAGCTGATTACGCGCCCGGGGCAATACGTTCAGTCCTTGGCATGATGCTCAGCTCGCATCTGGCGCAGCTTGGCGAATATTTCCTCAGCTAGAATGCCCGGGCCGCTCTCTTCGCCGGCTCGGATCGCTCGGACGAAGACATCGTGAGCGTATGTAATCACTTCAGGGTCTCCAGTGCCAAGCGCTTCTTGGAGGTATTCGCTTTGCGAGCCCGCATCGTCCAGATATTTGCTGGCATCAAATGGGAAGGATTCGATAGGCATATCCGTCACCCCATGTCTGCGGTGGGTTGCGCGGGCGCTGGAACCCGGCGGAATATTTCGTCTGAGGTCAGAACAATTTCGGGATCACGTAATCGCAGCGACGAACCGGGCGGATGTGTCATCATCGTCCAAGCGTTATCGGCGGCGCGTACATAGGTCGTCAGAATGCAGTGATCTGAATCGATTTGAACAATCGTGTCGACGCTCGGTAGCCGTTGGTAGGCAATCAGCCTGTTCAGACCGTCGGCATCCGCCGTGGACGCAGACACGATTTCGAATAAGACCCGCGGACGGTTGAAGAATCGCGTGGCGTCATTTTCGGGCGCTACATCGGCGGGGTCACAGTAGATCGCGGCATCGGGGAAACGGAGATCGTGCTCGCCGACCTGAAGGCCCATATTAGCACCGAACACCTCGCACGGCCCGTCACCGAGCCGAACGTGGAGATTTGCAAGTAGGTTGCCCTGAATCCGAGAGTGCCTAGGGCCAGCCCCGACCGCCTCCACGGGCACGCCGTCGACCAATTCATAGCGCTCGTCAGTCATGGAGAATGCATCGAGGAACTGATCTACATTCACCAGACGATAGCCTCCGGTTTCATACTGGCGCCGTATTCATATTCAGGTGGTGATGAGCCGCCAAGCAGCGTTTCGATATATTCGCGTGTCTCGATCATCCGTGGAATCCCGCCCGCGATCATTAAAGCGATTGGAGATTGGTGCATGAAGATTGGCCCGCTGTTGTGAAGCGACGGCCAGCGATCGGCCATACTGTCGGCGAACAGTAGGTGCAGGCTCCTGAAGATGGCTATGACGGCAGAGGCGCGGGTCAATTGGTCCTGACTTAGAACGCCATCCCAACGGCCCGCTTTGATGTGCTCAAACGTCGCTTCCGAAACGCCAAGTAGGGCTGAGGCCTCGCCATTCCCAACGCCCCAAACAGTGAAGACCCGTACAACAGTTTTTGCCGCCGAGGCCGTCAGTCGGCGTCGACTGTCCTCGCCAACAAGGTCGTCTGGGATTTCTGGCGGCTGGCTCATTTCCAATCCCCTCGTTCGCATTTTACGTCGCATGCTATGGCGACGTCTAGATTTGCCGGCTAGTCGACACGATGAGCAAGTTCACTCTGTGCTGTCGGCTTAAATTTACTTGTTTTGTTCCGCCGTCAAATGATTCATAGAATCGTCATGCCGATCCGCCCAAGTCAGCGCTGGTACTACCCGATCGACTGGCGCGAGCTGTCGCAATGCATACGATTCGAGCGTGCCCGCGGTCACTGCGAGCAGTGCCGTCGTCCGCATGGCGAGCGCGTCATGGTTGGTGACAACGGCAGTTGGTGGGATGAGAGCCTAGGGCACTGGCGCGACGCGCGCGGAAGACGGCTACGGGGTATGCCCTCCCCTGCCCTGCTGATAGGCAATCAGCTGCTGCTGGCCGGGTTTCCGGCGCCCGCCTGGCGAAGCACTTTTGTCGTGTTGGCTACAGCGCACCTTGATCAGAACCCGGGTAACAATCACCCGCGCAATCTCGCGGCATTGTGCCAGCGCTGCCATCTCGCCCATGACCGGCCGGCACATCGACGGCAGCGCTGGCAGACGCTATTCTACCGTCGTGCTTTGGGTGATTTGTTCGCGGGTCGGTACACCCCTATCTCCTGAGACCGGGTGTTAGGTCAGTCTACGGTATTACCGGGCTTCGGGATCGGGAACGGGAAGCATCCGGTACAAGATGGACGCAGCGAATGACCAATGACGGCCCACAGCCCTTCGACAGCGCGCACGAGCGGCGCTCAGGGATTGTTGGTGTTGGTGCGCAGGCCATCGGTGGAAACCCGCTGACGGATCAAGAAGTCGAAATGATTGAGATGTTCGAGCGCGAGAACTGGACGCCACACAAGCGCCGCGAATATATTGTGGAGAGCGTTGGTCGGTCTCCAATCCGGAAGCGAGATGCGTAAATCGAGCAAGCGCACCTCAAAGCAGCACCCCTCCCGCTCTGTCGTATTGGGCGCAATCAAAGTGGACGGGCACCTCCCCTCAAATCGCCCACAACAGAGGCCTAGGCGGTTAAACCGGCACATCGAGGACCGGCTTCATTAGCAGGTCCACCAGCATTGGCTGGGTGTGAGACATGGCACCGGCCGGTCCATAGTGGTAATCCTTGCCAGTTGAACCCTTTTTGTGCTTAATTGCTCACATATCGTTCAGTTGGGGATCATCGTGGCAAAAATCGCTACATCGAAACCGGAAGTAGAGATGGTCGGTCAGCTTGCCGACGCCGGTGAGCGGATGATCGAACGGCTACGCAAGAAGTCGTTTCTACCAGAGCGTCGCAAGGGACTCCATCTTCGATTTGGCATCGCTGAAATGGCCACAATGCTAGGCTGTTCGACCAACCGTATACGCCAGGCGGAAGAAGACGGGCGATTGCCATCCCCTTCATTCGACGAAGGCGGTCGCCGGCTGGGCTATGACGTCGCCGACATGTTGCGCATGCGCGAGCGACTCGGCGTGTCGCCGCGGCGTGCCGACACCGACGAACCGGCGATCATCGCAGTTCAAAACTTCAAAGGCGGCGTGGGTAAATCAACTGTCACGACCCATCTCGCCCACTATCTGGCGATCCAAGGTTATCGCGTGCTGGTTGTCGACTGCGACAGCCAAGCGACGACGACCACCCTGTTTGGGTTCAATCCGCACTTCGACGTTGAGCGCGAGCAGACGCTGTACCCTTACCTGTCGATTGATGCGACCCAAGCCGACCTTCTGTATGCGGTACAACCCACGCCGTGGCCAAACGTTGACCTGATCCCGTCGTGCCTTGAACTTTTCGACGTCGAGTACGAGTTGGCGGCAGCCGGCAGTTCGGGACAGAGTGTACTGGCGGCTCGCTTTCGCAAATTAAAACAGGGACTTGCCGATCTCGCCCGTAGCTACGACGTGGTCATCCTTGATCCGCCTCCTGCCCTGGGCACAATCAGCCTCGCAGTCATGCAGGCGGCCAACGCTCTGTTGGTGCCACTCGCTGCGACGACGCCGGACTTCTGCTCAACCGTTCAGTTTCTGAGCATGATGGACCAAGTGCTCGCCCAGCTGGGTCATGCAGGCATCGACGTCGACTACCGTTTCGTGCGGTTGCTGTGCTCACGGCACGATACCAGCAACCCGTCAGAGTCGATGGTAATTCGCATCATGGAGGAAGCCTTCGGCGCAGCGTTGCTGCCAGTTGCAGTGCTTGATTCGGCCGAGATTAGCCATGCCTCGTTGCGGATGATGACCGTGTTTGAACTCGACAAGCCAATCGGAACGGCGCGCACACATAAGCGCTGCAAGCGCAACCTCGAAGAAGCGCTTGGTCAGGTAGAGCAATTGCTCCGCCGCGGATGGAATCGCGCCGCAGTAGCTGAGGAGCTCGCCGATGTCGCGTAAACAGGGCGATTATCTCGCTGGGTTGCTCGCCGATGACGATGAAGCCCCCTCCCCTGCGCGCGTGCGGCGCTCACCTTTACTCGAGCGTGAGTCGGCGCTCGCGCGAATGGCATCGGGTGAAGTGCGTCAGGTAACTGAGGTGCGCCTCGACCCGGCACGCTGCCGCATCTGGCCAGGTAACGGACGTGCATATGAGGAACTGAGTGAAACCCGATGCCGCGACCTTATCGATAGTTTGATCGCCGAAGGCGGTCAGAAGGTCCCGGCGATTGTGCGCCGATTGAAGAACGATCGAGAGGCTGAGTACGAGGTCCTGGCCGGTACACGGCGACATTGGTCAGTCAGCTGGCTACGGGCCCATAGCTACCCCGACATGATGTTTGTTGCGCAGATCGTCGACCTTGATGACGAAGCCGCGTTTCGACTCGCCGACCTCGAAAATCGGGCGCGCGCAGATCTGTCCGACCTCGAGCGTGCGCGCAACTACCGCTGGGCACTCGGGGCCCACTATGGTGGTGTCCAGAGCCGTATGGCCGAACGTCTGAAGCTTTCGAAGGGATGGCTGTCGAAGTTGCTGACGATGGCCACCCTGCCTGACGACGTTGTTGCTGCCTTCGCAGATCCAGCAACCATTCCGGTGCGCGGCGGCTACGAGCTCGCAGTGAAGGCATCAGGGCCCGAGGCCGTCGCACTACTCGCTGAGGCCAAAGCGGTCGTCAGCGAGCAACACAATGCTCGCGTTGCGAGTTTATCGCCAATCGATGCGCCAACGGTGTTGCGTCGACTGTTGGCCGCGGGCCTGACGAGGGTGGGAAGCAAGGGCCACGCCGTGCTTGTTAGTGCTGCCGATGGGCGCCCTGCGATGACCTTGCAAGGCCGCCGCGGACGGGTGCTGACTCTTTGTGTCGATCTCGATGCTGAGGTTGACCGCGCCGCACTCGTCGAAGGCTTGTTCGCGGCAATGAATGATGCTCGCCCGTGAGTTTCCCCGGGGAAACATCGGATATATCGACGCCAAGTTTCCCCGGGGAAACTTTGGGTGACACTGCATCGAGTTTCCCCGGGGAAACATCGCCGGCAACACGTCGTGACAATCAATTTGACTTGTTTCTACCGTACTTGGCCGACCTGTCGCTGCGTGATCAGCGCGAGACGATGGAGCGGCCATTTTTCAGTCTGGCAAAGTCGAAGCGGGTCAAGCCGATCGAATACCGGTCTCCGGATGCCAAGGTCTGGGTGCATGTCTCTGCGAACCCGCTGTACGGCATGGCGACCATCTGGGACGCTGATATCCTGATCTTCTTTGCCAGCGTCGTTAGCGATATGCGTCGGCGCGGCATCAACGATATTCCACAAACACTGCACTTCATGCCGTTTGACCTCTTGAAGGTGATTGGGCGGCAGACAACCGGTCGGGCCTATCAATTGCTAACGCAGTCCCTTGACCGGCTGCAATCGACCACCGTCAAAACGAACATCCGGGCGCCTAGCAATCGTCGCGAGGCGACTTTTAGCTGGATCGACAGCTGGGAGCACAGAGTCGATCCGAAAACTGAACGGGCACGCGGCATGTCGGTGACGTTGGCCAAGTGGTTTCATGAAGGCCTGTTGATGGACGGCGGCGTACTCGCAATCGACCGGGCGTATTTTGATATCTCGGGTGGTCGCGAACGCTGGCTCTACCGAGTTGCGAGGAAGCACGCGGGTGGGGCAGGGGAGGCGGGGTTCGCAATTTCGTTCCCTACGCTTTTCGACAAATCCGGCGCTGAAGGACCCTATCGCCGATTCAAGTTCGAGCTGATCGCCATTGCTCGCTCGGATCAGTTGCCGGGCTATGCGCTAACGGTTGAAGAAGGGAAGGGGGAGCCCAGCTTGCGCATGCGCAGGCGCGACACATCGGGTGCCCGACCAGACAGTGTTTCAGTGCGCAGGCTCGAGACCGCCGATCAATCACCTGCGACCGCGGTACAACGCCCGCAAGTGCCATCTGCGAAAGTGGCCCGTCCTGCTCCACGGCCCACCGAGCAAGGAAAGCCTAATCGCGATGGCGAAGCGCGTCCCCTTGGCGAATTGCTATCGGGAATAGCCGCACGCTACCCAGGATGGGATCAAGACAATCTGCGGGCGCAGTTCGACGCATGGATTGCAATGGACCCAAGTCGTATGCCGCACGACTACGCGCGCGCCTTCGAAGGGTTCGTAAAGCGCTACCATGAGCGCAACCGGCACCAACTCCGCGACTAGACGACGCTGAGCGTTCCCGAAGTGTCGAGCTCTCCACAATGACCGCATCGAAGCGAAATGCTCCGCTCGGGAACGGCACCTGCCAAATCGCGCTTAACCCACGGAAAGATGACTCTATTTCAGTGGCTTGCCCAACAGCCGGCATTGCAACCAAGACCATCCACAGATGGCAATCGACACTTCGGGAACGGGCAACGACACTCCGGGAACGGGCCCGCGATACATCGGGAACACGAGGATCGATATTTCAGGAACGGCTCGGCGACACTTCAGGAACGGCACCTCTAGATTCAGTCCATGAATCTAGTTACTTAGACAACGAATCCAAACCCTTAACTCTTTAACAGTAAGAGTAATTATCTAACTCCCAGAGATCTTTTTTTGTATTTGAGTGAGAAGACAGAGACGGTTGCGCAACCACCGATAAGCGCCCGCCCCAGTCACCATCATTGGGACGACCAAGTTTAGGAGGGTGGGTGCAACCGAGTGTCAAGCGCGAAGGGCTCCTGGCTGACAAGCTGGTAGGAGGTGGTGGCGCGCTGGCTGTCAAAGATCAGGTTCCAGCTGTGTTTCAATACCGCGCTCGGAATGGCCACGAACAGATGGTCGGCAAGCAGCTGGTCGCCAAACGCTTGCTGCCCGGCGCTTGGGATGCCGGGGACGAGCCAGTTCGGGTTGGGCACATCGGGCCGACCGACGACATTGATCAGGGCGGGATCTAGGATCTGCAGCGCAGTCAGCACGTGCGCCACAGTATCCAGTGTCTTGAATCCCTTGTGCACGGCGACCTCGAGGATTGCCGTCGAAGGATCGACTGCGCAATATACGATGCGTCGACCCTTGCTATTCCAACGCCCGCCAGCGCGATAGGCACCTTCACCGCTGTCCCAAGTTGCGGCGAAAGCTGCCATATCGAGACGCCACGCGAGAAAGCCACCGCTGCCAAGCGGTGGGGGGAGGGGGGTCACGCGTAGACGCCGTACTCGAGTCGTTCGAGATATTGTTCGACGATTTCGACACCGGCGGTCGTGGCAAGAAGGTCGATCGGGCGCTGCTGGTTTAAGCCAATCGCTGGACGGCTCAGCCAGAGTTCGGCGTCTTCCTGCGAACCGAGAACACGCATGGCGCGCGCCAATATCTCGGCGAACTTCCAGGTCCGACCACTCTGCTCCTGGCTGAGGGGCTTGGTTGCACCATCCTTCTTGCGACGCTGGAAGGTACGCAAGCTGATGCCAACGGCCTTCTCCATGATATCTGCCTGCTGCAAAACGGCGACCTTGCCGACCAGATGGGTAAGGGCGCGATTTGAAAAGCCCTTGAGAATAGCCTCATGGGCATCGAGCGGGCTGCGGACGGCGGGCGAAAACACATGATCACCACCAAGCAGGCTGACGATGCGGTCCATTTCCGCCGACGGTCCAGCTAGGGTCGCTTCAATATTGGCCATTGCCCATTTCCGCCATGCGTCGCTGTGTAAATGACACGTGTCGCCGACAAGTTCAAGACAGCTCTGCTCGGGGATGCGAATAGCCATTGCAAGCAAGCCAGCGCGGCCCGGAAGCATTGCTTAAATTGAGGCTGTCTGCCAATATCTGCTTGAGGTCGCTGAACGACCTTGGGGCGTCGTAACCCCGCGCCAGCTTACATTCGGCCCGAGTTCACTCTCGGCCGGGTGGCCGTCACGCATGTCCAAGGCTCCGGCCTAAAGGTGGTGGCGCCTTCGGTGTAAGCTGCGAGGTTACGAACACCCGGCTTTGTGCCGGTGCCTCTTGCAAACACGCGAGGGTCCAATGCAGATTCAATTCAACGAAGTGCTGACGCCGACGCAGTTTCTGGCCCAGCTGAGTTTCGTGATCGGCGAACTCGAGGAACTAGGTGTCAAGCGGATGCCAAATCCTCGGATCGATTTCTGGCTTGGCGGGCCGAATGACCCGTATGCAGCTGCGTTGAAGGACGCTGGTGTCGATGCTGACGCGCTCACTATTGTGAAAGTTCAGCCGGGCACCAAAGCTGGTCGCAAGCCAAAATTCCATCTCGTCCCCGGCAAGCGGCCCGTGGCATCTCAGTTGCCTCAGAATGGCATCAAGTACAAGGATTTGATCGGGCAGCACCGCGACGCGATCGACATCCGAGGTGACACGAAGGCTCTTGGCAACACTGATGATCCAGACGTCATCGTGCCGCGGCTACTGCGAATGACAATGGCGCTGTTGATGGACCTGGCAGCGGTTGCAGCGGGCGGCGATGACGACGCCATTGACCAGGTTGATAGGCCACAGGAAGTGCTTGGTGGCAGAAGCTACTGGGATGCCACGCTCGATGATGATGGGTTCATGCGCATCTTCACGCTGGGCCTTTTCGACGAGACCGTGGATAAGCTCACCAGCAAGCGATACGCCGCCTTTCACCATTTCCCGAACATCTGGCAGCAACCTATCCCGGGCGTATCTCAGGATATGAAGGATGCGTGCCTGAGGGAATTGGGCGACATCTTTCAGTCCAGGCTAAGAGCGGCGTCGGTAATTGCATTGAGGCCAATGCGCTTTGCAAAATTGGGGGCCTCAGCCAGCGAAGGGCAGGCGGGCCATCCGCCCTCGACCGGCAAAACGTTGCTGGAGGCCCTTTACGAGACAGACAATGCCGCCGAATTGATCCGGCTCGAAATCGACGGATACCGTCGCGAGTGGATTCAGAAGGTGGCAGGCAAGCGGCCGAACCTGTGGCGCTGATTGGCTACGCACGCATCAGCACTGGTGAACAGAATTCCGCGTTGCAGATCGACGCGCTGAAAGCGGCTGGCTGCCACCCGGTCTTCACTGACACTGCCTCGGGAGCGAAGTCCGATAGGCCGCAGCTTGAGGCTGCGCTGCTTTACCTTAGAAGCGGAGACATCCTAGTAGTTTGGAAGCTCGACCGCCTGGGCCGATCGATGCGGCATCTGGTCGAGATCATTGGGGATTTAGGTCAGCGCCAAGTCGGCTTTAGGTCACTTACCGAAGCGATAGATGCGACCACGCCGGCGGGCCAGCTACT
>ERZ724516.892-NODE-892-length-17809-cov-26.755041_pt1 | contig 17809 bp, 21 predicted proteins | sample MGYA00376049_ERZ724516 | MGnify/ENA primary metagenome ERZ724516 (study PRJEB28724, sample SAMN07190886) | activated sludge metagenome | isolation source: activated sludge of sewage treatment plant in Hong Hong | place: USA: Christiansburg, Virginia | collected... | reverse complement strand
ACAGCGTCGAGCGGATGGTGCTCGACACCGTGAAGGGTGGCGACTTCCGCGGGCGGGAAGCCGACTGTTACCGCCTGGCCGAGGAGTCGGGCAGGGTGATCGACCACCTCGACGCCATCGGGGCGCCGTTCGCTCGCGAGTACGGCGGGTCGCTGCGCACCCGCTCGTTCGGCGGCGTGCAGGTCAGCCGCACCTACTACGCCCGCGGACAGACCGGCCAGCAGTTGCAGGTGGCGGCGTCGCAGGCACTGCTCCGCCAGGTGGCGGGCGGCAACGTGACGTTGCACACCCGCCACGAGATGCTCGACCTGGTCGTGGTCGACGGCCGCGCCCAGGGCGTCGTCGTCAGGGACCTCGTGTCCGGCGAGGTGCGGGCGGTGACCGGTCATGCGGTGGTGCTCTGCACCGGCGGCTACGGCAACGTCTATTACCACTCGACGCTCGCCAAGAACTCCAACCCGACGGCGGCCTGGCGGGCCCACAAGCGCGGCGCCTACTTCGCCTCGCCCAGCTTCATGCAGTTCCATCCGACCGCGCTGCCGGTGAACGCCCCATGGCAGACCAAGACGACCCTGATGAGCGAGTCGCTGCGCAACGACGGCCGCGTCTGGGTACCGAAGGTGGCGGGCGACGACCGCCCGGCCAACGACATCCCCGAGGCCGAGCGGGACTACTACCTGGAGCGCAAGTACCCGAGCTTCGGCAACCTGGCGCCGCGTGACATCTCGTCGCGAGCGGCTCGCGAACAGATCGACACCGGCCATGGCGTCGGGCCGCTGAACAACAGCGTCTACCTCGACTTTCGGGATGCCCTCGATCGGCTGGGCCGCGACGTCATCGCCGAGCGCTACGGCAACCTGTTTGAGCTCTATCGGGAATCCACCGACGAGGATCCGTACACGGTGCCCATGCGCATCGCCCCCGGCGCACACTTCTCGATGGGCGGGTTGTGGACCGACTACGACCAGCGCAGCTCGATCCCTGGCCTGTTCGTCGGCGGCGAGGTGGGCAACAACTACCACGGCGCCAACCGCCTTGGCGCCAACTCGTTGTTGTCGGCGTCGGTCGACGGGTGGTTCACCCTCCCCTACTCCGTGCCCGATCACCTCGCCCCGCTGCTCGGCACCCCCGCACTCGATCCGGACGCTCCGGCGGTTCGGGCGGCCGTCGACGAGGTGCGTGCCGGCATCGAGCGGCTGTGCGCCATCGACGGCTCGCATCCGCCCAGCTGGTTCCATCGCCAGCTCGGGGCGCTGATGTACACGCACTGCGGGGTGAGCAGGTCGGCCGAGGGGCTGAGGGCCGGCATCGTCGCCATCGGCGAGCTGTGCGAGCAGTTCTGGAGGGATCTCAAGGTGGTCGGAACGCCCGGTGAATTCAACCAGCAGTTGGAGCAGGCCGGACGCGTAGCCGATCTCCTCGAACTGGCCGAGCTGATGTGTATCGATGCGCTCGACCGGGACGAGTCCTGCGGGGCCCACTTCCGCATCGAGCACCAGACGGCGGGCGGCGAGGCCCTCCGCAACGACGACGAGTGGCGGTTCGTGTCGGCATGGGAGCACCACGCCGGAGGGCCGCCCGTTCGCCACCGCGAGCCGCTCGAGTACCGCCATGTCCACCTCCAGACCAGGAGCTACGCATGAAGCTGCTGCTGCGAGTGTGGCGCCAGCGCAGGGCCGACCAGCCCGGGGCGTTCGAGGAGTACCCCGTCCCCGATGCGGCACCGGACATGACGGTGCTCGAACTGCTCGACCGGCTCAACGAAACCCTGGCCGAGCGTGGGGTCGACCCGATTGCGTTCGATTCGGACTGTCGAGAGGGCATCTGTGGTGCGTGCGGCATCACGATCGACGGCGTGCCGCACGGCCCGGTCGCCAACGTCGCCACCTGCAACCAGCACGTCCGCAGCTTCGCCGACGGTGCCACCGTCACGCTGGAGCCGTTCCGCGCCGGGTCGTTCCCGGCCGTTCGCGACCTGGTGGTCGACCGGGCGGCCCTGGACCGCCTGCTGGCAGCCGGCAGCTACGTGAGCGTCGACGCCGGCACCGCGCCGGACGCGGACGCGTCCCCGACCACGCACGAGGCGGCCGAGCGGGCGCTCGACTTTGCTGCGTGCATCGGCTGCGGGGCGTGCGTGGTCGCCTGCCCAAGTGGGGCGGCCCATCTCGTCGCCGGAGCCAAGCTGGCCCATCTCGCCATCTCCGGGCGCGGCTCGGCCGAACGCGGTCGACGCGCTCGAGCCACCGTCGACCTGCTCGACGCCGAGTTCGGCCCGTGCTCCACCCACGGCGAGTGCGCCGAGGTGTGTCCGGCTTCGATCCCGCTCACCGCCATCGCCACCGTCAACCGCGAGCACCTCCGCGCGTCGTGGCGTCGGCGCGACGATTGACACCGCTCGATCAGCTGGTGTTCGAGGAGGCCAACAGCTCAGCGTTGGCCAAGTGGCTTGAAGATCCGAGGAACCGAGGTCTGCGGTGTCAACCTCCTCTCGGGCCGCGAACATAAGGATCGACGGCGGCCGTGAGCGGCCGGCTACCCCTACCCGGAACCTCCAACGCTGAAGACGCCCCGAAGGTCATCGAGCCCGGCAGGCAGCTCGATGGGCGGGTCGGGCAGCTGCTCGACCCGCCGCTCCGCCAGGATCCGGCGCATCGCCTCGGGCTCGTCGCTCCACGAGCGGGGATCGCCCATCATCACCTCGTACAGCTCGACCCCGGCGTGCCCAGCGACGAAGGGCCCGAAGGCGGCGCCGTAGGGAAGCTCGAGATGCGTGCCCACGCCGCACAGCTCGTCGTCGCAGGTCAACTCGCCCGCCAGCACGGTGAGCGTGTGCGGACTGTGGTGCCCGTGACGGCGCACGATCATGCCCGGATCCCACCTGGCGAACAGCGCGAGGTACAGCGGTTCCACCGAGAACGCCACCCATCGCTCCCATACGTGCGACTCGGTGCCGTCGGGGTTGCGCTGGCTGCGCACCGCAATCCAGGGCACGTCGTTGTCGCCACCCGGGCGGATGATCGTGTGTGTCAGCCCGTCGATCCTGGGCGCATCGTTGCTCACCTGGCGCTCCTCGTGTTCGCGGGTTGGGTTCGATACTGCAACCTAGACTGGGCGGACCAGCCGCGTAGCGGGAAGTGCAGCCATGGTGGTGCATCCTCGGCCGGTTGCGCGGGTCGCCCTACGTTTCCGCCGTGCGGTGTTCATCTGAGGCGCCGGCCGCTCGGACCAATCTCGGTCACGAGTCCGGGACATTCAGGCTGGCTGTTGGCCGGGACTATGCAGCGTGCGACTGGGGCCGTTACAGGGCGCTGTTCCCGCACTCCGGGGCAGGGATGCTGTGGCGGGGACATGTGCAGGTCTGGTGCGCCCATTCTCGTTGAACTTTGGGGAGCGGTGCCATGTCGGGCTCGCTCAGGTCCACGGGTTTATGACGGTCAGTTTGTCGAAGCGGTCGAAGTCGCTGGTGTTACGGGTGATCACGGTCATGTCGTGGTGGAGGGCGGTGGCGGCGATGAGTGCGTCTCGAAAGGGAGCGGGGTTGGGTACGTGCATCGCCGCTGCTTGGCGGGCGATCTCGGCATTGACTGGCAGGAGTCGATCTTCGAAGGCGGGCATGACGCTGGAGTCGAGCCAGGTTCGGAGGTTGGCTCCCTTCGGTGGGTCGCTGCGTTCGGCGAGCAGGATTCCGTGTTCGAGTTCGTGAAGTGAGATGACTGAGAGGAACATCAGTGTTGCGGGCACGCTCTTTGCCCAATCCGTGACGCCCTTGTTGGCACGGCCACTTGCCGCTTTCCGGAGTTCGGAGACGACGTTTGTGTCCAGGACGAACATCAGTCGAACTCGGCGGGTGTGGCGATCTCGGAGGAGGCTGGGGTGTGAAAGCCGATTTCTTCGGCCCCAGATGGCTCGGCGAGGAGTTCGATGATGCTCGGTCGGTTGGCTGCGAGCCGTTGGTAGTCGGCGAAGGTGAGCAGTACGTAGGAGGGTTTGCCCCGGTCGGTGATGTAGACCGGTCCATTGTTGGCTGCGGTTTTTGCGTTGCCGGTGTTCCGGTTGAATTCTCGGCTGGTGAGCTGCTTCGTGGGCATGGTGCCTCCTCATCGAATGTAGCAATGTTGCTACATTCGATGGGTGTTGGCAAGAGTCGGGTGTTCCTGACGGTCGAGCCTGGTTCCGAGCCACTCGATCATTGCGACTCCAACCAAGCGAGCGGCCACTCGGTATACGGCGAAGTCGGTCGCCGCCGGTCAAGTGAGGGCGCCGCATAACGCTCACCGGCCCGAACCCGGCCGACTCAAATACGGCGTATTTGAGATGCTCAAGGGGAGGAGGCTCGGAGCGATGAGCGCTACGCCGGCGCCCGCGCGTGCACTGACCGTTAGAACCTGCCCACCCACTCTTGACCAGTTTGTCGTGCGCCAGTCGAAAGGGCTCAGCTCATCCGCTCCAATCCTGGCCCAGCGGATCAGTGGTCCAGGGTTCCCTGGAAGATGTCCGGATCGCAGTTAAATGAGTAGCTGTATGGCTTCAACACCTTGGTAGGTCCGCCAACGGGGTAGACAACCTTCTTCTTGGTGTTGAGAATCAGAAGGTCGCCCGAGCGGAGCTTCATGGTGACCTCGTTGGCTGACGGGCCCCGAGTGGCTTGGACCGCGTCGGACAGTTCGCCCAGGCTGGTGCAGTGGTCAGTGCGGAGCTGGTTGAACAGTTTGAACGCAGCTGGCGGGCCGGTTGGCGTCGGGGCAGCGCATGCGCAACCGAAGCTGCTGGCTGCGAGTCCGACCAGGGCGACAACCGAGGTGAGGCTTCGGCGTGAAATGGTGGGAATCGTCGACATGATAGGCATCCTTCGTCCTGGTGACACGTGTTCGACACTAACGGCCATGCGTCGAAGCAACAATGGTCGTTGATTAGAACCAGGAACGTTCCCCCTCTCGGAGATGGCGGCGATGAAATCGCTAGCCGAGCTCTGCATAGTCCAGGTCAACAGCCGGGCGAATGCGCCGGTTCCGTGGCGCCGCAGTTGGGCGGAACGGCCGGGCCTTGGGCAGTCTCACGAACCACCGCATATGAGAGGCCCCGGCGAAGCCGAGCAGAAGGGCGCCGGCGGGCGTTCACAACTTGTGTCCGCAATCAACGTCTCACCGAATGCCGGTGCCACCGTCTTGGACACTCGGGGGTCACTCGACGGGCACACGGTTGAGACAGGCCCGAACGCGGCTGACAATCCGCCTGCGGCTGCGTCACTACCCACCTTTGGTCCGAATTCGCGGTGCACCGACCGCGGCCAGAGCCTCCCAGCAAAACCGTTCTATTCGCGCTACCAAGACCGGCCGCCGCCAACTCAGCAAGACGGCTACATCCCAGTCGCCCCTTCTTGGTTGTAGGTCTGCCCGTGATGGTCAGGTACTGGAAGGTGTCTACGTTCCGGCCCATACTTCAGACCGAGCGATCCATTCAATGAAGCTCCGCCCAAGCACCCGAGCAACCTTTCTATGACAGCCACCAAGACCGCACCGACACCCACCCCGAACACGCTGCTGTACCCGGCAGGCGGGTACCTCGCGGACGCGGAAGAATTCCTTTACGAACCGACCGGCCAAGCTGTCATCATCGACGGCCTCCACGCGTCAATCGAGAGTGAGCCGGGCCCCTGCGACCGGACCAGATTGGAGTGACACTCACTTCAATCCGCCTGAAGAAGCCAAGATGCGCCGTGTATTCGACGCTTTCGGTTGCATCTCCGGGATTGTGCGGCGTTCAGGAAGGGCCGAAGTAGTGCGCTGCAAGCGGACTAGCTACCGCAGATACGTGGCGGCGATATGTGCGGATCGAGAGCGCCAGCTGCCGATCCTGGAAGTCGGTCTTGGCAGACGGCTCAAAGCCCGCATGCAACAGTCCCTGCGGGTGTCGGTGACCCCGTGCCGGAAGTGACCAAGGAACAGTGGCTCTCAGCACCGGTAGAGCGGCGACACCCAGACCGGTATACTTCGGGATTCAACCTTCACGATTCAGAAAGGCTTTTGTTCATCAATATTAAACGAACCGGCGTGGCCATTGTCGCAGCGATGACGTTGGTGCTGGCGGCAGGCTGCCACCCAACAACGAGCGACATAACCTGGACTCTTAGCCAGCAAGGCGTCAGGGATACTTACTGCTTTGACAAACAACTTACAAACGGTAATACAAAAGTCACATGCTCTGGCAAATACGGCGGCAAGACCCGCAAATGGACGGGCTACCTATACCCCCAAGATTCGTCCTACACCTATATGTTTCCAACTTCTGGCGAATTCCCAAACTTCTATATTAGATACTTCAACGGCAAAGTCTGCTCAACCAAGAATCTCAGCCGCACCGGCAGCGGTCAGGGTCATCAAGAGTGTCACACCCCCTGATCGCAACCGAACACCGCAGGCGTACACCACCGCGTTCAACGACAATAGTGCCGACGCGGGGCTAGCATCCCCCGTCGACTCCACGTTCGAGTCGTTGAGCGACCTCGACGTTCTGGTCGTACCGGCGCGAGGGCTGAGGGCTGGGGGCTGGGCCGATCTGGCTCCGGCGCACAACCTCGGAATGCATTACGCGAGCTGCTGGGAGAAGAGCAAGCCTGGGACCCGGTACCAGGTCGACAGTTTCTACGAAGGCAGGTAGACCAGCGTGGTCTGGGACCCACCAGGAATCATCGGGTCGACCATTCGATGCGAGTTCGGCACCCATCTATCCGTCACCGACCCACGCTCCTGGGTGGTGTCCCGGCGGTCAAGACCTAGGATCCAAGCGCAGCGCCTGCCGTGGGTTCGGACGGCGCCGGAAGGTGACCGCCGTGCCCCACATGTTCGTCAACCGTCCGAGGCAGCATGCCGTCCTCAACCCCCACGCAAGCGACCGCGACAACCGGAGGTGGGAGGCGATCAACACCGGGGTCTACCTCGTCGGCGGGGTGATGTTCGTCTGGGGCAGTGTGCTGTTCTTCCCGGCCTTCGAGAGCCGGGCCAACCGCGGCGCGTGGGTCTTCTTCGTCGCCTCGCTGATGTACCTCGCTGTTACGGGCCACGACCTGCTCGAGGTGATCCGGCATCGGGAATCACTCAAGGGGACGCCGACGATCTGGGACCGCATCGAGGCATGGGCTGCGGCCAGCTACGTGGCGGGCAGCGTGTTGTTCGCCGTCGGCAGCATCTTCTTCCTGTCATCGGTCGGGATGTTCACCGCCGGCGCCGTGTGCTTCATCGTCGGCAGCCTGCTGTTCGTCTGCGGAGCGGTCATCAACGTGCTGCAGATCATCCAGGCCCGGGACCTGCGCATTCTCCAGTACATGAACCTCACCGCCATCACCTTCGTGACGGGATCGGTGCTGTTCCTCGTCGCATCCATCCCCTATCTCTTCAGCCTGCAGAGCGCCGCCGACACGCGAACCGTCGATGCCTTCCTCGCCACCCAGTACGTCGTGGGCAGCGCCCTGTTTCTGCTCGGCGGGGCGTTCAACTTTGTCCGTGCGCGCCTGATCGACCGTGGCTCAGCCGCCAGCAGCGATTCTGGTCACGGTCAGACGATGTAGTCGTCGTTGCTCGCCCTGACGGTGATGTCAGCGATGCTGACACCCCAAGGCTGGTTGATGGCGTGGATCACCTGGTCGGCGATCTGGCCCGGCGCCAGGGCGGCCAGCTCGATGCTGTCCTCGTCGGTGAGGCGGGCCGGCGGGTTCTCGGAGAACACCTGGGCGAGCTTGTCGTAGAACTGGTCCTTGTTGGCGCCGAGCACCGGGTTGACCGCCTCGACGTTGATGATCCCGCCGGCCAGTCCGGTGCCGGGCACGCCGGTTGGGCGCACCGTGGTCACCTTGATCTTGCCGAGCGACTCCTGGCGCAACGATTCGGACAGCACGTTGACCGCCGCCTTGGTCGCGCCGTAGACGGCGGCGCCGCCGACCGGTGCGTTGCCGTACACCGACGAGATGTTCACGACCTGGCCTCGGCCCTGGCTGATCATCTGGTCGTGCACGGCGATGATGCCGTGCAGGACGCCCTTGATGTTGATGTCGATGCAGCGGTCCCAGGCGTCGGCGGCGGCCTCGTGGTCGGCGTAGAACGCCAGGGGCATCACCCCGGCGTTGTTGATCATCACGTCGATGGCACCGAAGCGGGCGACAACCCGGTCGGCGAACGCCCGCATCGCCGCCAGGTCACCCACGTCCACCGTGCCGATCTCCACCCGCTCGCCGGCCAGGTCCGCCAGCGCGTCGGCGTCGATGTCACACGCACCGACGTTGGCGCCGAGCGCCGAGGCCTTCTCGGCGAGCAGGCGCCCGAAACCGCCCGCTGCGCCGGTGACGATCACGGTGCGTCCCTCGAGGTGGTTCGTCGCGGCGCTCACAGCGGTGCCCCCAGCTGGAACGTCGCGGTCAGATGTTCACCCCAACTGCAAAAGTCCGGCTCGGCGGGCATCCCGAGCGACGTCAGCTCATCGGCGATCGGCCCGCTGCCGATCGTCAGGTGCACGTCGCCGGGTTCGACGACCGCCGCCGACATGTCCATCGCCAGCGGCGTCCCGTGGGGGACGCCGTTCAAGTAGGAGTAGCTGGTCGTCTCGACCCGGACGGCGGCGTCGTCGGTCCGGACGCGGGGAACGGTCACGCTCAACGCAAGCTCGCCGCCGTCGAGCAGCTGAAAGGTCACCTGCGCGTCGGTGTAGTCGGCGTCGATCCGGGTGACGACCTTGGGGAAGCCCATCACCAGATTTCCGGCCTCGCAGGTGAATTGCTGGTCCACCGGCATGCGGTAGATGAACGAGCCGATCACGTCGTCGCCCGCCCCCGCCGGTCGGGCCAGAAACCCAAGGTTGACCTCGTTGTAGTCACCCCAAGGGTTGTCGCGGTAGTCGCAGAGGCTGATGATGAACTGGGCGACGCCCGGCCCGATCTCGATGATCTCGAAGCCGTCGCCGGGCAAGAGTGCGGCCGCCGCCGCTGCGGGCACGCTGAAGCCCATCGTGGCGGCGTTGAAGTCGTCGACGTTCATCGGAAACGTGATCGTCTGGTCTTCGATCGTTCCCCAGGTCACTCGCTCGGCCATCGGTCCCCCACTGGTTGTTGATCTCGGATTCTCAGTTAACTCGAAGCGCCGCACCCGAGGCGGCGGTCCATGTGGGGCCATCGTGAAGCGGCGAGGCCGGAGGCGGGCCGTTACCGTCGGCGCCGTGTCCGCCCGTTCGACCGCCGGCGCCTGCTTCGCCGGGCTGTCACCCAACTCGCTCGGCGCCCTCTACATGATCGTCGGCTCGGTCGGTTACGTCACCAACGACGCACTTGTTCGGGCCGCTACCGAGGAGGGGCTCGACGTCTACCAGGCCCTCTGTCTCCGCGGGATTGCGATGACGGCGATCTTCGCTGCGATCACCCGCCGCCGGGGCGTCCGTGTCACCCGGCAGCAGTTCACGCGACCCCTCGTCGGCCGAGTGGCCGCCGAGCTGGCGGGAACGGCGCTGTTCTTCGCAGCGCTCATCAACCTCGACTTCGCCAACGCGCAGACGATCCTGCTGCTCGTCCCGTTCGCCGTCACCCTCACGGCGGCGCTCGCACTGGGTGAGCCCGTCACGGGACGCCAGTTCGCCACGGTCCTCGCCGGATTCGCCGGGGTCCTTCTGGTGGTGCAGCCGGCGACCGACGGCTTCTCGCTGTGGTCGCTGGTCGTCGTCGCCGGCGCCGGGTTCATGACCGTGCGCGAGTTCGCAACCCGACTCGTCCCCAAGGCGATCCCGGCCGTTTCGGTCGCCCTGATCACTGCGGTTGGGCTCACAATCCTCACCGGTGCCATCTCGGTCTTCACCGGTTGGAACGCCGTCACGCCACGCGCCGCGCTCCTCGTCGTCCTGGCGTGCCTGAGCCTCACCGTGGGCTACGTCTTCACGATCCAGACCGTGCGCGTGGGCGACCTGAGCGTCTCGGCGCCCTTCCGCTACACGACGCTGCTCGGCGCCGTCGTCTTGGGCTACCTCGTCTTCGCCGAGATCCCCGATGCGCTCACCCTCGCCGGATGCGCGGTGATCGTCACCAGCGGCATCTACGCCATCCGTCTCGAACGGCGCCAGGCTGCCAGCGGCGCCGCCACCCGGTGACACCCTGGGACAACGGGCTCGGAGAGCCTCCGATGGCCGGCTGCCCCCGATTGGCCTGGTCCCGGTCAGGAAGCGACGACGTCGCTTCGCAGTTCGGCGGCGTCAACGAGCGCTGCGATGTCGCCCGGATCCGAAGTGATGATCTGATCAGAGCCAGCGAGAGTGGCGCTTGACGGCCTGCACCCCCACGCCAAACCTGAGCGATCACGCCACCGTGGGTCCGCGGCGGCACTCCCGCAAGTGGTGCGGCCTTGAACCGTCGCCACATCGCCCGGTCGTTGCGCTCGAGCGCGACGAACGCTCCGGCGTCAAGGATGAGGGTCATCCGGTACGTGCCCGACCGACGGCCACCGTGACCATGGGTCACACCATCGGGGGTGCAGTGCGTCGCCACGAGCCGATCATCCCAACGCTCGCACGCGTCGGGGGGTGCCGCTTCGGCGGCGCTCGCTGTCATCGTCACAGTGCGGGAGCAGGCTCGGCCCAAGCCGCCTCGGAGGTCGCCGCTGTCGACCACACCATGGCGCTCGAAGGTCAGCAGCCCGGCGGCGAAGACGGCTACACGCCGATCGATGATGTATTCGTGACGGAGACCGGGTGCTCACCGCAGGCGGTCGAAGGCCCTGGCCAGCGCGTCGTGAGCGGCAGTTTCCTCGACGCCGAGTTGGCGGACGATGACGGCGAGCGCGTCAGCCGCCTCATCAAGCTCGGTGAGGTCGTGCGCTCCGACACCGCTCGTCGGGCGGACGCGCAGGAACGTCCCGGCCCGCCCGCGGCGCTCCACCACCCCATCGCCCTCCAGTAGCTCGTAGGCCCGCTCGACCGTGCCCTTCGAGAGCCCCAGATCCGATGCCAGCTGGCGGATGGTCGGCAGCCTGGTGCCGGCGGCGGTCTGGCCGCTCACCGCCAGACGAGCCACCTGGACGCGGATCTGCTCGTACACCGGCAGCGGCAGGTCGGCATCGACGCGGAGTAGCACAGTCAGCCCATGCTCCGGGCCAGGACCAGCAGCGCCATCATCACGACGAGGACCGCCACGATGCCCAGGACCCACCCGCCCAGGTGCGAGTGTGACCCGCCGGCCGCTTGAAGCTGCGGTTGGGACAGGCCAAACGACCGATTCGTCCACCACCATCGGCACGCCGTGAGGAAGAGCACGATCGACCCCAGCAACGCAAGCCACGACACGACCGCAGGCGACGAGTCGGAGACCGTTCCAGACGAGAACACGGCATACCACTGCGCTGAGACAACGAGGGCGCCCAAGGTCACCATCGGCCGAGAGATCCCGGCCGATGAGGCCATCCGTCGCACTTCGTCGTCGGCTGCCGCCACTTCGGCCGGCACGACGGGCCGCGATCGCACAGCGATCCGCTGCATCACCCAGGGACGGACCAGCGCAAGCACCGCCACCACGACCCCCAAAGCGATCACCCGCACGAAGTGCTGGCCCGTGATCACTGCTCCAACGACACCGAGAGCGGCCAAAACCAGCAGAACGCGCTCCCGCTGGTCCGCAATCCGGTCCCGATAGACGTCCGGGTCGCGAACCTCGAGCGACACGATCCGAGGACCGCTGCGCCGCATCCGGAACCCCTCGGCCAGGACCGACCCTCCGATCGAGCCGGCAAGCCCGATCGAGGCGAACAAGGTGAGGTTCAATTCGATGCCCTCGTCGCCCCCTGCGGCGACCACGATCAGAGAGCAGATCATTCCGAGGATGCCGACGATGGCACCCGCTCGCCGGAAGCGTTGCGACCGCTCGATGAACCGGCTGACGAGCACGTCAGCGACCGACGGAGCGAGTGAGGCACTGCTTGACTGTCCCATTGTCATAGGACAGTATGACAATGTGCCCGAGTCCGCAACCCTCAACCCACCGATCGACGAGCACCTCCTCGACGAGTTGGTTCCACCCCCCGGCCCGCTGTGGCGGCGGGCCGTTCTCTGGGTGGCGTTCCTCGGGATGGTGGGTGCGATCTCATGGGCGGCCACGTCGGGCACGGTGATTCCGCAGGTGTCCACCAGCGTGATGGCGTGGGGCGGTACCGGGCCGGTGGGCGTCACCTCCGAGGTGATGAACGATTCGCGCGTCGCCATCGAGGTGGTCGACGGCGCCCGTCCTCGCCCGGGACTCAAACTGATGGGTTACACGACCGAGCCCAACGCCTCACCGGAGTTCGCGCCAACCGAGAGCCCGTCCGATCCGTTCCCTCTCCGCCTCGAACCGGACCAGAGCGTCGACCTCACCGCCTGGTCTCGCGTAACCGACTGCCAGGCTGTCGAGGACATCGACCCCGGCGACGGTGAGATCGAACTTCAGGTCCGCATCGCCGACGGCCCCGCCGCGTGGTTCACCGCCGGGCGCACGATCGACGCCAAGGGCGTGGAGCCCATCGACTCCCCGCAGATGTCGTGGCCCGCAGGCGTTGCGTACCGCGCCTGCGCCGGCTGACCGTCGCAACGTCTGATCGAAGGAGATCGACTACGGAACGCTGGAATGCCGCTCACCACCAGTCGGTGATCGCCTGGTAGACGTCGGGGTGGTGGGCCAACGTGTTGTGGGTGATCTTCGGGAACGTCCGGGTCGTCGCATGCGGGAAGAGGTCACCGTCGGTGGAGCGACCCGAGACGCTCGGCGAGGTGACAAGCACGTCACCGAGCATCTTGGCCAGCGGGTGGTCGGGGTCGGTGGTGATCGTGCCGCCGATCACCAGATGCTTGGCTCGGTGAAGCCGATCCGGCAGGTGTGGGAAGTTGCGTTGACGGGCGCCGGGATCCCGCTCGGCCCAATCCTCTTCGACGATGGCGCCAAAGCGAAGGTCCTTGATGCCGGCGCTGCGCTGGTCGAGCCCGAGGCCAACGAGTCGTGTGGTGGGGATGGGCAGCGCCCACAAGGCTGCGCTGGCGGAGTGGACGACAGCTTCCAGACCGGCGCCGGTGTTCGGCACCCCGATCAGCACCACTCGACGCACCTTGCTGGTCCAGCGTCGCCCGACCGGCAGTCGTCGACCGCGCGTCCGTTGGCGGCGTGCGTAGTGACCTGCAGATCGGATGACGAGCCCGCCCATGCTGTGACCGATCAGGTTGATCTCGCGGACGCGCACCGGCCACGCCGAAACGAGGTGGCTGAGCAGCTGAGCGAGCTCCCGCCCGTTGTCGGAGATGTGGCGACCGGTGTTGTAGCGCACCGACAGCACGGTCATGTCGTGGTCGTCGGCGAGCAGCGTGCCGAGGGTGGTCGATCGGTCGCCAGGGAAGCGCCAGATCGACTCGGTCGACATCAGCCCATGAACGAGCACACACAGGCGCGGGCCAACGTCGACGGTGGACAGCGAGTTGCGCAGCGAGTCACGGTCGAGCGGCAGCACCGTGTCGCCCGCACGGATCGTCATTGGTGTGGCCCAGGACGAGTCCCGGTCGTCGAGTGCATCGCCGAACAGCCCGTTGACGACCGCCACCAGGTTGTCGCTCCGCTTCGGAAGGGCGGTCAGCACCCTCAGCAGCGACCCTGCGGTGGATGGGCCATTGGGCTGCTCGGCGAGCGGGTCATCAGTGGCCACGACGGGGAACGGTAGCGGCACCTGAGCGTGGCACGGTTGGCGATACCCCAGGGGGATCAGGCCGAGACGTTGATGGCGGCCTTGCCGACGAGCCTTCCCTCCTCCATGGCCACAAAGGCGTCTGGCACCTGGTCCAGTTCGAAGCGCTGCCCAACCTCGGGCGTCACGGCGCCACTGGCGAGATGCTCGGCCAGCGACTCGATGTTCTCCAGCGTCTCGTGGCTGAACATGGCCCCCAAGCGCTGGCCGACCAGGGGCGACAGCATCATGGCGCGAACCTGGCGCCCGATGCCGCCCGTGATGCGACCCCCGGTCTCGGCCCCGACGATCACCAGGGTGCCCGTGGGGGTCAGCGCTCGCCGAAGCCGGGAGAGTCGGTTGGCGCCGCCGGTGTCGATGATCAGGTCGTACCGTTGGGTGCCATCGTCGATCGATCGCTCGGTGTAGTCGATGACGCGGTCGGCGCCCAGCGTCCGCACCGCGTCCAGCTTGGCCGTGCTGGCCACGCCGGTAACCGTGGCGCCCAGCGCCTTGGCCAGCTGAACTGCGAACGACCCGACCCCGCCGGAGGCGCCGATCACCAGCACGTGCTGGCCTGAGGTCAGCCGACCGGCCGTGGTCAGCGCCTGCAGGGCGGTAATGCCCGAGATCGTGGCCACGCCGGCCTGCTCGAAGGTGACGTTGGCTGGCTTGTGCACCAGCTTCGATTCCTTGGCGGCGGCGAACTGGGCGAAGGTGCCCGTGCCGATGCCGAACACCTCGTCGCCGACCGCAAAGCGGGTGACGTCGCGGCCCACCTCGGCCACGACACCAGACACGTCCAGGCCGGGCACCGGCTGCTTCGGCTTCCGGAATCCGTAGCCCATGAGGCGGGCGAGGTAGGGCAGACCGGTGGCGAGGTGCCAGACGCCCCGGTCCAGGCCGGCAGCCCTCACCTCGATCAGCACCTCATCGTCACCGATGGTGGGCCGGTCGATCGTGACGAGTTCCAGGATCTCGGACGATCCGTACTCGACCTGGGTGACCGCCCGCATGCGGGCTGTCCCGGCGCTGTGCTGCGAGCCGGAGTTGGTCAGGTGGGTCGATGTCGTGCGCATCGCGCGCCTCCGCGATGTTCGTACTTTGTGCCAGTCGGTTGTGGAGTACGGTACTCGTACTAAGTACCATGCGCAACAGGAAATCTGGAGGAGGCCGATGGCAGCAGCTGGGGCGACACCTAGGAAACAACGGCTGAGCGCGGAGCGCGTGCTGGAGGGTGCAGTGGCGCTCGCCGACGAGATCGGCGTCGAGGCGCTAACCATCCGAAAACTCGCGGATGCGCTCGCCACCAGGCCGATGTCGATCTACCACCACGTCGCCGGCAAGGAGGCCATCCTCGACGGCATGATCGACCTGGTCTTCGCCGAGATCGATCCGCCCCCCGTCGACCTCGACTGGAAACCGGCGATCCGACAGCGCTGCCTGTCCGCCCGGGCCGTCCTGGCATGCCACCCGTGGGCGGCGCCGCTGATGGAGTCGCGCACCAACCCGGGCCCCGCCACGCTCGGCCATCACGATGCGGTGCTTGGATGCCTGCGGCGGGGCGGGCTCTCGCTGGAGATGACCGCTCACGCCTATGCGCTCATCGACAGTTACGTGTATGGCTTCGCCCTCCAGGAGGCGAACCTCCCCGCCACCGGCGGGGCTGACATGACGGAGTTCGCCGAGTCGATCATCGAACGAATGCCGGCGAAAACGTACCCGCACCTGGCGGAGTTGACCGACGACTACGTGCTCCAGCCCGGCTACGACTTCCGCTCGGAGTTCGAGTTCGGCCTCGACCTCATCCTCGACGCCCTCCTGGCCGCCGCCAACCGGTGACAAAGGCCGGGTGGCAGCGGTGCTAGATCGCTTGGGGGCCGTCCGGCGCCTGAGCCACGACGGTCTCGATGTAGGTGCTGAGGAACTCATCGTCTGGAGCGTGCGGAAAGGCCTCACGGAACATCCTCGCTGCGTCACCGGCCGACGTGAAGCCCGTCCGAGGCCAGATCTTTGGGAGGTCCCGCCGGTCTCGCGTGCGTCCTGCGTAGAGCTTCATGACGAAGACCTGGGACCACGGCGCACCAAGAAGCTTCAGACGCGGATGGTCGGCCAGCACCTCGCAATCCGCCTCCACCAACGTCGCCGGCGCGAACGGCAGGGCGTTGGAGTTCACCCATCGCGATGCGAGGTCGTGGCGCATCGCGACCGATGCCACAGCGGCGCTGAGCTCATCGTCCAGCCGTCGAACACTGTCCACATCGATAGTGGTGCTTCGAAGTCCGTGCCAAGCGAGCAACGACCCTCCCACCAGGATCAGTGTGTGTTGAGGGCCAACCGGATCCAGCGTGTCGGCAACCTCAGCCAGGTAGCGCCGAATCTGGGCACCAGTGAGCGCGCGTTCAGGCAACCTCGGTCCTCCGGTCACGCCACAGGTTGTTGGCCGCGAGCGTGATACCCCTGACCGCCAACTGAGGAGGTGTCTCACTTCGGTCCACAGCCTGCATCCGGGGCGTCCCCGGCGAGATCCAGGGCGCTGTGAGCGCCGGGACGTCCTTGGTCCAGGATGGGCGCGGCAGGCCGGCGTCGTCGCTGATCTTCTCGGCGATTCCAGCGAGAAGGTTGTCCAACAACTCGGACCCCGAGGGCTCAGGCTTGTCGGCTATCGCCGCTTGGGTCAGCGTGGGGTGAAGGTAGAGGTAGTCGAGGACTGCTCGCAGCCGGGTCCAGTCCGGATGCGTCGTCCCATCTGGGTCAACTTCCAATGCGTCCGCTAGCGCACCAAAGTTCCCTCGATACGTGTGAAGAGATCTGAGTTCAAGCTCGAGACCAGCGGCAGCGATCAGCCGAGCGAGCATGCCGACCGTTGGGTCCATCTGACGTCGCTCGATCCGCGAAACCGTCGACGCGGCGACCCCCGCACGCTCTGCCAACTCCCGAACTGTCAGCTCTGCGTCTTTGCGAGCAAAATGGAGCACTTCCGCCGCATCCATGTTGCAAGCATATGCGCAACACCTCCCGGCCACCCCCACCCCCACCTCCGGCTGGCCAGTCACCGGCGGCTGAAACCTCACCGGCAGGGCTTCGAGAGGTTTGCTGACAACTCAGACGAGTTTCCCAGAACGTTGAGTTTTCCACTTCGGAAAACTGTCGCAGGCGGGCAATCTTTCGCTGGGCCAGACCGGTCGATTGCGATTGCGGCCCGGCTTGGTCCAAGTTCGGTCATGTCGGTCGAGGCCGCGCCGCGGATCTGGATCAGGCGCTCGCCCTGTCTGAAAATCGCTGTCGAGCAGCCTGTCGAGTCACGCCGAGAGCCAGGGCGATTTCGTTCCACGACCGGCCGTGCGCCCGAGCGATCTCAACGGATTCGCGCAGTTTGGCTTCGCCGGCACGGACAGCCTCGGAAGCTGCTGCGACCTGGCTGAGCTCGTCGATGTTGTCTACTACCGCCGCCGCAGGGTCGAAGTCGTTGACCAGTTGTTCGAACCTACGCGAGGCCGCATCGATTTCTTCGTCTGTGTGTGCCATGAGTGATCACTTCCTCATCAGAGGATGGTGAACTTCGCTCTCAACTTCATTGCGTGAACGATGACCGGATTACCACCACAATCTACCTGGCCGCCCGACGGCAGACAAGGTTCGTTGTCTGCCCGGCCGCCATCGGGCCCGTGGGGCACCCTTTGGGGACGAGCCGCCCTGAGCTTCAACCAGCTGGGCCACTGGTACGACCTGCGTCTCAGTCAACCCAAAGCGAGCAGGACGGTGTTTCCGTCGGCCGCGAGCTGATCTGCCGAGAAGGTCGTTGTCCCTCGGTGAGTGACGGTGAACTGATAGCTATCGCTCACCGGAAGGTCGACAGCAGCGAAGGAGACGCGACACCACGTGGCACGAAAGGGGAGACACTCAAACCCGGGCAAGCCACCGGCCTGCATGTCAGCGACTCTCAGCTGAGCCCGCTCAAGATTGAGTTGCGCGACCCGCACGCGATCGTTTCGGACGGGGATGGAGCGAAGCTCGTAGATGGAACGAGCAGCCGTTCGCGCTGGATGCGTTCGGACTCGGTGCCGCGGACTTCCCGCACGGTGGCCCCTCCGCCTCAGCCCCTTCGG